>Ga0209756_1000621_pt1 | contig 34586 bp, 32 predicted proteins | sample ETNvirenome_6_85_FD_184071 | JGI IMG/M metagenome (GOLD analysis project Ga0209756, IMG submission 184071) | Marine viral communities from the Pacific Ocean - ETNP_6_85 (SPAdes) (version 3) | ecosystem: Environmental > Aquatic > Marine > Oceanic | place: Pacific Ocean | collected 2013-06-19 | reverse complement strand
TGTTCTAACATTGAAGACATTATATACACTCCTTTGGACAATGACTCTCAATAAATAGTAGCTCACTGTTAAAAAAGCATCTAATGTAGTTTATCCGACGCCTGCAGAACCTGACCAGTTATCATAGCTACCCGTTAGCTCTTCTCTTGCTACCGTGGTTACACCGGCAGCTATTTGAGCTGTAGTAATGCTGGAAGCGTGATCTGCAGATAAATATATGTCTTTAACTCTTACGTTCAGAGTAATTCGGCTCAGGTCCCTTGTATCCTTTCTAGCGGGCAAAACAATATAACTTTCAAATGGTGCAGTCTCTGTTGTGCCCAGAACGCCCACTTCCGAGAAGCCAACCCTTAAGCCGACGCTAGCGTGAGTGTTTTCAATCGTGATCCACTGTGTAATATAGGGAAACTCAACTTTATGGGTACCATTGTCTGTGCCTGGAATTTCCATTCCTGACCCACTCATGTAAGGCACGCCACTAACCTGATAAGCGCCGGCGCTTGAAATACCTGATCTATATTTAAAATTATTTGGCATTGTTATCTATTCTCCAGTTCTTTGTATTGTTTTTTTAACTGCGCATTCTTACGTCTTATACGAACGTTCTTCTTATTTCTTTTGGCTGAAGGTTTTTCAAAGAATCTTCTTTCTAAGAATTCTTCAATCACCTTCTCCTTCTTTACCTTTCGCATAAAGCGCTTGATTGCTTTTTCAATAGGCTCGCCTTTTCTAACAACAGTCTCTACATTAATTGGTTTTCCCATGTCTATACCATATCCTTCCATTTAGATCTAAAAAGATTACTAATATCAACGCCTGGGTCCCCCGGTGCAAAATTCTCCAGCGGGGAGGCGACACCAGAGCTTCCAGGGTTTCCACCCTTACTGAGAGGTTCTGTCCCTTCAAATATGTTAATACCGTTTAAAGAGTCATGGCCAATGGCGTCTAACATCTTTTTTCGTGTTTCTTGAAGTTGGCTACGCTTTTCCTCTAGCCTCTTCTCTTCTTCAACGGCGAGGCCTTGAGGAGGAGATTCCTTAACTTTTTCGCTGTTTTCCATCAAAAAAGACGGATTGGCCGTGCTCTTTACCACCTCACTAATAATAGTTGACAGGGCACCTTCTTCAAAGATTACCTCTTTAATACATTGTTTAATTAATGGCTTGAGGGCCTTTTTTAATTCATTTTGCTTCATGGTTAATAATACTATCTAATAAAGAGTATATACTCTCATCCTGGTTCTGTAATTTTTCCCGATGCTCTCTCAACATAAAAGCGTTAGGGGTAGACGGCTCTGATACCATATCAAAACAAATTAGTTGAAAATCATCCTCAACAATAGTGCCTCGTGACTCATTGCGAACAGAACCCAGCCCCCTAGAAGAAATGCCAAGCTTGACGCCACCATTGACAAGTTCCTTCAAGATCTGTCCAGATGGCGTATTCAGGATCTCCATCTTGGCCATAACTCTATCGCCATCCCACCACATTTCAGTGATCAGGTGCGAAGCGTTCTTTAAGTTGATAACGCTATCCTCCGGGTGGTCTAGTTCCCCAAGAGCACGCCTCTCTTTCACAAGTGTTTGATATTTTTCAATTTCACGATGGAGTACTGGCCTAGGATAAATTCTGCCGTTGCCATTTAAGCGTCCAGCATGCTGAACCATTCCTGTTAAGATCATAACGCCTTCGCTAACTCGACGCTTCTCATCCTCAGTCAGGAAGTCTTGGCAAACTCCTCCTTCGCAAAGCTCATAATATTCTCTTAAAACATAAGTTGACATCTTATTCTCCAATTGCTGGGCTCACCCCAGCATGGATATACATCCATTTTTGCAACGACGAACTGGCTGTAATTTCCATCTACTGTCCATTATTTTTGTTTACTCCTAGTTGAATGCCATTATCCGACACCAACATCGTCAAAATATATGAAGTTCCGCTAGAGAGCCAACTTAAAATAAAAAGATTAGCCAGCGAATATTCAAAGGTAAATAGTTCTGTGAAACCATTTATTCCAAACAAAAAGGAGCCAGACCAGAACCCGACACACATTGGACAATGAAAGAAGCCTTTAAGCTTTTTTTTGGATGGGCGAACGTCTTGAAAGATTTTGCCATAAACCAAGATCTGCGTAAGCCCATACGCAGCCAGGATAAAATAAACTAAATCCATTTCTCACCTATTCGTATCTATAGATTGAAGATATACCATATGGACTATAAATATAGCCGGGTCGAATTGCCCCCTTCTGGCCGTGCTGGGGGACCTCTCCCAATTCCGTTGATTCATCTTCATCAGGATCGGTATACCTATCTTCAAACTCATCCTCAAATTCTTGATACGTGGAAAATCTATCTCCTTCCACCTCTAGAAAGTTATGGATGTTATATAGTACTGCCTGGAGTGTACTAATCTCCTCGTTATCCGGGAAAGATCCCTGCATAGCACCAAAGGTTTTGGCACCTTGAATACTGTCTGGGGTGACTACCCCACGGCGCACCAAGTATTTAAAAAGAGCATTTTGTGTGTCATATACCCTATCTGTATACTTTTCTTTTGGAAAAGCTGTCACTGTCTTCTTCTCGGGGTTGACCACAATATCAATCTCTTGATGATCAAATATTGCTATGTTACCATCTAGGGTTTTTCTAGCGTGGAGAGGAAGCGTTATCTGGACTTCTCTTTCTTCGCCGTTGGGACCAACTGCTTTTCCTAGTTTAATAGTTAACGCCATTTTCTCAAAGTTCCTTTACGAGCTTCTGTATTTTTAATATTTGGCCGACGAGGATCTCATCAACAGCTGCCCCTTTGTAGTCCTTTATTATCTCTTGAACTTTTTGTACCTTTTCCATCAGATGCTCATCCTGCCTTACGGCCTCTGATTTTGCGCTCTCACTTAGAATGTCTTGAAGTCTCATCACCTCTTCGCTTAAATACATTTTGAGATCGGTGGAATTATCAGTGAAAGAAACAATATATTTACTCAACAGTTCCTTCTGCTCATCTAACAAACTGTCACTATACTTTGAATTAAATTTCTTGACAAACGAATTATATACAAGATTATCAACTGGGGGCATTGAGCTATTAAAAGCTTCCTCGCCAGCAATTAAATTCTTTATGACCTTGCCTTCCAATATAACTTTTGTTTTTACTGGCGTTGTTTTGTCAAATATTTGATATATTGAAGCCAAGGACTTATAGCTGGGCACAAATACATTAAAAGCATCCTTAGAGAGCATCTTATTTATTTTACTTATAACTTCATGCTGCTCTTTGAATATCTGCTCCTGATTCAATTTCTCGTGGAGCCTTTTCGCTTCATATACAATCTTCTCAGCAATAAAAGGATGTAAGTCATCCCTCTCAGTCAAGGACTGATATAGGTTCAGTTCTTTTTTTAACTCAGTGTCAGAGGAAAAATGCTCCTTAACAATCGATATGATACTATCTTTTGCTTTCTCGTCCTGCTCAATAACCGCCTTGGTCAAATTTCTAACGAGAACCTCATATAGAAAAGCAGTATTTCTCTTTTTATTGTGTTTCAATTTCATTATTTACTTGCTCCACCTCAGAAATCAATTCTTTAATCTCTTCATCAATACTAAATAGTCTATTCTCTTGCTCTTTGAGGGTGTGATGGCTACTTTCTGTAATCCCAGCTACAAGACTTTTTATTTCTTGTCCGCCGGGGAACACATTTCTAGTCGAGCTGCCTGCCAATTCCTTCTTATAGGCGGCTTTCATATTCTTCTTTCTGCCAGAAGAGCCACGCTTTCTCTTATCATCGCTAGTCGGCTTGTACCACTTGCCCTTTGCGCCTGGAGTTGTAGTCTGCTCCACCTTTCCAAATACATCCTTGCGGACCTTGCGTAGCTTAGGGTCGTCTCTCTTTCCAGCTGGCTCGGCCAAGATAACATCTTCCTCGCCGCCTTCGTCGCCACCGAGGTCTTCTAGGCCGCCTTCGTCGCCACCGAGGTCTTCTAGGCCGCCTTCGTCGCCACCGAGGTCTTCTAGGCCGGCGCCAAGGCCGCCTTCATCGCCGGCAGCTTCTTGACTTTCCTGCTCAGCTACGGCCTCAAGGCTAATTTCAAACTTCTTATCAAAGTACATTTCTCTTTGGTTCTTAATAATCTCTTCTTCGGAAACATTAAATATATTCTCGGCCACCCAGCGCTTACTAAAATATCCTTCCGTGGCTGCACCGGCTATGTCAAACTTTGTCTTCCAATGCTCAAGCTCTTGCATTTCAGCTAGCTTAGACGGATTATTTAGCTTAAGTTTAAAGGATAGAAGATCACTAGCTCTATATCCCATAATATACAGATGGATGACCCCGACTTTTTCCAACTCTGTGACTACAGATCTTTGAAGCCTTTGAATCGTTCTTGCAAAGCGAATATCTTTTTGTGCTAAAGTGGTTTTATCTTCGCCCTCTCCTGCTTCATTGGAGAGATAGCTGCCAGGAATCTTTAGAGCGGAAAACAACTTATCCCTCAAATATTTAACATCATCAATATCGCCAGTATAAGTTCCACCGGGTAAACTTTCAACCTTACTGGAACTGCCGCCTCGGACTGGAATATAGTAGTCCTCCTCAATACTAAGTGGGTTATAGCGTAAATCCACTCGCCCAGTATCTGAATCCACGACTTGATTCCGCTTCATCTGGGTGACGACCTTTTGCATGTATTGTTCAATTTCTTGATTTGGTATATTACCAACATCAATATAAAAAACTCTTCGCTCTGGGGAACGGACGATGCGATATGCCATAACAGCATCTTCAAGTAGAGTCAGCTGTCGCCAGATTCTCCTGGCTGGGTCGAGGACGGAAGTTCCATATGGAGCAAATTTATCATTGCCGAGGATGCGGAAATGGCCCAACTGCCAGTTCTCAAAAGTCATGCCGCCGGAATTCCACTGAAATTGGACATAGTTGGGATTTGTTTTATCTTCTCCCTCCAATCTTTCAATTTCGTGTGGCGGAAGACCAATAACGTTAGTGATCCCATTTTCTTCATCAATGTCAAGATAAAGAAAGAAGTCACCGAATTTACACATTGTTCGGCACCAGCCAAATAAATTAAATTCAAGGTTCAGTACTCCACTGTATAGCCCCTCAAGTATACTTTTTATCTCTTCGTTTTGACATTCGATATTCAGCAATGGCTGCATTGAAGACATCGTTGACATCTCATCAGCATAAATATCAAGAGCACTTGCAATTTCAGGCGTGTATTCCATCTGATTGAAATCAGCATACCTCTGCGATCTACCTTGTGCGGCTAAAATGTCTGCGTGTAGATGGTCTAGAGGATTGTGAGTTGTCTTCTTAAATTGTTGGCCGCTGGCAGATCTGAACCGGTATTTATCCAGCCTCCTCCTCGTTAGCATACGAGTATTCTGACTTCTGTAGTCAGTGATTGGGCCCGAGAATAATCTTGTCAATCTTCTAAAAAGTTGAGAAGCAGGATTGCGAGGATTAGTTTTGTTGTTAAATCGATTTGCCATATTATTTTAGCCTTTTATGATCCAAGAAAATTGTTTGTATTGATCTATTGTATCCGATTTCTTCACTTCTTTATAGCCCTGTTGTCCTGGAATTGAAGAATTCATAATTGATTTTGTTGTGAAGATAGAAGAGATGGCTGTTTTTGCATATTCCATCTCTTTCCTATTCTCCACCAAAGCAGTATCTCTCACCCAGCAGCCAATCGCACAAGCCATAATCAAGTCATCATTATACCCTCTTTGTGATTGAGGCTTACCATTGTGCCAAACAAAAGTTTTCAATTCATTAGACAGCCTAGCTGAATATGTAGTAATTAGTTCATTCCTAACGAATTCTTCTAGCTTGGCAATAATCAATGGCCTTGTCTTGGAAGTGGTGGAAAAACCAGCTACGGCTGCCGATGTATAGCGAGCTGACATTGGGTCTATATATTCATGAGTTGATTTGAGAGAATAATAAATATTTGGATATTCCCTGTCTCTTAATTTTTCCAAAACAGCAAAGCCAACAGAGTTGTTCTCAACCACAACCATACACATTCCATATTCACGGCCCACGTCCATTAAAACTTCTGTGTACATGTCCGGAGTTATCTTGCCATGGTATTCAGCAACAACCTCCATTGTCTCTAATTTAAAAACGTGAAATGCCGAATAATCCTCTCCGTCGCCCCGAGCCACATCTGCTGATAAAAGATAGGTGCTGCTGGGATCGTACGTCTCCCATATCCAAAAATTCCTGTCTACTCCGGTTCTATAATCCGGGTCTCTGGCCGTAGAACATATCCGGTCTATATCCTCCGACCTAAACACCGTCTCACCAGAAGCGTTGAAATTACACTGCAGTTCCTGCGCAATTTGCCTCGGCGACATATTTCTAGTCTCTTTGTCAAACCACTCCTGGTCTCTTTCTGGGTGTACGTCCCAATTTAATCTTGTTGGGAAAAAGTCATTCTGCGCCGATTCGGCTTCAATATATGCCTTGTGGAACCAATTCCCGACGCCGCATGGAGTTGACAGGGCAATACACCCACCACCAGTTGATAGCGTGGAATATAGGCCAGTCCAAAGTTCGTCCATTCCTTCAATGTGTGCAGCCTCATCAATGACCAAAAGAGATAATGCTTCAGAGCGACCGGCATCGCCGCTAGTAGAAGATGCTTTAATCATACTGCCATTTGAAAGCTCAAAACTCGTCCTGTTGTCGATGGAGATATCAGAGATTCGTACCCAGTCGGGTAAATTTTTCATTATACTCTTCACCTTCTTGACAAGATTACCTGCTGTCGCAAACTTTGTTGCGATGACAAGTATATTCTTATCACGATGGAAGAGCATCATCCAGGCAACATAGCCCGCCGTAATGGTAGAAATACCAAGCTGCCTTGCTTTTAGAATTATATTAAAACGATAATCCTCAAAGTCTCTAAGGAGTTGTTCTTGAAAATCGTAAGTTTTGAAAGGGATCAGCCCATGCTTTGGGTGCGATATTCTTGCGTAATTATTAATGAAGTAAATTGGATCTTTGCCACACTTGACAATTTCTTTGATTCTTTCTTTCTTCGTTAACATATTTCATCTTTACTGTTCAGACATGTAATTCGGATGTAGACGATCTTCGGGCATGTCAGACCTCAGATCCACATTAAAAGCATCCTTGATTTTATCGAACACTAAGATCATAATTTCTTCCAACTCAACATCGGTAAATCTTCCACCGATGCCTCCTGGCCCTTGTGTTGCCATTTCGGCATATTTTCTAGCTATATCTCGGACCTGATCTAAACTATAAGCCGAAATCATATCCATAATAATAGCGTCCGCTAATTCTTCAAAAGTGTCCTGATATTCTGCCCTGTTCTTTTGATTCGCTAAATGATTGTCAAAAGGGTGAAGAGTTAGGCCGCCGCTACGGGATGTAATATATTCCTCAATGGCATTATTTATCTCTTGTTCCAGTAGATTAAGAAGTTTAGAACTCATTTGTTTGCCCCAAGGTTAAGAAAGTCTTTAAAGTTCTTTTCTATTCTGTCTTCCGACTCTTTACCAACCTGTTGAACTTCGTCTATGCCGCCGATCTTATATGAGCAACTGGCCGTCACCCAACACCTTACCCTAGAAATATATTCTAGGTGAATGTTGTGATCACCCTCTTTTGATAGGGACAATGTATTGCCTGTAACTTTCTTATATTCTTTCTTTAAAAAGCTGGCTATATCAGCAACCATCTGTAAAACTTCGTCTTCATACTTATCACCATGTACCTGCTTGAGGCTTACCTCTCCATGATAATTGATGCTCAGCTGATTTCCGTGAAACTTTACACTGAATCCGTCCATGACCCTCTTATCAAGAATTGGATGGCCCTCTTCTCTCTTGAGCCCTACTTTAAGAGGCTCGCCCTTGTCATCAAGTGCTCCGTCATAAGCGTTAGCTGCTGCCTGAGCGATGCCTCTAATAATCTCTAATGTTGTTGCCATGGTTTAGTTTTTCCCCTTTGAAGCTTCAATTTTCTCTGGTCGCCAACCCGACTCCCATCTTTCTTCCCTGCTCTCGACCCATTGAATGTAGCAACTATAGCAACACTCAAATTTGTTCATATAGAGATCATCCTTCTTGTTGAACGAGTATGTCTCGCAAACGGGGCACAACCTCTTTGAATCTCTATTAAGTAGTTTTTTAGAAATTAAAAAGCCATCAACCTCCACTTTGTCTTTGGCTTCTACCGCTTTGTATGTTTTTTGATAAAACTTTTTAGATTGTTCTATATGTTCTTTCTCTTTTTCATCTGTCCAGCCGGCCTTGGGATTCTGGATTGTTTCCTCTCCATACTTGTCTCCGATGGCTTTCTCAACCTTTGCTATATAGTTGTAGTCTTTTTCTGTCATCTACTAGCTGCCTTGTTTCTTTCTCTTCTCAAAGAACACATAATCTCCACCTCTCAGGGGAGAGTGGATAATGCCCCACATGGTCCCCTCAACGGCTTGCCCGTTGTCGTCTGCCCAAATATGTTTTTTTTGAATCCAGAAGTGATTATCCGGCAGGCCGTATCTTGAGTGATTTTCATCGGGTGTAAAAGGATTCTCTATGAACTCAGCATTATTGGAATACTCAGTTAATACAATTGAAGCTCTTTCATATGTTTCTGGCTTGACTGAAATATCTAAATCTGTTGTCCAGCCATAAAGAGGTTGGCCCGGCTTATAGATATTTTTTGCTTGACCATGACCAATTCCCCACATTATACATTTATATTCCATCTTACTCCCCTTTTATTCTAATGTTAAGTAGTAGACTTATCGTTGTGGAAAAAGTACCCAGGATTGTAATATTGTGCGGCGCCAGTATGGCGATGGCTTGAAAAGAAAATATATCCCTTGACGGAGCCGCTAGCATCCGTAACAATAGTACGACCATACGCACGAGCGCACTGTGTCATTTGTCGCCAATAGCCCATAGCTGAAAATGGAGATGCGCCCTGGTGGACATGAAGGGGCATCAATACTTGGTTTCCATTAACATCACGAAAATGGTTTGTTTGACTAAAAAGCCGTTGGTCTAAATCATCGTGCAGAAGCTTGAATGTGTTAAGCTGCACCCAAGAGCTATTCCCATAATCATAAGCGTAGTGTCTATGCCCATAGGTATTACTAGCGGCATAAAATGCTGGCCAGTGTGCATCTTGCGATGTCTGATCCAGATCAAACGCATTGGTGGTGCTCGTGCCAAGAGTGGTGTAATCAGTGGCAGCTAACTGTTGACCACCTGCCAAGCCGTATAGGCGACCGGGACTGCCATACGCAGAGCTTGAAGCATAAGGCACATACAATGCTCCTGCTCCTCCCAGGGTGCGACTGCCTTCCACATGTGTTGTCCAGTCTTCACTTATAGCGACAAAAAGCATTTCTTCGTTTTCTATTAAGTATAGTCCGCCGCCACCGCCTTGAAGCTGATTTGAGCTAACCTCTGCGCCCATGAGGCAATGAAAACCAGAGAACTTGGCCTCTGCAGGATAAATATCCCCTTTGGTGCCAGCATTCTTCCTCCAGTCTCCTGGGGTGGCACCGCCGGCACCGTCATCCGATCCTGTTGCAATCTGATCAGGAGCCGGCACCTGTCCCGCAAAGGGTGCAATGCCAATGTATAAGCAAGGATCGTATGCTGTATGCATTGTCCCAGCGTTTGTGGCCATATCACCAGTGGCGGGACCTTCATTGGCGTTCGCTGCAAGACCAGTCACAAAAACTATTCTCATATCTTTAACACTAGAGCTGGTTGATGTGGGTGCCACGATCATGTGAGGGTAGCTTGCGCTGGCGCCGGTTATAGAAAAGTTTGTCACTTGCCAGTTGGAACTTGACACAATTGATTGTGATAGAGCTGTTAAACTAGCAGTGGGGTGTTGGTCCCCTGCGGTATCATTTGTATAAGTATGTATTGCGCCTTGTGCCCAAGTTAATGTTGGTAATACCATCTCACTCTCCCTTCTCCCATAATCCTTTAAACGTTAGATTTAAGTATCCCGTCTAGACCAGATATAGTATTACTACCCGAAACTGCATTGTTCCCTGGTCCTTCTATAAATCGATAATACGCAACCAAGTTAGAGCCAGAGACAGTATCAGCTATTGCACCATCTCCACCAGAATACAGTGCTGTAACGGCAGCGGAATCCATCGCAGCATTCCAAACTGCAACTTCTGCTATATTACCAATCCAAGAACGATCAGCATTGCCTTCTCCAGATTGTGGCGATCCGTTAACATATTGGCCAATACCAAAAGCACCAGAGGGGTTGACTGTGTAACTGGCAATAGAGTGCTTTGCTGACTGTGCTGTGCCGTTAATATACATTATACCACAATTTGAGCCATCTGCTGCTTTCGTACAAACAACGTGATACCACGTATCATTATTAAATGTCGCTGGACTGTTCATTGCAATGTATTCACCACTGCCGCCATCAGAAATATTCCAATATGCTGTTTGACTATTCCAAATATAAAAACCAGACCCGTTAGAGTAGCCGCCTGCACCCATAGCCCAAACTGCTCTATTGTGAGAATCTGCTCCACTTTTTCTAATCCAAGCTGATACAGTATATTCTGTGGTATTCATGCTTGCTGTATAGGGCACCTCAACAGCACCTCGACCTGCATTATCAGATGTAGTGTTATATTCGATTTGGTCAAACGCCATACTGTAAGCTGCAGCTGCGATAGGCTCACCGGGCAGAAGCGTAGAGTCAAAACGTGGGTATCCATCGCTGGCGTCCACAGACTGGACAAGGCCAACTTCATCTCCGCCTTCTTCAACTGCCGCAGGAGTTGCAACGCCCATTATGCCTTTAAGTGCCACTTGATCCCTCCCTAATATTCTTGGCATGATTTAAATTCCTCATACTTCATCTAAATAGTTTCAATCACCAAGTGCGTGCGATGCCGCATATAACACCCCGAGACAGAGTGCCACACCGGACAAAAAACCGCCGGCATACCACCACATTGAATAATCTTTCTTGTCTACTGCAATCTCTCTTAGAACTTGGATCTCATTGTCCTTGATCTCGATGACATTGTCGTATTTAAACTGTAGACCGTCAAAGCTTGCTTTCAGGCTGTCGTATTTAAGACCCCATTCAGCATCTTTCTTCTTTCCTAAATAGTCTAGTTCTAATTTAAACCTCTCTTGATCTATTTCCATTTTTGCCATTATCTCGGCAAAACCCCAAGCATCAAGTAGAATACCATCAAAAGGTGCCCTATCCCCCTCTTTAAGATTGGAGATCTTTGGCTTCTCTTCTACTTCCTGAGCCAAGAGATAAACTGGTGTAGTTATAATTGCTGCCGTGAGGACAATAGAAATTAATTGTTTCACTCTGGCTCCACTACTTCAAAACCAAAGTTATCTGCGATGTCTTTCACGAACCCTTCTGGGTCTTCCTTGTGTTTCTCAGCTAGTTCTTTGATTCTTTTCTTTTCTTTCTCTGTGAGTTCTTCGTTCTTTTTGCGGCGCTCTTCTTCAAGTTGTTTGATTGTTAGCTGATAGCGGCGGATAACTTCATCCCTTTTCTTGATTTCTTTGCCGTGGGCGTCATTAATAGCCTCTAACTGTTGCTTAAAGCTTTCCTCGGCGCTGTGAAGGACGTCTAAAATGTTACCGGAAGATTTGCGGAGCAGCAACCAAGCAATGATTGCCCAAGATAGTGATAAAGGAATATACCAGTATGTCTTAAAGAAGTACCACACCTTCTTGAAGAATGTAGCTATCGATAACCAAGTCATTTTCCACCTTGGATCTTGTTTACCAGTCTTTGATACAAGGGGGAGCGCTGGTGTCTTTCCGGGTCTATTCTTTTTCTGTCCCAATCGCCCCAGCCGTCAGACTTTTCCCCTTGCTCCTCTGGTGGGCTTTGATTTACCTCTGCCTCAAAGGGGCCAAGCTTTTGAAGTTCGGCTTGGACCTGCGCTTCAAGCTCTGCCCTATCTGGCTCCGGAAGGGCTTCCATCTTCTGCTTGATTTGTTTGCCGTCTTTTTTAAAGACACGGACGACTTCTTGAAAGGCCGCAATCGCAAGGTTTTTCAGGTTCGTGTCGCCGGGATACATAACGCCCGAGGCGGTCGCCATATGTTCTTTGACGAACTTTTCAATAATCTTATCAATACCCGTCGTTGAAGTCATCTTCCACAGCTTCGTAGGACCATAACCAAATACTTTTAGAACTGGCAGTGCCACTGCGGGCAGTATGCCGGCACTTGCTGTTGTGCCGGCAAGTGCCATTTTCCGAACGAGGATCGATAAAAGCTGCATAATGCGCCGGCGCATAAAGTTGATCATATACTTTTCAACTTCTTTAGAGAGATACAACTGTTTTTTACCCTTCTTTACTGGGGCACTAGGTTTATCATCATCCTGTTCGGATAAAACCATCTCAAGGAATTCATCATCTGGTATCTCGCCTACAACCTTCTCGAATCGCTTAAGAAATTCCTGTTCAGTCTCTTGCTCTTGGATCTGTAATTCTTCAGTGAGAAAATATCTTGGATCCCTTCTTTTGGAATTTTTTACTAGCTTACCCAGTCTCATTGTTATCCCCCTTTGCAGACTTCCAGCGAATTGCGATGTCTGCGAAACCTTCTACCCCTACATAGGCCAATGCGATGGCTACCCACTGGTCGCTCTGAATTATATCAAACGCCAAAAAGCCGGTTGACACAGCCCACACCAGAAGCTTGCGGCTGATCAGCTTGGCGAGCCACTTATCGACTACTTGCCTAGCCATCATGAGTTCTCTACCCAGGTTGAATCTGGATTGAAATAAATCACATTTGCTGTATCGGTTCCATATCCTACGATACGCACGTAAGAGTCTGTGGCAGATGGCGCAGCGCCTGACATGATTCCTTGTTGGGCTGCAGCGCCGGAGCAAACATATACTGCCTGTCCTTTGAGGAATGCTCCTGAAAATGCAGTGTTCACATCAAAAAACCCTTTGACCAGCATACCATTTGTCCTAGGCAGTGCTCCGAGGGCAATGCCCAGCAAAGAAACATTGCCAGCTCCGGTGACACCATATGACCCAGTTGCGTTAGCGTTCGTTTTTTGCCAGCCACCATCGGTATTCAAGTAATATAAAAATCCAGCTGACGTGGATCCAGTTCCAAAATAAACCACCTCTCCGCCGCCCGTATCATTAGACAGCGAGGTTGGATTTTTCGACCCTGTATAGTGAACCTCAAAAGTAACATTTGGTGCAACGGCCCTATCATTAATTGTAACGCCTGGGGAATCAATAGTAAGTATTCCGGTTTCATTGGAGATCGTCGCATCACCTAAAACAAGACTTGACTCGTCAGGCGTGTAGATAGCTGATCCCGTTAGGAAGATAGGTGCATTTTGATTACCAAACATTCCCGGATTGTAGGAGTATAAGCTTATTTTGCCCCGATTTGAATCAAGATACAGATTTGAGCCCGAAACTACAGTACCAGTTTGTGATCCAGAGATGGTCAGCAAGTTATCAGTCGCTTCGGTGTACTTAATCAGAGCATCACTATCTGATCCAAAATAAAGCGGCAGATCATCATTGACCCTGGCGTCATCACCAATAACAAACGTCGTTCCATCATAAGTAAGGTTTGCCTCGCCATCAAGTTCTGTTGTCGTGCTTCCTATTGTAACAAGACGACTCTCTGCAGCATTATTGATCGCAGAGACTGGATTTCCGTCAGGATCAAGAGAGGCCGTTAGGACAACCTGACCGGATGAGTTAACACCAAGATAGCTGCCTGGGCCGGCGATGGCGCCGCTGGCAACCGTGACTGAATCAAATACCATCTTTGATCCAGAAATTACAAGACCAGTTCCCGATCCAGAGATGACTAGTAAATTATCGCTTGTTTCACGATATTTAATTGAAGCTTCTTTACTGTCGCCAAAGAAAAGGCTCTTATCGTCAGCGATTTGAACATCGCCTCCTGCAATAGATAATGTATCCTGGCCGTCCTCATCATATTCAATGCTTACATCGTTACCCGTGCCAAAGTAAAGTTTTGTATCATCTCCGATATATACAGAGCCTGTAAACTGGTGGGTGTGAGTAGATATAGATCCAAATCTATTGGAATCGTTAAATCGATTTGTGCCCCCAGAGCCGGTTTGGAGGATTGAGCCCGTGAAGGTGTGAGTTTGGGCTAGATTATTACCAATAGCCGTTGAGCCGGCTAGAGTACTATTGCCTTGCATCGATAGGGTTGCGCCACCCATGCCCGAGGCGATCTCAAACGCTTCATTGGTCGCTGTAAATCCTTGTGTAACAACGGCAGAATTTAATGTGACGGCACCAGCGAAACGTGTTGACCCGGTAACTTCAATGCCGGCGGCAGAGCCAGATATGATTAATCGATCTGTTCCATCTTCATCATATTCGATAGATGCATCTTTTGCGGCACCAAAGAATAGCTTTTTATCATCAGCAATCTGGACATCTCCGCCCGCAATAGACAATGTGTCCTGACCATCTTCATCATATTCAAGGCTAACGTCATTACCTGTGCCAAAGTAAAGTTTCGTATCGTCTCCAATATAAATTGACCCCGTAAATCGATGGCTATCGCCAGAATCATTCCCAAATATTGTCGAACCCTCAGACGTATCTATTGTATTAACACGATAAGCATTAGCTTCGAGGGTACCACTAACATAAACCGAACCAGTAAAATTGTGTGTATTGCCGGAGCCTGTACCGAATACAGTTGACCCACTAATCCCAGTGGCTCGGCGCAAAGTAATTGTTGTTCCGCTGCCTGATACTAATTCATTTAGATAGATTGCCATCGCTTAAATTCCTATACAAGTGCTATGATGTGCCACTTGCTAGTGGCACCATCCCCAACAAAGACAGCCGCACCATAATCTGCAGCTAGGCTAAACGAAGTGCTATCCCCCTCGATTGTATCAGAACCGGCTCGATTGACGGTAATCGCTTGACCGGTGGTCCCAGCAGCTCCAGAAGTATCTTTTATTACTAAAACTCGACCATCGGCCAAGGTTGGAAGCGTAATGGTGGCGCTGTGGCCCGACATTATAACCACATCATCGCTGCCCACCGTGTGGCTAGCCTCGTTGGCTACTGAAGTTGTTTCCCAATTTACTGCCAAAATTAACGCCTCCACTGCCCTTCTTAAAACTAAAGGGCTTTTTTTTAATGCTCCAAGGATAAAAGGTATTTGATCTAAAACACCGCCGCTCTCCCTTTGAGAGGTTACTGTGTTAAAATGAGTAAGAACGTAATCATTGTTTTTATCATTCGGCATTTCTATTGTTGGCTGACTCTCGTAGCAATTGCTGGGCCTCTTTGAGAGCCTCCAGCTCTTCTTTCAAAAAAGAATCTTTGTTTTTTCGTAAATACTTTTTGATTTCTTCGGCTACGATTCTCTTCAGCGCACCTCTTGAAATTAACATTTTCTCACTCATGGTAATCTCTACCCTTTGTCTATGTGTTTCTCTAACATATAATTAGTATTTACTTCACTATTTCAAATAATTCATCAAATTTTTCCTCAATAACCTTGATGTCTTCGGCGAAATCAATTAAGATCTCTTGATCTATTTCCTCTGGGAGGTTTTTAGCTTTGTTAATATGTAGTAGGAACTCATGCATTTGTAGCATTTGTGCTATCTCTTCCGGTGGCCACTCTTGCGACCGTATCATGCGGCGAATAACGTATTCTCGCCTCTTCTCACGGAAGTCTATGACAGGGGTGGGATTTTTACAGTGTATGTTGGACATGAGCGTATTCTCCACTTTTCTCAATAGATATTTGCATATCTACTATGTCTTTAAGTGAATCTAGGTGGGAAATAAGTAGGACTGTTTTAAAATAACACTTAACCATATCTAGTATTCGCACGAACCCTTCCATGTTGCTTTCATCCAAAGCAGTGCCGGGTTCATCTAATATAAATAGGCTAGGTTTCGGAAGATTGGAAACAGACAGTAGAGACAGTCTGATTGCCATGGCAGCAATTGTTTTCTCTGCTCCTGATCCCATCTCTAATGGTCGGGCATCAAATCCAGGATGCTTAATTAATATATTTAACCTCTTTCCCTCCTCCTCAAAGAAAACCTCAAAATCAACAACACTGGTTAACACCTTTGCTATCTCATTGTTGATGACTGGCAACTTCTTCTTGATAATGTCATAGGATATACCACTTGAGTGCATACACCGTTGATATAAATCATAGGTGGCATGCTCTTGACGCAACGATTCAAGTTCTTGCTTTTTCTCTTTTAAATTGGCTAGTTTCTGTTCTAGAGATCCGTGCGACTTATAAAGCTCAAGCGTCTCCCTGTTGCACAGATCTAATTGTTTTTGGGCCGTATCGATGGCTTTTTGGATGTCCAATCGCTGCTGGGACAAAGCCTCCAAGTTTTCAATGACTTCACGGTTTTGCTCATACTCGTTGATTTTCTCCAACAAAACGCCATTCTCATGTTCTATTGTCTTGGCAAGTGCATTATTTTTTTCAATCTCTAGCTCCTCTCTGGAGATTCTGTTTGTCCAAGCTCTACAATTCTCAAGCAATTGCGTGTGCTTCTCTATATAACTAAACGCCTGTTCTGGATTTAATCCTTCTAATTCTTGAATTATTGCGCTCTTATTCAACCGAATCGTTGCTAACGAGTTCTCATCCCCAACGATTGAAGCTTTAGCTGTGTGTGCATCTTTAATAAATTTACAATGCTTAAAGCTATCGCCGCATGGCACATCAGCCAAAAGTTTAATCTTTTTCTCTTTCCGAGAAACTTGATCAACCAACTGTGTCTGACTTACGGCTAGCTGATCAAGTTTACTCTGTATTTCATTAATCTGCTGTTCCTTCTGTTTATAGTTATCAATATCAAAGTCAGATAAAAACTCTTCAGCTTTCCGAAGCTTGCCTGAGAAAGAAATTAGGTCTTGCTTGTGTACTTCATTTCGGTTTTTGATTTGTAATAGATTAAATTTTCCAGTCTCAAGACTATCTCTCACACCAAGAATATCTATCACTTCGGCTGGCAGGGATTCAATTTTTTTAATCAGCTGGTCTAGCTGGATTTGGCTCTCCTCCAGGCCAGCTTGCAAGCTCCTGCAATCTTCTTCGTGAAGCCTAGTTTTTGCTTCATTTTCTATAATCTCTCGCTCGGCTTCAAAAATCTCGTCATCAAACTCTCTACCTTCCGCCCTCTTTAAGGCTCCACGGAGGTCCGATGCGTCCTCCTTTGCCAGCTTAAATTTTCTCTCAAATATCTCCAAATCAAGAAACTTGGCTAATATCTCTTTCCTCCTCGTAGATCCTTCGCCTATGAATGAGAGCGCACCCAGCTGTGAAGACATAGAAGAGTAGAGAAAATCCTCCAAAGAGCCAAACATCTTCCTGATCTTTTTATCGGTCTCGTTTCGTGTTAAGCCATTGAGTTCAATCTTCTCGCCAGTTACCTTGTTACTCATCTCAAAAGAAAGTTCTGTCTTGGCCTCTAAAGTTTCTTCTCCTTTCAACTTCTTAATATATTTCTCACATACCCTCTCTACCGTATACTCACAATCATTTACAGAAATTGTTGCTTTACCAGAACAATTCTCCTTATTCTGGTTTATAACATTAAGATTTTTTCTCTCATTCTTGGAAGTAGAGTTAAAGATCGTAAAAAGTATACTATCAATAATTGAAGATTTACCTGAATAATTCTTTCCGAAGACGCCGACAATTCCATCCAAATTTTCAAAATCAATACGGTTGCCTTCCCCATAGTTAAAAAGGTTATCCCATTCAATTGATTTGAGCTTCCAATTCACATTCCTAGAGATTTCTTCGTTTGCTTCAACGATTGAATTATATTTTTTATTCAGCTCAAAGACCTTCTGCAAGGTCTCTTCTTCTAGTTCATAATCCTCAAGATACTCACGAATTAACTTCTTTTGAACTACAACGTCTCGTAGGTCCTCCTTGAGAATTGACGAGGAAAATTCACTCTCATCGCCGTCTTTTTCTAGGGCACGATTAAGAAATGTTATCGCCTCTGGCTTGAAACGACTCTTGGCAACATCAACTGCTCGCTTCATCTTATCAATCGGCAAATTATTATTAGATACCAAACGCAATCGTGCGCCAAAAGGAATTTCAATGTTTTTCGGCATCCGACCTTTCTTTGTAAGTTCAATTGTGATAAAAGGCTTTGGATTGTCAAGCTTAATGTGTCGAACAGTAAAGTCGTCCTTGTCTTCTATCTCCCAAACTAGAAAACCCTTGTCATTCGTCTCACCATGATTCTGCTGAACAAGGGAACCACAATATCTAACACGGCCCTCTTCATCCAAAGCTTGGTTTGTTTTGTGGATATCACCCAGCATGGCAAAATCAAATTCTTCAAAGATTGTTACATCTTTTTCACCGTGCTGCATCGTCCACCCAATGTCTGTCTTGCATCCAGTAATCGAACCGTGATAAAAGGCAATATTGATTGCCTCGGGATCAGTTGGATCAATCCAATTGTCTTCGTCAAAGATCGAAAGAACATTGAAGACAATTCCTGGGTGCACTATGGTTTCTCCAGAATTCTTTAGCAGGTGCACGCTTGGGTGCTGCAGTGCCTCGGTAATTGGAGTCACAGCGTCCTGGCGGTGTGCAGTTCTTAAATTACCATCATGGTTGCCAAGAATCACATAAGTGTCGGTAATATCCCCCAGCTTTGTTAAAAAATCAGAACATAGATCAAAATATTCAGGACTCAGCTGTGTTTTTGTATGAGCTAGATCCCCTCCCACATATATGATATCTACTTGTTCTTCCTTCAGCTTCTCATAGAGCTGCTCAAAAATTGCTTTGTATTCTTTGTGATATTTTAAATTGCGGATATGAATATCCGCCATGTGTGCTATTTTTATCATACTCTCGATAGTTGGTAGGTTAGAAAATTTTCTGAATTGATCAGTGTCGCTTGATCCTTTCTCTCAATAAATTCCCGCTTAGACATTACGCCTACATCTTCACACCCCCTTGTGTCAACCTTGTATATATCAATGCCATACTTTATCAACTCGCTGATAATATCATAAGATTTATTCTCGGCGTCTGCATCCAAAGCAAGAAACACCGATGTGTCATATTTAACAATTTGTTTAAGTAACTTTGACCTCTTAGAAAGTGTAGATCCAAGCAGGGGCACAGAATTTGTACCAGCCTTTATCGCATCAAAGGCCCCCTCTACAATGATCAAGTCTTCCGTGAAATCCAAGAACAACTCGTTAAAGATAATTTCATTTCTTGAAACTCTAGGATTCATATATTTTCTCCAATGATCAACATATGCCCTGGCCACGAAGAAATTAACATAACCATCACAGTTAAAACTTGGGATTATAACCCTACCCTCATAATCTCCCTCGGCACAATACCCAACCTTCCAATTGATAATGTCAAGATCCGTTACGCCCCGGCGGGCGAGATAATTCCTCACCTTCGTAGAAGCGATGCTCTTGCTCGGAACAGTCAGGGTCTGGAATTCCTCTGGTAGATTAACTGTCTGCTCTTTTTCCTCTTGCTGTTCAAACAGCTTCTCAAGGTCGGTCAGGTCAAAAGTTGCGTCCAGCTGTGACCAGACTTTCTTATCTTGATAGTCCCCGTGCCTTCGCACAAGACGGCGAAGACCGATCCCCGAATAGTCGCAGACCCAGCACTTATAACAATCCTTAGATATGTTTATCGATAATTTTAGTTTATGATGTTTACAGCGGGGGCAAGAGAAAAGAAATTCGTTGCCTGTTCTTCTGTGATCGCCAAATATATTTGCTAGAACTTTTAGCTTTTCTGCTTGCAATACTCCAAACCCGCCCTTGCGATTATAACCGAATCGGCTCTATCGTATGTCCCAGGGCAAGGATTCCCATGACGAGTATACTCTATCACGAAATCGGGTTCACTGTCAAGAAGAAAATTTAAAACAACCTCCTTCGCCTTTTGTCCACGGGGCACTGATATCCCACAAGACTTTCTGGCGGAGGTGGCTGATAAGTATTCTGGCATTAAATTAAAAACGCTATAAGCTAGGTAAGATACGATCCCATTTATTTTTGAAAGCGTAGAAAGAGTCTTTGCGGAAGAAAATCCACTTCTAAAGGATTGCAGACTCTCCTCCACGAAAATATGATTGATATCATATTCACGCTTTAGATCCTCCAGCACATTCTTTATGCGCTCCGCCTTGTGAAAGAGCGTCGGAAAGTGATTTTTATTCCGTGTATCAATTGATTCGCAATATATGATATCGCCTGTCGCATCAATAATAGTAATACCAGTGATGCTAGTGCTAACGTCCAATCCCAATATGTACATTAAAAATCCAGTTTTAATTTAAAGGTATAAGAGTCCACTTCTCTTTTTCTTATTGGAGTCGCTAACTTTGCCACACCGACAAGATTCCTATCCTTATCATACAGGCCTATCTTAGAAATGTAAACCTGTTTTTCAAAACTTCCTGTTGGGTCGGCAAAGCTACTTGAAACAATATTCTTAATTTCTTTTTCGCTCTGCTCTCTATAAATCAGCGCACCGGTGACAGGTGTTTTTGAAGCTTCACTATTTTTTAAGTAAGTGACATTGTTGGAATGATTTAGCTCACCCTTTGGGGCGTGAGCAAGCATGGTCAAGGTTGGTACATGGTTTGTACCCTCAAAGTCAATTGAAAAGCTTGATCCTTGGACATCATACGTCGAGCCTGTTGTTGCAAAGTGTAGCCATTTTGGGTTATCAGTGCCTGCTGGCACATAATTCTCTGAATGATCGCCTGAAAGTGCTGTGGATCCGGTGAGTATCATAAAACCTTCCGTGTACAGCACGACGCCCACCACGCTCCCTGAGCCAGGGCTGCCCACTGGGCCGGTTTGAATCAACTCTCCGTTTCTCTTTTCATCTTTAGCTTGTCCAACAACAGACCCAGATACATAAAATTTTAAGTCCACCGACCCTTTCTTTATTTCCGAGCCATAAAATATTGAAGGAATACTAATCAAGTTTAGAGCAACAGAGGATAAGTCCCTCACAGAGTTGGAAAATTCATATTCTTGGCTCAAATACTTATAGTAGTTAAGAGTATTTTTCAATGCTGTGATATGAGTCCTAGTTGAACCCAGGGCATAATAGTCCCTGGACATACTAGCTGTTAGGGGATATGTCCCCGAAATAGTATCTCCATAAACAAAATCTTCATTAAACTCTGTTGTCGATACAGTTCTAAAGGCAGTTATTGTCCCGTTTTTTGTTACAAACGGATAAGACAATTGCCCCGATGGCCTATCGACATTAAGTTCATACAGCGAGACATTGCCCTCTCCCGTGTGCAGAGCTTGCGAGGTAAACTCTCCAGAGTCAGCAATCTCCCTGTTATAATAGACCTTTTTTTTGTAAATTAAAAATTCTACTTTAGGATGGGTTTTTATCGTATTATTAAAAATATCATTAGCGCCAAATTTGTAATAAGGCATTTTTTAATAATCCAATCGGACCCTCAAAGTAAGTTCTGTTTCTGGCGTCTTTTTCAGCGGCTCTGATAGTTTAGCGACAGCTAACAATTCGTTATCCGCAGAGTAGAGGCCAACAGTTGTGATATAGGACACTGGCGAATCAGTAGTTGAGGTTTTTACCCTTATTTTACTACCAGTTAGATAAGTTGGATTCGCACTATAATTGAAATCATTGTGGTTGGCACGACAGAAGTAAATTGTTGAATTCAGCTCTGTCGTGTTATTAAATGAAATATTATACAATCTATTTCTAATGGCAGCAGCAGAAGCCTGTATTGTTGAACCAGTCACCGACATAAAACCGGTAGGTCCAAAATTTGTCCCCAGTTCAGTGGTAGAGAAACTATTATTTAAGATCCCGCCCTGGGCTTCATCATTAAAGATTGATCCAGATAGAACAACAATGCCTGCTTGATAATATATCAGCCCAACTGCATAGTTTTGATTTCCTTTCAGAACATTTGTTCCAAGGCTGGCCGTAGCATATAGGATGCCATACTCTCCAGCTGGTGAGTTAGTTAAGTATCCATTTGCGCCGCTCAAATCAGTTACGGTTAACAAGCCAGAGTTAAACGTAAGTCCCGCCTGATTAAAAGTTGGGTAGGTTCCCCCGATACCGCCAGACACACCAATTTTAAGTTCAAAAGAGCCCTTCTTGACTTCATCCTTTGTGAGGAGCCTTGAGAAGTTTAAGAAAAATACACTGTCAAGCTTAGTACCGCCAGCTGAAAAGTTGCCGTCCTCGTCAAAACTTCTAATTGCACCAGTAACATCGTGACCAACCAGCACTTGGGCCATCTGATTGTAGATGTTTCTCTTCTTTGTATGCTGAGTGTTGGAGGTTCCAGATAAGGCTGAATTTGCATCATAGCCAACGGTAATATCAAAGATGTGATTTGCCGAAGAACTCAAATGCGGATAGTCATAAATAGACTGAAACATTCCATGAGAATAGTTCTTAAGATTGCCATCACTGGCATATGTTCCAGAAACTATAGATCCTGTAATCGGAATAGCTTCGTGAAGAAGAGTTCTCGTCGTGCTTACATCATTACTTGTTAGTGTTTTAAAAGTTGTTGCCATGGTTATTACCTTTTAATTATGCCTTTTTGATAAATCTAACGGGAAGATCAATTCTGTACCCGGTAGTTGCTCCCGTTACCCTAATGTTTGAGTCAATATAGTAATATTGACCGGTCAGACCTAAGCTACCTAGTCCAGTCAAATCATCACCATTTGCGACACTAACTCCAAGTTTGGTGAACAGATATGTACTTGTTCTGGTCTCCAGGGATGACCTCAAAGAAAAAGCCAATCTGGTTCCCTGTGGTCCTTGAACCGGATAGGGCGTTGTGTCGCCTCGCTGAACTTCATTGTCTGTGTTGCCAAAAGTAGCTCGGGGCAAAACAAAAGATGTATCCGTCCCAAGAGACAAGAAATAGGACGCAATATTATCATCATCGATAAAAGATAGTGTCGCTGCAGTACCGCCATTTCTAGCAACAATATTTCCCAATCGATTATCCATTTCAATTATATATTGTGTCTCTAGCAGGTCAGCGTCCATCTCAAATCTAAAAGAAATTTCAGTTGTATCTAAACCTTGGTGAACAGCAACAGTTGCACCGTCGCCTGTTCGCCCATCAATAATTCCATTTTCAGAAAGCTGGCCTTGATTTGTCAAGTCCTCCACTGAGTCTTTATCCACAAAAACCTGGAAGCTTTCTGCCGTTGAGTTCCAGCGAGCCTCGCTTAGCTCTCCGCTTCCGCCAGTTTTTTGCAGCTTTAAGACAGGTAAATATAGCAGGTTTGTTCTCGGAACTGATAACAGCTTTGATTTCAAAGTAGAGGTGTTGTTGGTGAAAGCCTCCAAAACTGGCGTCTGCAGGATCTCTAGGTCATAATACGCTGATCCACTAGCGTGGGCACCATCAGCATTATTATCGTTTTTATAAGTTGAATAATCGACCTCATCATCTCCAAGCGCAAACTTGGCAATTCTAAAAGTCCCGTCGCCTCTAGCCAGTCGAGCACGACCAGTATCCGTTAACACTGCATCTAAAATTATATCACCGCTATTATCAAGGAAAGCCATATTTTATACTCCTGAATCTTCTTTGCTTTTATAAATAGTTGGTTCTCACAACTTATCTATGATTTCGTGGATAAAATTCAAGTTTATGTCTATTTTTCGTCCTGTTTTCTTGGATTTTATCCTGAATTTAAATTTCTTAGGATCAAATCTATTGCCATAAAGTGTTGGAGTCACTGCTTCACCGACACCTAGGCTAATATTTTCAGCAGACTCGTATAAAAACGGAAGCTCAGGGCCAGTATCTGAGTTGTAAATTACGTGCTGCTCCTCGCCCATTGGTGTATTGTTTTCGATTCTCTCCTTTCTTTCTGTAACAACAGAATGCACGGGGTTTGCCCTGACATACAAAAACCTTTTAAATGATCTAGTTGACTCTGTGGGGTCCTTGGCGGTCATCTGGTAAACCTCAATCAAAGGAAATACCGCTCCATCTTCCACAACCATCTCAACTTTAAACACTGCTGTTGGGTTTGAAATATTCTCATGAACATCTCTGGCCCTAAAAGTGTAATAATACTTTGTGTTTGGTCGAACTTGGTCACGGAACGCTGCGGAAGATGCATCATAGTTTGCACCTAAGGGCTCTGTGCTTACAATCTCATAAAGGTTACCCCTAAAATCCTCATACGACATGGGTGCTGTTGTTGTCCTGAAGACCTCGAAACTTTCTATTTCATCATCGCCTTTGAATAATATTTTCTCACCAGTGATAGACCTAGACGATTTATATTGTTCAATCTGCTCGGCATCCTCCTGTTCAATAGAAACCGGCACCTCTTCTATCTCCCCAACTTGTGCATTAAAGAAGAAAAGTAGTTGGTCTGATATGCCACGGTACGGAATTATTTCAACGTCTGGCGGCAGTGGGGCGCTGTCCACAATTCTAGACAAGGCCCTAAAGTACGGAACCTCCACAATTTTTAACTTGGGCAGTACGTGTACATCCACTGATGTTAGCAGTGACTGTGGGCCTTGAGTTCCGGGACCTCTATATACAACGCCACGCTGTTCTTGTGGTTGGGGCCCACGACGATTGACTCTAACTTGCCGGTTGGGGCCCCTGTAATAATATTCGGCGGCAACCACTATTTGGCATGCCTTTACGTCATATGTAAATGACTCGCCGTAAGAAACCTTAGTGTCAATGTATTCAAATATATCAATATCGCTGTTGTTCGGAACATAAATGGTTTGCTCCAGATTTTCTTGCGTGCGCCTCGATCCTCTATATTTTTCTATTTTATATGCAAATGTCTCTGAGTATGCTTTCTCTCCCAACATTATTTGCTGAAAAGTTCTTGAATATCTCTTGACCAAGTCTGTTAGTTGCCCGGTTAAAACTAGCGTAGATATAATTCTAGCCAACTGATTACCACCATCAATTGACATTCTATAGTTTTGGTTCCGAGTAAAAAACACTGGTGACAAGATATTATTCCCAGATAGAAACTCTCGTAGTTCGGCGAAATCATCTTTATAAGATTGTATAAATTTTATTAAATCAAAACTATTAACTTCAACATTTTTTGTATGTCTGGTATATGTTGAGTTATCTTCGTACAATCTTGTTTGAATAAAGTTATACTCCTCGTCAAAATCAAAAAAATCAAGAGCATCAATGCCGAGTCGTCTTCTTTGACTGCCAGGCCTCTTGTTATCAAGTCCTCTTGAGAGAAGATTCATGATTGGATATCTAGCATCGGTTTGGCGGATGGCATCAGAAAAAGCAGTGTTTCTATCTGTGCCAAAAACTATGCTATTCAGCATTGGAAACATAATTTTTTTGCTATTAGTTGACCCTATGAACGCCATATCGCTGGTGTCTAAAATAATATTATAAAAATTGTTAGTGAACCCAGCAAAATTGAGAACCCCTAGGTCATACATATTTGACCAATCAAGAAAATAGTCACCTTTATCAGCCTCACCAATTTTTATATCTATATTGCCAGGGCCTGGAACAACAATGTCTCTGAAGTACGAGTTAATGTTTGTGTTCAACTCTCCATCTAAAGTTATCATCCTTGCCAAAAGGGTATTTTGGTTGTCCCTGTTCTGTGTCTGTTTTTCAAACTCAAATGTGTATAGATCAGGCCACTCTCTTGTAGACCTTCTATCTAGAGTCGCAAGCTTCTCCTCGTATGCCTGGATATAAAAGTTATACTCTGCTTGAACGTCTGCGGTCAAAGGCCTAAGGATAGAATTATTACCAATCGCTTCAGCTGGTATAAACTGATTTAATGGTGTCTCCATCTCTGTGTGATAGTCCTCAAACATATCTGAGCGGCGCAGCAAACCTTCTTGACTATAACCAAACAAAGGGGGCATCTCTGACCCATCATCAGCAGTTCCGCCTTCAACGAATATTCTCCAATTTTCTAAAATTCTTTCAGGAGTAGGATTGTCTGGTAAAACAGGGTGGAAGTAAGCCTCCTTGCCCTCTATCACCATTGCTTGCTTGAATGTTGTTCCAGAAAAAACGCCAAATATATCGTCATCGCCCTCACGGCGGGTTGTAGGTGGGCCAATAGACAATAGCCTAAACGGCATTTCTAGAAGATCATTTCTTCCAAAAAACCATTGCCCTCCACGGTTCAAATATTCAGGGTTAGCAGTTATTGTATCTTCAGTATTAATAAGGGCATATATACCACGGATCTGTCTTCTAAATTCATCTAGGCCAGCGGGCTTCTCAGGACTACGCCATTGACGGGGCTTGCCTAGTGTTCTGTGCAGCCATGGCGTTGGGGCCTGATCTATGTCTTGTGCCGTGTACACATCATATATTTCAGAGTTGTATAAAACAGTTTTTTTGCCAACTGATTGTGGTCGAGGTGGGTCTTGAGAGCTGGTATCGTCTCCGTTACCTTGCTCGTCGGCGTCGTCGATCCCATCGCCATCAAATTCATCTACTTCTTCCTCGACACCATCATCTGGACATATTATCTGGTTCTCTGTCATGATTCTTAATAACCTACATTAGTATTTGATCCGGGCGTTCCACGTTGTCCGCTGCTACGTCGAGTAGTCACATTTGTAGTTGTAGCAGTTGGAGACCCTTGCGTTCTCGATCTTCTACTCTTAGAACTAGTCCGTTTTCCATTTTTTGCCTTCTTGGGTAGTTCGGATTTATTTGGAGAAGTATCTACAATGTTCTCTACTTTTAGTTTTTCCTGGTCCATAAAATGTTCTTCAGCTAGGCGAATAGACTCTGGCTTTACCTCAAACTGAACTTCTTCATATTGTTTTAAAATATTAACAGCCGGGCTTTGCTTTTCCCTAGTTGGTATGGGCACACTTAGTGGTGTCTTTTGTCTTGGCGGGTCTGCGCTAATTGGTGTTTGTGGCGTAGGTGTCGGCAGTGTTGTTGTTGTTTCCACCACAGGCGTCGGAGTCATGGACATGTTGGGCGGCGGGGTGTAGCGAGGCGCAGGAGGACCGCCCAGAGCTGGTGTCGTTACAGGCGCTTGTGTAGTTACCACACCTCCAAGTGTTTCAGATCTAGCGGGGCCTCGACTGATTGGAGCCGTTGGCGGAGTTAAAGACGGGGGCGCCTCGTCCTCGACCACAGCAAGTTCTGTACTTATCTCATCAATATTATAGTTAAACTCCGCCGGTGGTCTTGGGGACAAGTCTAGGGGGCGGGCAATTGGGCCTACAGCGTCTGGCTCTTCTATAATAACTTGCCCATCACGGAATCTTTGCTGAAATTTCAGCAAAGATTCTCTAATTCTCTGAACATCCCTCTCGGAAAAAGCTCTGCCTCTCAAAGGGCGCCGGTCTCCAATAAAGAAGTGTTGATCAAGCATTCCCAGATCTAGCCCCTTTGGCGGCTTGATTCCCAAAGATTGATTGACATATGGTCTCATCCTGCACAATAATCTAAAATTATTTTGTCTTGCGTCCTCGTAAATTTGATCTGTTAGTGGAACAAATCTAAAATTCTTTATGTGCCTCTCTGTCACAGTTTGCGTTGACGACAAATTACCAGGGACTGCTCCTAGGCTTGATGGATTGATTGTTTCTGACTCGTATGTTGCTTGATTAAACCCAACGAGAACCTCAATCCTATAAAGATTAAAATAATTAATCAAAAGCCCCAAAGAATCCTGTGGGTCCTTAAACGGATCAAATTCTCCACTATGATAATTGACCCTAACTATGTCGGGTCGAACTGATGAGGCAAAAAGCGCTTTTATTTGATTAGGCATGGAATTAAAGATATCAACCAGTGTTGTGGTAATCTGGCCGAGGCGACCACGGCGGCCTCTTGTTAAGGACGATAAGACACTCTGAGTTGTTTTCACCCCATTTGTATTTGACCCAAGATTGTAAAATGACATCTTTTGCTGATTATTTTGATTTGACTTTTTACGAAAATCTTCTGGTGAACTAAACTCATCATCGACAATAAGATTATATAATAAGTTCAAAAATAGATTATTTGCAATCAAGGCATCACCATCTCTAGATGTGTGGATATCAATTAGATTTTCATTCAAGTCGTCTACAATTCTTGTATACTCATTTCTTGATGAGTTAGATGTCTCTGTCGGCGCATCATTATCATAACCATCACCAGGGAATACAAATCCATCGCTCATATTATCAGAATCTGATTGTTGATTCAAGCGAGGTGCACTGCTTCTTCTCACGCTACCTCTGATTTGATCACGACTATTTTCATCTCTAGCTCGAAGATTTTCTGCCGCAGAGACCTCTGTTGAGACCTCAATGGTGACATTGTTTAAAGCTAAAATATCTGTTAAGTTATCTCGTGTGTCTAGTTGTTTCTCAGAAAGTCTGGTTCTACCTTGGGCTCTACTTCTTTGGCCTGGAATTCTCCTAGCCCCTGCACCGGGAGTGTTGTATCTAAATATTTGTGAAGCCTTGTGGGCTAAATCAGACACATCATTTAACTCTTCAGGGTCACCAATCGTTACGCCCTGAAGTGGGCCGCCCAATTCACGTCGGCGGCGTTCTGAAATTACTTCCAGTTGGCTTTGCAAGCTCAGTGTGTCGGTTGACTTTAACAAAAGTTGAATTGGTGACAAGTAAGTCAGCCTTGTACTAGACAAACTAGAGTCACCATCTGAATACATTGTATCGCCTGGTATTGCTTGCAGATTGGTTACATCCGCTTCTTCACTGGTAAAATATTTTAATGTCTCGATAGTGCACCGGGCGTCATATTCTTCCGCAGCGACACTATCCAAGCCCGCTGTTGTTCTTGACTCGAAGTCTACACCTAGAGCTTCAAAACCAGTATTGTCTGCCACTTCTGTATCAAATAAGTCATTTTCAAAAAAGACTTTATGTTTAAATACATGCTTTACTGCAGTAGCACCTCCGCTTGAACGATCAGGGGGGGTAGCCCCAGTTGTAGTTGAACCCTCATCAGATGCGGAAACCAACGTTGCCTCTTCCATTTTATTAAGTATATTTCTAGCCATGGCCAGAACTGTCTCAATGCCTCTTGGAGATCCGTTGTTGGGCTCAATAACCTTGTATATTTCCTGCATAAATCTTAATCGTTGAGAAGTAGAGACCACACCCAATACAGCCAAAGTGTTTGTAAGCATAGTGACGCTATCTCTCAGGTCATCAGTATCAACTTTACTGGAGAACTGAGACGTGAAACGGTTAGATAGATAATCATAGTTTCCTGTGTTAGGATTTGATTTCGACACAGGGATCAATGCGATCCTCAAGTATGCTTCCAGCGATTTGATCACCACCAACAATCGATTAAGTATGTCTCCAATATACTTTTCTGTGGGATCATAAACCTCAAGCTCGACACCATACTCAAACTTACCAAAAGTTACGGTAGAGATTGTTCTATCGACTCCAGTAAAATGTTTGACCCCATCATCATTATTAAGCTGCAGGTCAGCAACCTCAACCAATGAATTATTCCGACCTGAATCGCTGGCTAGTATGGCAGGAGTAATCGATGGCAAGTTTCTGTTCAGGCTTTCGCTGCGGTGGAAGTATACAACAGGCTCTTCCACGGGCATACTTAGAAAATCACGGGGAGGGTGCCTTGCTGATGTGGCAGTTAAATTACTGTCCAACTTTCTCCTTCTTATAACTTTTATCTTTTTGATAAAAAAATTGTTCAGCAAAGAAGGGTTATGATCAATCAACTTAGAAAACTTTGTGTTTTCTTTGCAAAGTTTTCTAAAGTCCACACTAAAAAAGAATTTGCATTCTCCGCCTATACCACGAGACAATAAAACATCTGAAGTAAAAGTCTTTTTTGAGGCCACATCTAAATTATCTTTTACGAACTTACTAAATAACTTATTAACGCTTGGGAAAAGATTTTCAATTGTACGAAGATCAACCTGATTCTTCTCTACCTCGGCAACATTACGAAAATCCTGGACGAGCATATTTGGAACTATTCTTTTTGTCAATATGGAGTGTGGTTCGTTAGTATGCCTTGCGCCAGCCATCCATCCATTTGTTGGGTGAAAGTGAACGGGGCCGGGCCAAACCTTGCCCTGCCTGTCGTAAAAAACAGTTGAATTGTCCGAGACAGCTCCATCTACAATTAAGTTATAAACTTTAATTTCGCCAGATAACATATCTGCGCTAATTGACGATGCATCAAAGTTATACTCCACGGCAATCGCAGCAACGTCCACATAAGAAAAAGTAACAACAGAAAGACTAGCTGGGTTTAGACCTTGGGCAGTGAAACTAGTTTTTAAATTTATATCATATAAGTAGTTACCATCGGTGTCTCTACCTACCTGCTCTCTCTGCAAAATATTAGTGTCCTGAAAACTAAAAGTTTCATAAACGTCGGAACGATGCATGAAAGATCTTACCTGGTCCAGGATCCTGGCGTATTCAACATCTCCTCTTGGTATGCCAAGACCTAGCAAGTGCTCAATCAGCGCCCTCTTAACATACTCTTTGTTCTTACCAATATTATTAAATAATTTGGTTATGGCGGGCTGGTCCTTCACCAGGATCACAATGGACTTCAAATACTTGTTAATATCGTCATCATTTAAAAACCAAGAAGAGAAAATATTGTTAGTTAACTTATCTTTTACACACAGGTCTAGATCTATTTTTAAATTTTCAGACGTGTTAGGGTTTCCAGTTGTGGTATTTAAATCGACTTCAGTTTCTACAATACGAAGATCTTCGCCAAGATGGCCAACGCTGCGTCTTATTATTTCAACATAGTCCTCACGAATATGAGGGTCATCCTTGACGTGTACATCTCCGCCACCTTGCAGTATAACCCTTTTTAGGTACAAGGTTGGAACTAAATCACCTATGATATCGCTATCGCCAACTTGGTCAGCATTTTCAATTATATCTACCATCTTTACTCATCGCCACATAGTTCATCAGGTTCTTCTAGGTTGGCATAGATATTATCCACCACTTCCTGGCCGGCGGTATCTCTGCACTTAAACATTCTTCTAGCAAATCTACCTCTGGTTTCGTCCGCAGGTTTCTGCTTGCAAATTAAGTCTGGGTCCACTTCACGGTCTAGGGCTACATCAAAATAGTATGGCACCAAGCTAGCAACCTCTACGTTTTCATACTCTGGAGTATTAACCAGCTGAAAGACATCAACCTCTTCTCTGACTATTGCACTAGCTACTGGCAAATCAGAATATTCTGGATTTAGCACCGCATTGTTGTTTTCATCGATAATATATCTTTGTTGTCTTCCTCTCGTTGGAAATCGCAACGGTTGAAGCTTTTCAGATATTGGATCGTGATTTCTATCATACTCTTCCTCAATCTCAAAAACTTCCAATTCAAATTCTTCATTCTGTGTTAGGCCATTATTTTCAAAGACCTCCAAGAGAACAAAATCTTCTTCAATGGCCACGATTGTTCCATCGGGATACTCAACAATTTGCTCATATGCACCATTTTGTGCTCTTATGGTTTTGAATTTTACATCAATATCCAGCTGTGGTATTTTTATTTGTGGCTTTCCTGATGAGCCAGAGATCCCAAAAAGATCATAGGTCTCGGATGAACCTGACATATGTACACCATAGCTGGTGATGTCCCAAGACGGAAGATATTTGTTTCCCCTGCCCGAGGTGCCAATTGGCAAAGTTAATGCATAGTGCTTGTCCGCATCAGGTTGCAGATTGATAGACACACTTCTTCCTAGCTTTTTCTCTCTTTCAATTTGCTGTCGGGCTTCCAAAACGCTCTTGTCTGCACTTTGAAACATATATTGAACTTTTGGCCGGGGCGTTTCCTTTATACGAGAGGCGATATCGTTTTGGTTTTCTTGAACATCAGCGTATTCGCCATCGTATAGAACATCATCGTCAAAAAAAGCATAGAACTCTGGTTTTAGATCTCCCGTGGACAGAAGATGCTTTCCATATTGAGTTAGCTGAATATCTAGAACTTCTTCTTTTCTATTAAAGAACTTCATATATCATCAAGTCTCCCAGGACCACGGAGGCGATTTGTGACACGAAGCTGCCTATCCTCTCTTTGCTGACTATCAATGACTCTTGTCTCAGTGTCAACATTGGTCGTTGGACCTAGAGATCTACGGGATGGACCGTCTGCCTCAAACAGCATTTCTGCCTCTAGCTTAACTAGTTCTACGATTGAAAAATAATCGTAAGGCCAGTTGAACCCATAGTCTAAAGTTTCCCCCTGATCAATAATATTTGAATCTAGAACATTCTTGTCCTTGGATACCCTACCAAGCAAAGACTTTCTGTTTATAAGCGAGGAAAGCGGTGCGTTTCTTGACACAACTTTCTGTGAATAATCTGTGTCCGCTTTTTGCTTAACTTTGAACACTTCCCATCTTATGTCTCTGCGCTTCGGGGCCTGCCCTAGGAAACTATCAGCGAAAAGATCATGTTGTATTGAGGCCTCAGAAGCCTCAAACCCTTCATCTCTAAATATCCTATTGGGTGCTAGATTCTGCCACATATCAACAAGATCCTGCTGAGAGAAACTATATTTAAATTCAAAGATATACATCGCAAAAGGATCTACTGAATCATTTGTTATAAAGTCCATTTGTGGCGGGAACACATACTGTTGCATCTTGTCTACCAGATCAATAATTGGGCCATCACGACCGGGCTGTGGATCTCCATTAAGAACTGACTGCAGTCGATTTCTATTAATTGAGAACCTAGTTTTTTGCCCATCTTTATATATAAATGGTATTGCAACAACAGCTTCTTTAACTTCTAGGGATTTCGCAACTTGGCCAATTGGCTTTGAAGCACGCTCAAATCCAACCAAGTCAATTAATGAGCCAGTTAAAGTAGCGTCGTTTTTGTCAGAATCAGCTACTTCTACAACCTCAAAAAAGATACCTTGATCAGAGTTGGGGGCGATCCTACCATATTGGTGCCACATGCCAATAGGAACACTTCCGCCTGCTGTTGTTAATCTGCGGCTTCCACTTACTGGCACAGAAGCCGACACGTGCGTGAAATCAAGCACCGGTGTTTCCATTTTTGTTTGAAGCACCCAGCGGTCACCAAAGTTGGGATCATCTTCAAATCCAGTAATGTTTCCTTGATCATCAAACACCGCTTTCTTGCCCTTGATTAATCCGTCTAGATTGATCGAAGCTGAGAGTTGCATAGTGTTGTTATAATTGTGATTATCCTCGTTTTGTACTCGGGATCCATTTACCAAGGAGCTAGCAGAATACTCTATTGTGATATTTGATACAATCTCTTGTGCGCTAAACTTTTTTGCCTCTGTTGGCTTAAAGGTAAGGCGGGCACGTGCAAAGCCATCATAATAAGGGGGCGTAAATGGTGCACTACCAAATGTTGTCCGGTCACCGCTGTCCGTCGAAACTTTACCAGCAAAAACTGGGGGGCCAAAAGCCTCTGGTCTAGTGTACATATTCAAAGAGCTTTCTTGAGTTGGTTCTACACGATTATCAGAGTTGGCCCTAAGGGTTGCCTCGCCGGCCTCCAATGGTGTTCCCATGCCCTCTTTCAGAAAAACATCCATAATGTATTCTTTAACAATCTTGTTCTGCTTCTGCACTTGTCCAAATGTATCAGATGCATCATCTCGTGAGGCAAAAAAGCTAAGTCTTTGGTCCTGCAGATAGAAACTAATTGTCTCTGCTAGGAAGTTGTTAATACCTAGCTTGTGACTTAGGCCAGGGCTGCCCTCGAAAGAAGCAGAGGATTGTATTGAAGCAGATGGGTGCGGCTCATTGTCTATTACTTGGACCTTGTCTAGGTAAGACATCGGATCTATAAGTGCCTCGAATGGCAGTCTTTTTCCAAAGTTACCACTGAGAACAGTAATCGAATCAACATTGTGGTCTGTGAAATCCAAGTCAGAGAATCTTGTCGCAGACGCAGTTACGTACCTATTTAGTCGGCGGGGGCTTGTAGCTACTGTATCTACTGTTCTTGACGCAGCCGTTATAAGAGGATAATCAACAGCAATGCCAGACTTAATTGTGTTGAAAAGAATACCAGGGGCATAGAAAGGCTGCAGCATTGTCCTCCAAGATGCCTCACCTGTGGCACTAGAATCTATACTACTGGTAAGCTTTGTTACTGGGCCATAGGACTTAGAGAACAGTGTGGCCAGCTGAAGTGCTCTCTGTGCTGGGTAGAACCCTTCACGTGGCCTAAACTTCTTAAGGACCTTGCATCTCAAGGTAATTGTCTTAGCAGAACCGATATCTGTGCCTTCATGGTCGCCAGCTATAACATCAAAATATCTCATAAAATCTGTATGAGAATATTCTTTAAAGAAACCAGCCTCAGCGCTTGATGTTAGGCTTGCTCCATCAAGTTTTAAAAATGCATTATCTTGAATATCGGCAAGGAAATTTCCACCCTGCTCGTCAACAAAATACTCAATGTGGTCGCTAATCCTAAACTCAGGAAGAACTGTATAG
>Ga0209756_1000619_pt1 | contig 34660 bp, 53 predicted proteins | sample ETNvirenome_6_85_FD_184071 | JGI IMG/M metagenome (GOLD analysis project Ga0209756, IMG submission 184071) | Marine viral communities from the Pacific Ocean - ETNP_6_85 (SPAdes) (version 3) | ecosystem: Environmental > Aquatic > Marine > Oceanic | place: Pacific Ocean | collected 2013-06-19 | reverse complement strand
GTATTTAGGACAAAGTTTTAAAGATTTAGATGAAAATTTATTAGGAATGTATTTAAGTAAAATTGAAAACTGGTTTACTTTTATAGATAACACTAAATTATACAGCCATAACGATATATTAAATTTGTTTGCTAAGGTTAATTGTCATGGTTGTTTAATTGATCCTTATACAGGCTTAAACCACGACAGAGTAAAGATAAGCCAGTACGATAGGAATTATAATTTCTGTAACGATATAAGAGAGTTTACAAACAGAACTAAAAAAACAGTTTATGTTAATACACATCCACAAACAGAAGCAGCGCGAAGAGTATATCCAGACAATCATACTTTAAAAGGATATATACAAGCACCTAAAAAAAGTGATACCGAAGGCGGTCAAAGTTTTGCTAATCGCTGTGATGACTACATGACGGTCCACAGAATGACTAATCATCCTGACTTATGGATGATGACCGAGCTAACAATAAGTAAAATTAAAGACGTTGAAACAGGCGGTAAATGTACTTTTGATGCTTTACGTTTTGATTATAACAATGGCTTAGGTTTTACAATAGGTGGTGTTAATCCACTTAAAAAACCAATAGATGAATTTGACACAACAGCAAAAGAAATATTTAAATGAATGAATTAGAAACAATACTAAGAAAAAATCAACTACATATTTTAATAATAGAAGCTGAACAAAAAGCAAAAACAAAAAAACAGTTTAAGGCGTTGCATATATTAAATGATAGTTTACTACTACTTAACCAACAACAAGAGCTTATAGAGGCTTTAAATAAACATATAGGCACTTTAAAACATGATAACAGTAAGTTAATGTTAGATAATGCTATATTAAAAAAAGAAGTTAAAGACTTAAAAGAATTTTTAAATGAAGACAGTTAATAGTTTAAGTGGTGGTAAAACATCAAGTTATATAGCTGCTAACTATCCAGCAGACTATAATGTTTTTGCACTTGTAAGAACTGATGATAAAAACTGCATTTATCCTGATGCTAAAGTTAGGCAGATTGTTAGTGATAAGATTGGTAAAGAGTTTATTGGTACTTTAGAAGATGATATTATTATTGATACGATGTTAGATTTAGAACAGTTTATTGGTAAAAAAATACATTGGACAAGTGGTAAAACATTTGATGAAACTATTGAATATAAAAGTGGTTATTTACCAAATAAGGTTGCAAGATATTGTACTACTGAAATGAAAACAATGCCAATACTTTATTGGATATATGAAATTATAAAAGAACCTGTTGTTATGCGATTTGGATATAGAGCAAATGAAACAAACAGAGCTAAAAATATGATGTCTAAAGTTGATGAAAAAGGTTTCACGAAAGTTAAAGCAACATTTAGTAAATTAAAAGATGGTAGAAATAGTTGGCAAGATGTTAGATATTGTAAGCCACAATTTCCATTAATTAATGATAATATATATAAAGATAACATTGAAGCCTTTTGGGTTGGTAAGCCTGTTAGATTTGCTTATATGAATAATTGCGTGGGTTGTTGGTGGCGAAGTGAATTATTATTAAAAAAGATGTTCGAAAAGCATCCTAACAAAATGGAGTGGTTTGCTAAACAGGAAAGAATAAGAAAAGGAACTTTTAAAAAAGATGTTACTTACGATAAAATTAAAAATTGGGAATTACAAACTGAATTATCTTTTGACGATTTTAATGAGTGCGATAGCGGTTATTGTGGACTATGACTGAAATATTAATATACATAATAATACTTTGTTTAGGTTGCTTTGTGTTTGGAGTATTTGCTGGAATGAAAATAAACGAATAATTTGGTAGATTGAGTGGCTTAATAACATCATTAAATGAATAGTAAATCAGAAAGACTTAGCCAACTATTCAGCCAAATTTTAACAATACAAATAACTAACTATGGGCGGTAAAAGTAGTCAGCAAAAAGGAAAACGTTTTGAACGTGAAGTAGCTAAACAGATAAATAAGAAGTTTGAAACCAACGTCAGAAGAACACCTTTATCCGGAGGAATGGACTTTAAAGGTGACATTATCTGCATTGATGATAATTCGATAATCTCTGAATTTAGTTTTGAATGTAAGAACCAAGAAAAATTAAACATTTGGAAAGCTCTGGAACAGTCCAGAAATGATGCACCACAAAGAAAAATGCCCGTTGTAGTATTCACAAAGAATCATGAAAGGGATTACGTTGCGTTGGAGTTTGAAGATTTTTTAAACATCATTAAAGAATTGGAGGATTTGAGGAAAAAAAGTATATAAAAAAATTTCTTTAACTTTACCATTTACCATGAATGGACTTTACAATGATTGTCAAGGATTTAGAAGTATATATTGAAAATATAGGCAAACATTATAGAGTTCCGGCATTAGAGGATTATAGGCAAGAAGTTCTTTTGATATTATTCGAGAAAGGAAAAGATTTTATTTTAGAGCTGAATGCTGATAATAAACTTAAAAATTACGTTTATAAAATATGCGTATTGCTTCTTTATTCAAAAGAAGGTGCTTACTACAAAAAATATATTCAGCATAAAAACATTAGATCCGATTTAACAGGAATCGAAAAAACAGAAATTATAAGTTTTAAGGAGGAGAGATTAAGTGACTTGCTTGAATCATTAAAAGGAATGGATAAACAATTACTTGAACAATTATTAGTATGTAGAGGCAATAAATATTCATTTTCAAAAAAAGCTAATATTAGTTATTCGACAATAAATATGATGTTAGATAATTTGGCAGAAAGAATAAAAAAAAATTGGGAATTAACAGATTTTTATGAATGACATTAAAATTATAATATTAATTATTACCTTTACAAGTACATGGGTAGATTATATTTTACCAATGCTAAAAGGTAAATTATTCTTCAAGCCTTTTAATTGTACTTTCTGCTTATCGGTTTGGGTAAGCATTTTGTTTGTTTGTTTAGCTCGGGGGTGGTGGTTTGTTCTTGCCACCCCTTTGTTTGTTAGAATCATTGAAAGACGTTTATTATGACAGTAAAAGATTGTATAAAATTTTATAACGAAACGAAGTGTATTCATAGAAAATACCATTTGAATTGGATAAAAGAGAACTTAAATCCGATATTAAAAACAATAGATCCTAAATTAAATATTAATTGGGCTTGTCAAATGTGTGCGAAAAATTATATGAATATGCTTATAAGATGGCAAGAGATTGAAAACACAAAGAAACCCAAAAAAAGAAAACCTAAAAATGCCCCAAAAAAAACAAACAAAAATTAATTATGGTTATTATATTGATGATTATGGTTTATATTATAAGAGTACAATGGCTGGGGAGTTGTACCAAGAATTTGATATTAACGGAGTATGTGAGATTTCCGAAAGCATCGGAGTTGATATACTCTACTTATGCTATATAGATGAAGACGATAACTGCGAAGATTAAAGACATTAAAACGAATCCTAATAACCCACGTTATATAAAGGATGAAAAGTTTAAAAAATTAGTTGAATCAATAAAGGATCTTCCAGAAATGTTAAAGCTTAGACCGATTGTAGTAAACGAGGACATGGTTGTTTTGGGTGGAAACATGAGATTAAAAGCTTGTCAGAAAGCCGGATTAAAAGAAGTGCCGATAATCAAAGCAAGTGATTTAACTCCGGAACAACAACAGGAATTTATCATTAAAGATAACGTAGGCTTCGGATCATGGGATTGGGATACGTTGGCGAATGAATGGGACACAGAGAAGTTGGAGTCATGGGGACTTGAAGTATTCTTTAACGAGGACATTGATCTGGATAGTTTCTTTGAGGATTCAAATGAAGACGAAAAGGAAGCAGTAAATAAAATAATATTGGAATACTCTGAGGATGATTATAATAAAGTTATTGAAAAGTTAGATAGTTTAGAAGGATCAAAGGAACAGATAATTTGGAACTTACTTGAGTTGTGAATGTTTATTTATGTTCTCCACACATCCATACATATACAAAGACATGGAAATATATTTAGCGGGAGCATCGTCAGGTAATAATAATTATTTATGGAAAGAGTATAGCGAAAACCCAGACAAAGTAATGGAGATATTTTTAGCCGGAACATACTCAAGACCTTTTGTATTAGAAAATAAAGATAAAATTTTCGTGCTTGAGTCTTTTTATTATATCAAAGAATGGATGTTTCCATATATAAAAAACCATTGGCATTTCATGTTAGACTCTGGAGCATTTACTTTTATGAGTGATAACAAAAATGATCGGGGTATTAATTGGGATGAATACACAGAAAGGTATGCAGACCTAATAAATAAACTTGACATTGACTTATTTATTGAATTAGATATTGATGTAGTTGTAGGAATAAAAGAAGTTGAAAGACTTAGGAATAAACTCGAGAAGCTAACTAATAAAAAGAGTATACCTGTTTGGCATAAGTCGAGGGGTAAAGATTATTGGTTTAAAATGTGTGATGAATATGATTACGTTGCTATTGGTGGAATAGTGACGGGTGAAATTAAAAGAAACGATCACCATGTGTTTAGGTATTTAATAAATGAAGCCAGAAAAAGAAATACAAAAGTTCATGGATTAGGATTTACTACACAAAACGGATTAAAAACATTACGATTCGAGTCAGTGGATTCTACTGCATGGATTTATGGAAACAGAGGTGGATTTTTATATAAGTTCAATGGAGAAGATATTTTAAAAATAAAAGTTCCACAAGGCAAAAGATTAAAAGCAAGACAAGTAGCAATCCATAATTTTAAGGAATGGGTTAAGTTTCAAAAATATGCAATAAATAATTTATGAAAGCAGTAGTAATTTTTTCAGGAGGTCAAGATTCAACAACTTGTTTATATTGGGCGATAAATAGATATAAAAAAGTAGAAGCAATAACATTTAACTATGGTCAGAAACATAGCATAGAACTTGAACAGGCAAAAATAATATGTGATAAAGAAAATATTAAACATACTATTATTGATATGTCTTTTTTAAATACTATCGTAGAAAGCGCATTGACTTCAAATGGAGACGTTAACCAAGTAAATAAAAAAGGATTACCAACCTCTTTTGTTCCTAATAGAAATCAAATGTTTATTACTTTGGCTCATTCTTTTGCTCAAAAGATAGGAGCAGAAACATTAATTACAGGAGTATGCCAAACGGATTACAGTGGTTATCCAGATTGTAGAGAATCATTTATTAAAGCAATAGAGTGGTGTACTAATTTAGGATCACAAGAAAATATTAAAATTGAAACTCCTTTAATGTATCTAACTAAAGCAGAAACTTTTTTATTAGCAGAAAAAGAAAAGTGTTTAAGTGAGGTTATAAATTTATCACATACTTGTTATAATGGAGATAGAACTAATTTACATATTTGGGGTTATGGATGTGGAGAATGTCCCGCTTGTGAATTGAGAAAGAAAGGTTATATGAAATATGTAAATGAATAAACAAAAAGAAAATAAAGGAGATCAAAAGTTGTTTAAACAAAAAGAATGGATAGACAATAAAGAATTACATGGTAACGATGAATTAATACTAAACCATTCTATTATGGTAAAAGCGCAAGAACGTATTTTAGATAATTTCAAACCTAAAAATAGAGTGGCTTTTGTTTCACTATGTACTTCTACAAGACCTTATTCAAAGTCGAGAAAATGGAAAAAATTTATAACAGAGTTTAAAAATGTTGATTATATAATTTCAAGTAACGCAGGAGTTATACCTCTGGAATATGAAAACAGCTACCCATATCCAATATATGATGCACATGGAGAAAAAGAATATGACGATATGTATATAATTTACACTACAAGAAATTTAATGCGGTTTTTTATTATTAAAAGTTATGAATATGTAGTTTTTAATTTTAGACCAACATTAAGAAATAGCAAAGCAGGAAAATTCGCAGGTAAATATTTAAAAGAAAAAAAACATATAAAAGATTATGTTGTAGCACCAAACGATTTTATTTATAGCAAAGCACATAAAAGCGGATTTGATAAAATTGGGTTGAGAATGTTTCCAGACTTACATCCAATTATTTTAACAGACTTACATTATTATATTAATAAATTTAATAATGATGAACGTTTATAGATCAACAAAATTATTTTCTAATTACTCTGTTGCTTTAAGGCAACACAAAGCACAACATTCTCATTGTAAGTTGCTTCATGGTTACGCATTGGAATTTAAAGTTTGGTTTGAAGCTGATACGTTAGACGATATGAATTGGGTTGTTGATTTTGGTGGCTTTGGTCATATGGGCTTAAAAGACTGGATGAACGATATGTTTGACCATACATTATTAATAGAAAAAGATGATCCATACTTAGATTTTTTTCAATCAGCTCAAATGGAGGGGATATGTAAATTAAAAATTATGGATAAAATGGGATGTGAAAGTTTGGCTAAATTAGTATTCGATAAATTTAACTACACTCTATCTAAACAAGATGCCGGAAGATGTAGAGTAGTAAAGGTTGAATGTTTTGAAAACAATAAAAACAGTGCAATATATGAAATTAGCAATAAGTGAAGTATTTTATTCAATACAAGGAGAGGGGATAACATCCGGATACCCGGCAGTATTCGTTAGACTTGGTGGATGTAATTTAATGTGCGGTGGAATGGGAACGCAATTCGATAAGCAACTACATAATAATTCTACATGGAGATGTGATACGATAGAAGTCTGGATGAAATCCAAGGTAATTAATGTAGATGAAGTATTAACAAAAGAGGAGCATAGAGCTATTATAAATGGTGCTCATATAATAGTAACCGGTGGAGAACCTTTAATTCAGCAGAACGCTTTAAAATCATTTATAGAGTATATTGATGGTCTATATAAAAATGTGTATATTGAAATAGAAACAAACGGAACAGTAAAGCCGTCCGATTACCTTACAAAGAGAGTGGATCAATGGAATTGTTCACCAAAGATAGAGAACTCAGGAAATGAAAAAGTTATGTTTTATCATAAAGACGTAATAAAGAAACTTAATAAATTGAATACTATCTTTAAATTTGTAGTATCTAACTATAAGGATTGGGAAAAGATTTCATCATTATATATGCCTTTAATCAATAAAAAGAAAGCGTGGTTGATGCCATCCGGAGAGAATAAAGATTTATTAAATGAATCAAAGCAAATAGTAGCAGAGATTTGTAAAAAGAATTATATAAAATATACTAATAGATTACATATTGAAATCTGGAATAAAAAGACAGGAGTATGATATATAAAGAAAATAGTGCTGAGTGGCATTTTCAACAAATATTAAAACACTTTGGAGAAGATACAACAAGAGAAGGATTACAAGAAACTCCCAAAAGATATATTAAATTTTTAACAGAATTTCTTAAACCTAAAGAATTTAACTTCACTACATTTGATGCTGAGGGATTAGATGAAATGATAATACAAACTAACATTCCTTTTTATTCTCTTTGTGAACATCATACAGCACCTTTCTTTGGAGTAGCAAATGTGGCTTATATTCCAAAAGACAAAATAGTAGGACTATCAAAGTTAGCCAGAACTGTTGATCTATATGCTAATAAATTACAGAATCAGGAAAGAGTAACTTTTCAAGTAGCAAATCGTTTACAAGATGAACTCAATCCTTTGGGTGTGGCGGTATCTTTGAAAGCTCAACATCTTTGTATGAGCATGAGAGGAGTACGAAAGCATGATACTTGGACTATCACTACAAAATTATTAGGTGTATTTCAAGATAATGATGGTGCGAGAAAGGAGTTTTTAAGTTTTATAAAATGAAAACAAGACCAACGAAATCGGACATATTAAAAAAGAAGTTAGTAGAATCATTGGAAAAATCATTGGGAGTGGTAACTACTGCCTGTAAACAAACGGGAGTAAATAGATCAACCTTTTATGATTGGTATAATAAGGATGAGGAGTTTAAAAAAGAAGTTGATAGCATTGGAGATATAGCTTTAGATTTTGCTGAAAGTCAGTTACATAAGCAGATTAAAGATGGTAATTCTACTGCTACAATATTCTATTTAAAGACCAAAGGAAAGAGGAGAGGTTACGTAGAAAGACAAGAGATTACGGGAGCTGATGGAAGTCCTACTTCATTTAAAATTGAGATCATTGACACAAACGAAACTCCAAACGAATAAGGTTTTTAAACATCTTCTTAATTCTGATAAAAAGATAATCATTGAACAGGGGGGTGCGAGATCCGGAAAGACTTATAACATTCTTTTATGGATTATTTGTGTTTATTGCAGTCAAAATTCTGGAAAGGTTATAACGATATGTCGGAAAACTTTCCCAGCTATCAGGGCAACAGTAATGCGGGATTTTATCGACATCCTGAGAAAGCATAATATATATGATCCGGAATACCATAATAAATCGAGCAGTGAGTATTGGCTTTATGATAACTTAGTCGAGTTCATCAGCTTGGATCAAGCACAAAAAGTCAGAGGTCGAAAGAGGGACTTACTATTCATTAACGAAGCTAACGAATTATCTTATGAAGATTGGCAACAGTTAATATTCAGAACAACAGGCAGAATAATAATTGACTATAATCCAGCAGACGAATATCATTGGATATATGAGAAAGTAATACCAAGGGAAGATGCAGAGTTCCATCGTACTACTTTTTATGATAATCCATTTTTAGAGCAGAGCATTAAAGATGAAATATTAAGATTAAAGGAACTTGATAAAAACTATTGGCGAGTCTATGGATTAGGGTTACAGGGATCGAGTGAAGATAATGTATTTAATAACTTTAAGATGGTTGACGATATTCCGGAAAAAGCTAAACTTATATCATTTGGCTTAGACTTTGGTTATTCTATTGATCCTACGGCAGTTGTGGGTGTTTATAAGCATGATGATAGTTTATATTTAAAAGAGATTATGTACGAGAAAGGGTTAACGAATCAAGATGTAGCAGAGAAGTTAAAACCTATTATTGAAAGATCGGAAGTAATTTGCGACTCAGCTGAACCAAAAAGCATAGAGGAACTTTATCGTATGGGAATCAATAGTAAACCGGCAACTAAAGGTCGGGACTCAATCCAGAATGGCATTGATATATTAAAAAGGCATAAAATATACATTGAAAATTCATCATTAAATTTAATAAAAGAGTTTAAAAATTATAAATGGCAAGTGGATAAAAACGGCAAAAAACTTAATATTCCTGTCGATAAATTCAATCATTTAATAGATTCTTTGCGTTATGTTGCATTGATCCATTTAAAAGAGAACAAAAGAGGCTGGTACTCAATACGTTAGAGTTTTATGTTGAAGGGGTGCTTGAGTTATACTTAACTATACTCAACTATTAAGAGTAGAGGAGAGAAGAAAAGAGAAGAAAAGAAAAGAGTTTTTAAGATTTTTTTTTTATCTTTAAGTAAACAATAAAAACAAATAAAATGGCAAAGAAAGAAATCAAAACAATTTATGTTCATGAGATTGTAACAATCTGGAGTGAAAATGGAGAGGTAATGATCCAGACTTGTAATGACGATATTATCGTATTTAATGGGGAAAACCTTTTTAATGATATTCCAAGTTTAATGACAGTAGCTTTAAAGGAAAGAAGAAAGCAAGAGGAGTTAACTCTTGAGTTAATTGAATCCGGATTAAATGATATTAGGAAAGAGAAAAAATTAATTGAAAAGAATTAGCTTAATAATATTAGTCTTAATATCTGGATGCTCTAAATACCAAGTAGTTTCAGAAGTAAGAGTAAATATGTATCATTTACATAACCCAAGAACTAAAGAAATTGAGATCATAATTACTAAAGACAGTTTAATTATAGGAAAATTATACAGATTAAATTCTATTAATCAGATAGAAATAAAATAATTCAAAAATAATTGAATAAAAGTGAAACTTTTTTTGAATAAATCCGTATAATTATATATAGAGAGAGAGATAAGAAGATAGAATGAAAGATTAGGTATAAAATTCCCTTGAGGTTTAAAACTCCTAACTAAAATCTTCAATCTCTCGATCTTAAAAAAAGATAAATAAAGGGAATCGAAAAGAGAAAAGAGCAAAACAACGCAAACTCCTCTGTTATATCCGAATCGAAGGTTAAGTCTGTGTAGTAGGATATTCAGGAGAAAAGAGAATAAAGTCCCTCTTTTAAATTCATAAAATAATATAGAATATTAATCTTATTAATCCTTCCAGAAATGGAGGGATTTTTTTTGTTTATAATAATCTGATTAGAAAAAATAAAGTTACCTTCATTATGTTAATTCTCAAATATTTCACATATACTATAATATGGAAGTTACTATACCTACGTCATGGAATGATATTACAATTGAAATGTATATCAAATTAAAACCTGTATTGGAAACAGAGCAAGAACCGGTTACCAAGATCATAAACACTTTATGTATTCTTACGGATAAAAAAAGGGAGGATGTCGAAAATATTACACTTCCGGATTATAAGCTATTGCTTAAAAAAATGTCTTTCTTGAATACTGAGCTACCTAAAGAAATAAAGAAAAAAAGAATTAAGCTTAACAATCAATGGTACGAATGGAAATGGGATGCTAAGAATATGTTATTTGGTGAATATATTTCTATTATGGAAATCATGCAGAAAGCAAGTGAAAATGATGCTATATTATTTGATAATCTTCACAAGATACTGACTGTAATATTTAGACCGATAGACAAAAAATATGGTTTATTGTGGAAATCAAAAAAAATGAATGGCAAAGTAATAAGAGAAACTGCAGATAATATTCTCAAAAATATGAGTATTGCAGATGCTTATCCTATTGCTGTTTTTTTTTGCAATCGTTATCCAGACTTAATGCAAACTATAAAAACTTCTTTGACGGAGGAAGCAGAGAAGATAGTGACGGAAGTAAAAAAGGAGTTGAAAACGGAGACGGATTTGCAGACAGTTGGGGATGGTGGTCGCTTGTAGATGCTTTGACAAATTCAAGGGTTGACAAGTGGGATCAAATTTTAGAATGGGAAGTCATAAAGGCTTTAAATGTTTGTTGTTATTATAAGGATAAACAAAGAATGGAAGATCAACAACATAGAGATATGATGCAAAAGGCAAAACATGGCAGGTAATAATTTAGCACAGAATTTAAATATAGGAGCAGATAATAATTTTGTTAATGTTAATGAAATTGTTGCAGATCCGAAGTCTTTAGGGGATGTAATGAATAACCTTGCTATTAGAATTATTGACAAAACATTACAGGAAATTGATGCCGAAGGATTACAGGAAAGCACTTTGAGACATAAAGTAAGTATGCCGGTTGAGTTGTTTGGAGATACGTTTACTGCTACTCTTTATATGGCTGACTATTATGATTTTATCAACCAAGGGGTAAAGGGAGTAGGTGGCTTTAAAAATGTATATGAAACGGTTACAAGTAAAAAGGGAAATAGGTATAAAAGAATAAAAAGAGATGCCCAAGGAAATCCGGAACAAATAGCATGGGTAGTAAAAGCAACAGGATCTAAATATTTTTACAAGGATGAAAAACCACCTCTATTGTTTGAATGGGCTTATTTAAAAAGATTTAACCCTTTTGTATTAAGGGAAATTATTTATCATTCAGGAATAACACCTAAATATTATTTTGACAGGGTTCTGGAGTCTGTTAATAATGGAGAGATTAAAAGGAGGTTTGTAATGGAGCTGAACAAAGCCGGAGGACAGGCGATAGTAAAAGGAATGAAAGACTTATTTAAAAAAAGATAAAATGGCAATTACAGGAGTAACATACGAACCTCAAGATTATAGAACGGTTTACAATCCTATTGAATACGTTGCAACAAGTAATGCAACAGCAAACAATAGGTTTAAATACTTATTTGATATTTATGATGGTGTTTCACAAATAGCACGTTTAAAAGTACCAGCCGATCCTGATGGATATGGCAGAAGCGATATACATGGAATATGTGAAAGTTATCTTACTAAAGATTTGGGTACTATTAACACTACTACTACTGCCGATGCTTTTACAGATAATCCTAATAGCTATAAAGAATTTACAGTTAAAATAGGAGAGGAATACGATGTGGCTGGTGTGTTAACACAATATGCAGATCAACAAACAAAAACAGTAATTACATATAATGGATGTTTGCCTAATTATAGAGGTTCAGATTTAAACTTTGTAGATTATCAGGCAACGGATTATTTTGAAAACTTTACAGTAAATACGACAGACAGGAAATGGCTAACAAATGCACCTAAAGGTTCAGGAGCAAATAAGTCAGACAATCAAAGTGTAGAATTAACTGATGAAGGCTGGATATACTTTTTATACGATCATGGTTCTAATCCTGTTGATAAATTTCAATGTATTACATACGATAGTTCGGGAAGTGTTATTGCTACTTTTGATATTGATAATAAAGTAACTCCATTAACGGATGTAAAGATGCTTAAAATTCCTTCAGCTCCTAACTCAATAAATAATATTGCTAATTCAGAATTTTCAGTTGGTACTCAGCCAGTAATTACAAATAGCGTAACGTCATATAAAATATTTTTATTAGATCCCCCAAGCGTAGTAAGTGAGGAAATTTACTTTAACGTAGATTCAGAATGTAGGTACGAAGTTAGAAGATTAGAATTTTTAAATGCATTGGGTGGCTTCGATTGTTTCAATTTTACGAAGGTTAGCAGAATTAGTGAAAAGGTAGAAAGGAAATTTTATAAGCAGAACCCAGATAATATGACAAGCGGAGTTATTACTTATGCTCAAAGTGATAAAGAAAAAACTCAATATTATACTAAGGGAACACCAAAAATGAAATTAACAAGTGATTGGGTAGATGCTGACACTTTTAATTGGTTAGTAGAATTAATAGAAAGTCCGGAGATTTATTTATACGAAAATGGGCAGAGAATAGCAGTACAGAATATCGAAGGTGATTGGGAACAGAAAGTTACGGTTGTCGATACAGTATTTAATTTAGAGATTAACTTAGAGTTTAGTGTTGATAATTATAGACAAAGATTTTGATTAAAGAGGAACTATATATTAGCTATATATCAAAACAGATATATATAACAGGAACTACTACAAGCGATACAACGGATAAGCTTATAGATAGTGGTGCTTTATTTATTACAGGAACAACACCAATAAGTGAGAATGATCTTGTATTTAATACTAATACTAATCTATCTGCTAAAGTTGTTAGCGTTGATAGTGATACACAATTAACATTAAGTGTGGATATATTTCCAACGGGTAGCTCACCGATTGGATATAAGATATATAAAAAGATTACAGAACGAGTTGAATTACTTAAAAGTTTAAGACCTAATATAACTTTTAATATTGCCGACATAGCGAAGCCAGATCAACGTAAAAGCGATTATTCTAAAACGATAACCCTACCCGGATCAAAGAAATTGAACCAAGTATTTGAAAACATATTTGAAGTCAATATTGACCTACAAACTTTCAATCCTAATTTAAAAACTGATGTACTTTATCTTGTTGATGGTGAAATTAACCTGGATGGCTATCTACAATTAAAGCAAGTTGATATTTTAGATAATGACGATGTAATATATAAATGTACTATAATAGGGAGTACTGCTAATTTTATTAAAGCTTTAGATGATAAAGAAATTGATGATATTTCGATGTTGTGGGGTAATTTAGATCATGATTATACTTTAGCAATACAACAAGCTTCATGGTCAGCAACTACGGGTTATGTATACCCGATGATTGATTACGGTTTTAGCAGTAATTTTTCTGGCATTCAATTCCATGTTAATCAATTATTTCCAGCAGTATATACAAAAGAATATATTGACAGAATATTTGCTGCTGCTGGTTTTACATATACTTCTAATTTCTTTAATGATGATCCATTTGAAAAGCTTATAATACCTTTTAATTCAAAAGAGTTTAATTTATCTAAAACTGCAATCGAGCAAAGGTTATTTACATCTAACACGATTGAATATGTTTCACCTGTTGGGACTACAAGCAAAGATATTAATCCAGCCACGACAAGTAATGTTTTACAATCTTCAGATTTTTCAGACGTAACGATGTCAGTTGAAACTGATCCTAATTTAGTATTTGATCCGGCAACAGGTATATATACTTGTAATGAAACAGGAACGTATGATTTTTATTTTGAAGTTGATCTTACGGGAACTTTCGAACCGTTACAATATGGCACAGGATTACCACCTACTGTTGATGTTGATTGCGTTTGTGCTATTGTAGGTAATATACTTATTAGACATACAGATTCTGGAGGTACAGCGATTGGTGGCATTCTTAATTCTGGAGTAGTAGGAGTAGAAAAATTTAACATAACCTATACAGATACAATTCCTTTTGGAACGCCATCTGTAACTACTTCAGGGGCTTCGTATTCAGATAATGATTATATAGAAACTACTGATAATTTTGGTTTATGGACTACAGGAGCAACAACACCTTATGGCAGATGTGATTATTCAACAACAGATCCACGAACAACATCATCGCAGCCAAATAGATACATTGTTCAAGTATCAAATTTATATGTTGAAGATACGGACAAAATAAAAATTGAACTTGTTGCTAATACATATACTATTCAAAATGAATTAAATGCTTTTTATTATAATGGTTCTTTTATATCATTTGCAACACAATTAAAATTTAAATGGGATTTAGCAGTTTATTCAAATGCAAATGAAGGCTTTGAAGGAAATATAAGTTTGAATATTTCAGGCGGTGTTTTTAGAAATAGAGTTGTAAATAAATCTTATGCTGAAGGAAATACAATAGATATGTTTGGTGCTATTCCTAAAAAGGTTAAGCAAAAAGACTTTTTTATGTCACTTGTAAAGATGTTTAATTTATATATAGAGCCTGATAAGTCAAATGAAAAGCATTTATTTATAGAGCCAAGAGATGACTTTTATAACAATACTATTAAAGATTGGTCACAGAAATTAGATGTAAGTAAACAGCTTGAATTTTTGCCGATGGGTGCTTTAGATAGTAAAGAATATTTATTCACTTACAAACAAGATAAAGACTATTATAACGAATTATACAATGATACTTGGGGTGAAATTTACGGGCAAAGAAAATATGAAATAGATAACGACTTTTTAAATAAAGAATATAAAACAGAAGTTATCTTTTCACCTACACCTTCAGTTGGTCAAAATTACCATGATAGGGTTATACCAGCGATTAAAAAATATGATACAAATAATGGTAATATAAGAACTGAAAGTAATATTCGAATCTTGTATTATGATGGTTTAAAAAACTGTTTATATAATTGGGAACACAGAAGCAGTTTGGTTGCCAATACTATAGAAAGTCAATATCCTTATGCTGGTCATTACTCTGATCCTTTTACACCTACAGTAGATATTAATTTTGGATTGACAAAAGAAATTTACTACGATGATACTTTCTACGATATTATCTGGAGTGATAATAATTTATATAATGCTTATTATAAAACATTTATAGAAGAAATTACAGACGTAAATTCAAAGATTGTTAAAGGTTGGTTTTATTTACGACCTTCAGATATTAGGAATTTATCTTTTAAAAATTATTACTTTTTTGATGGTGCATATTTTAGACTAAACAAAATAGAAAACTATAATCCGGATAATCCTGTAACAAAGTGCGAGTTTCTAAAAATTAAAGATGCTGATCCATTTACACCAAGCACAACAACGGCAACAGGTGGAAGCGATGAAAAAATGGGAAGTGAATTTGTACCATTATTAAAAAGAGGTGAACAGCGTTTAATTGATAGCAATTTTGTAAGTGATAGGAATATAGAAGTTAAAGGACAAAACAATTATATTGATCCATCATGCAGAAACGTTGATATTAATGGTGATAATAATTTTGTATTTGCTAACTCAGATAACGTATTAATTCAAGGTAATGGAAACTCAATAGAAGGCGCAAGTGATGTATCATTAATTAACACAAATGATATTCAAGTTGTAAATTCTGGAGTTACTTATATAAATGGTGAGATACGAGGTGCTGGTAGTATTGTCATTATTACATCATCAACAGCAGCGGATGAAAGTATAGTTACTTACGAGGCAGATACTTCAGGTGGTTCGATATTAGTAACACTACCATCCTCGCCAACCATTGGTAAAATATGGAATTTTAAAAAGACTGTAGCTGCTAATACTTTACAATTAAGAACTGCTGGTAGTGAAACAATAGATGGTGGTGCTACTCATAATTTAACAGGAATAAACGATTACGCTACCGTACAATATGACGGTACTAATTATATAATAATTTAAGATCATGGCAGAAAGAGTTGCGTTACGAATAGATGTTGAGGCTCAGAGTAGCATTAAAACATTAGGTGAAATTGAGGAAGAAATCAACAGGGTTAACCATTCTACATTAGAATTAACAGAGTCAAATATTAAATTAAAAAAAGAACTTTCAGAGTTAGAACTTCAATGGAAAGGAATGCCTAAAGCTATGCTTGGCATGTTTGGTGTTACAGAGGAAATACTTGAAGAGTTAAAAGAAAAAATAAAAGAGAATAATCTGGAATTATCAAAATTTAGATTTGAAAAACAACAATTAACTCAAACCAAAAAAGACGTAAAAACATTATCAGATGAATTTTTACATTCAACAGATTCTGTATTACAATTTGGTGCTTCTATAGGTGAAGCTACTGCGGGATTAATGTTGTTAACAGGTGCATCCGAGGAAAACACCCATAAAATAGAAAAAGCGATCGGTGTCATGTTTGCATTTGAGGGGGTTGCGGGAAGCATAAGACATGGCTTAAAATTATGGAATGAAGATTTAAAAGCAACTGCAATAGTTCAAAAGATCGTTACGGCTGGTCAATGGTTATGGACTACTGCTGTTGGGGCTACTTCAGGAGCATTAAAATTATTTAGGATTGCTTTAATGGCAACAGGAATCGGAGCTATTATTATTGGTGTTGTTGCTTTAGTGATGAACTTCGGAAAACTTGTTAAATGGGTTAAAAACATTACGGGTGGAATGGGTGCTTTTGGCAAGGGTGTTAAAAAGGTTATTGACATTGCTTTAGCACCTTTAATGTGGGTTATTGATGCGATAAAATGGGGACTTCAAGAATTAGGTATTTTAGAAAGTGAGGAAGAAAAAGCGAAGCGTGAACGTGCCGAAGCAGAAGCAAAAAGAACTAAAGCGAAATTAGAATCGATAGCAAACCAAATTAAAGAACTTGAAAGATTAGCAAAGCGTGAAAAGGAAATATCTGATTTAAGGATTAAAGGCTTAGAGAATGAAATTAAAATACAAAAATCATTAGGAAAAAAAACTATTGAACTTGAACGGCAAAAATTAAAAGTATTAGTCGAAAGTGCAAAAGAACAAGAAGAACTTACAAGGGAACGTATAAGACTTAAAAAATTAGAATTAAGTATTCTTCATGATGAAATGAACGCTAATTTTAGAATATTGCAAATGTCTCAAGAAGAGATGGATACGCTTTTAAAATCACAAGAAGATTCCTTAAAAAAATTAGATTTAGAGGTTAAAAAATCAACACAATCTATTGAGGATGCACAAACTAATTTATTAGTATTTGAAAATAAAATTGAAAAGGAAAGAGAAGAAAAAAGCAATAAAAGAAGCGAGAAAAAAAAGCAAGAGAGAGAGGAAAAATTAGAAAGAGATAAACAGGCATTGTTTGATCTGGAGGTTGCAAGAAAGGAAGCAGATGCAGAAGATATACTTGATGAAAAAAAGAAAGCAGAAGCATTAATTAATATTGAAAGATTCAAGCATGAAAAGGAATTAGAGAATAAAAAATTAACGGATGCTGAAAAGGAATTATTAGAATTTGAGTATCAACAAAGGATTGCAGATATTTCTCAGGAGTTTGTAGATGCAGAGTTCGAAAGGGAACAGGCAGAAGCAGAGAGATTGGCAGAGTTACAAGATGAAAAAATCGAGAATGAGAAAGAAGCGAGAGAGAAAAAATTAGAAGCAGATAAAGAAGCAGCAGAGAAAAAGCTTGAGTTTGAAAAACAAGTACAAGATGAATCTTTTAATTTAGCTCTGGGTGGAATAGATGCTTTAATGCAATTAAATGATGCTTTTCAAGGTCAGACAGAAGCACAACAAAAGAAAGCATTTGAAAGGAATAAAAAGTTACAGATTGCACAAGCTTTGATTTCAGCAAGTCAGGGGGTTGTTAATATATTAGCGAATGCATCTACTATACCTGATCCATTTGGAACGGTTTACAAGGTAGGTCAATTAGGAATTTTAGCGGCAGTAACAACGGCACAAATTGCGAAAATAAGTCAACAACAATTTTCTGGAGGTGGATCAGTCTCAGCACCTAATATTTCAGGGGGTGGAGGAATGGGAGCACCTAAAATAGCACCCGTAACAAATACATCTACTTTAGTTCCACAAGAACCACAACAAGTATATGTAACGGAAACCGATATAAGTAATACACAAAACAAAGTGGCTGTGATTGAAACACAGGCTACAATAAAATAAAAATTATGGAACTATTAGAATTAGTAATAAATGACGAAGATGAATCTGGAGTTGATTTCATCGCATTAGTAGATGCTCCGGCAGTTGAGAAGCTTTGGCTGGCTTTCAATAAACAAAAAGAAGTGGATTTTCAATTTAAAATTCAGGATGCAGACAAGAGAATTGTTTCCGGTTTTTTCATGATTGCTGACTTACCTATTGTAAGATCTAACGATATGAACGAGAAATTTTATGTAGTCTTTAAAAAAGATACTATTAATAAAATTGTAAATAAATTTTTTAAGCATGGTTATTCAAATAATATAAATATCATGCATAATAAAAATGATGAAGCGGAAGGGGTTTACGTTATTGAAAGTTTGATTATTGACAAGGAAAGAGGTATTAATACTCCACAGGGATTTGACGAAGTTCCGGATGGCTCATGGTGGGGATCAATGAGAGTTGAAAATGACGAATTGTGGGAACAAATTAAAGCCGGAGTTTTTAACGGTTTTAGCGTAGAGGGACTTTTTGGTCAAGATAACGGAAGGGAATTAAAAGAAAAAATTATTACAAGAATCAGGGATGTAATTAAAAATTATAAGAATAAATAAATATTTTTTTTAAAAAGTTATTTTTTTCACATATATATAGTAAAGACTTTAAAGTTATGAATGAAGCAAGACAATTATTTCAAGATATTAGAAATATTTTTAAAACTGAAGGTGTGGACGTTGAAGTCCCAACAGTAGAAAATAAAGAAGTAACAGAAAATCCGGAAACAGTAGTAACTGAGGAAAAGGAAACAGAAGTTACAGAAACCCCAAAAACAGAAAAATTTGAAGACGTTGTGCTTGAAGATGGTACGGTTGCTCAAATTGAGCCAGACGTTACTCTTGGTGCTGCAATGGTAGTAATGGTTGAGGATGAACTTCTACCAGCTCCAGACGGAGATTGGGCTTTAGCAGACGGAAGGGTTGTTACGACTGAGGGCGGTGTTATTGTGGCGATTACTGAGCCTGAATTAGAGGAGGATGAGGCGGTGCCATCTGAAGACGAGGAATTGAAAAATGAACCTTTAACAGAGAATCAAAAAAAGGAAGCAAAGAAAATTATTGAATCTATTGTTACTGAAAAGCATTTTGGCAAAGCAGAGGACATAGATGGGTTGAAAAAAGAAATTATTCAATTAAAAACTGCATTTACAAGCTTATTGGAATTGACCGAAAAATTAGTTAATCAACCAACAACAAATTCTGTTAAAAAACAAAAAAGTGGTTTCCAGAATTTAAAGAAAGATAAAAAAGCAGATATTATAGAAAGATTAAAAGCAAAAAATATTATTAACTAAATAAAAATTGAACTTATGAGTTTTAATGTAACAGGATTAACAGATTACGTAGACGAACAAGCAATGAAGCTTATCGTTGAAAGTGTTGCTGGTGGGCAATTATCAAAATACGCACAAATACAACCCGATGTAAAGGGACCGACAACCATTAACATTTTAGACACAGATGTCGAATTGCAAGACGATGGATGCTCGAGATCTGCAGACGGCACTACTACTTTATCACAAAGAACTATAACGCCAAATGCTTTGGCAGTTCACGAAGATTTATGCATGAGTGACCTTGCCGCAAAGTACACACAGACAATGCTTAAACAAGGAGTAACAAACGAAAAAGAGGAAATTCCTTTTGCTGAGTTGTATTTCGGTTTAAAGATTGCTAAAATTCAGAAACAAATTGAAATATTAGATTGGACGGGTACTGCTGGTGCTGGTTCTTATGCTGGTTTAATGGCACAACATACTGCTGTAGTAGATGTTGCTTCACCAACGGCTGGTATTCAAACTGCTTCAATCATTATTGAATCGTTATCGTTTTTAGCGCAATCAATGGATGAGGATATTGCAGATGCAGATGATATTAAAATATTCTTAGGAATGGATTTATTCCTTATGTATCAAAGAGCTATTGCTGATGGAAATTATTTTCATTATGTAGTTGACGGACAACCTGGAAACGAACTACCATTAGTAGGTTTTCCACAAGTTACAGTTGTTGGAACTGTAGGTCTATCAGGATTAAACAGCGCGGTTGTTGGTGATCCTGTTGCTTATTTAACAAGAGCTTCAAACATTGTTATTGGTGTTGATCTTCCAGACGAGGAAGCAAATGATTACAGAGCATGGTACGATCCAAACGACAGAATTTTTAAAACTACTTTTGCATTTAGACGTGGAATTAATTGGGCTTTTCCAGCGGAAGCGTGTAAATTAAAAATATCGTAAATAATAACTTTAGAGGGTATAATAGCCCTCTTTTTAAAACTATAAAAGCATGGCATGTGAATTAGCTACGGGTTTTGCAAGGGACTGCTCAGACAGTGTCGGTGGGATCGAAGAATTATACCTATTGTCGCGGGACACAATGACCGCTTATTCAATAGTGAATCATGAAGTAACTGCTATTACAGATGGCGGTGCAACATGGTACAAATATGAACTAAAAAAAGAAGTTGGAAGCGTTGTAGCAACTACTACGATTGATCCGGCAAACGGTACAAGATTTAGTGAGGGGGTAATTGCCTTTTCATTGAATAAGTTTAGTAATGCTAAAAGCAACGAACTTAGACTTATGGTTTTAGGTCGTTTGGCAGTTATTGTTAAGGACAACAATGGTGTGTATTGGGGCTTAGGCTTTCAATCATTTGCTGAAGGTCAATCTTTAGTAGCTAATACCGGTACTGCGTTTGGAGATCGTAACGGATATGACATAGAACTGATGGCAAAAGAGTCTGAAACTCCTTACCAAATTGATGCAACTGTCGTAGCTGGATTAACAATTAGCACTTAATTTCTACTTTATATTTTCTTTTATTGAGGGATGCTTTAAATAGTGTCCCTTTTTTTTTTAATAATTCAAATATTTCACATATATTAAACAAACCATAAAACGTAAAATTATGTTTAAAAAAGGCTTAAAAGGACAACAATGGTGTGGAAAAGGATTTAAAATAGTTATAAAAGACGAAAATAAAGGAATTTTAAAGAAATTAGGAGCAGACGTATTTGAACCAAAAAAGAAGAAAAAAAAGGAAAATGATAGTGCTGAATAAAAATGCAACGACAATTTTTGTAGCTACTCTTTGGGAAAAAACAACCCTTACGGGTACTTATTATTATCTCTTTCAATTTACATCAGCACAGACAAAGGTCGATTATTATACGGTTATTGCAGATATATCTACTAATATAGATCGTTATAATATGTTTTCTTTTATTGAGGGTGTGGATGATGCCATTAATGGAAAGTTGATTTTAGGAAAGGGAGGATATTATAGTTACAAAGCATTTGAGCAAGTATCAGCAACGAATTTAGATCCTACGGGATTAACGGAAGTTGAATCCGGAAAAATGAGATTGTTAGATGCAACGGAATTACCAGATTTTACTCAGCATTCAGTTTCACCAACAACAAACATAGTATATAACCCATCATGATATGAGTGTTAAATTAATTACATTAAATTTCAAAGGTTACGAATTGCCGATTTTCAAAGAATCCAGACGTGGCGATTGGTACGAATATGGAAGCGAAAGACCTTATAAAAATACGTATCCGGATTTCTTAACGAAGCTTTATAATGAATCGAGTAAACACGCAACGATAATCAATGCAAAGACTAATTTTATTGTGGGAAAGGGTTTTGCAATAAGCAGAGATGTTTCATTTAAGGAGAGGGCACAGATAGATGCTTTTTTAAGGACTACGAATGATATTGATAATATGACCGATTTATTGTATAAGATCGTAAAAGATAAAAAGGTTTACGGAGGATTTTGTATGCAAGTGATGATCGATGCGAATAAAAAAATTACTGCTTTAGAGCATATTAATTTCGGAAATGTCAGGAAAGCAATAGAGGACGAGGATAAATACTTTTATACAGATGATTGGAAAGCAAGGAGTCCAGAAAATAACGAGGATTTTACAGAGCTTAGATTATTTCCTTTTGATGATTCTATTAATACGACAACGAATTATATCATTTATTACAAAGAATATAGACCAGACTTACATATTTATCCTTTAGGGGATTACATTCCGGCAGTTCCGTATCTTGAAGCTGATGTAGAAATTGCAAATTTTACGCTTCAAAACATAAAAAATAATTTATCTGCTGGTTACATCATATCGTTTAACAACGGAGAACCAACAGAAGAGGAAATGCAGGTTATTGAAAGACGTTTCAAAGAATACGCTACGGGAAGTGATAATGCCGGAAAGCCTTTACTCAGCTTTACGGATCAAAATTCAGACCACCCGCAGATAATTCCAATACCAACGAATGGGCAAGATGATCGTTTCAATAGTTTAAATAAACAGATTAGAGAAGAAATTTATACTGCTCATGGAGTGACCTCACCAATGTTATTTGGGATAAAAGATAATACGGGACTTGGAAACAACGCAGATGAATTGAGAACGGCGGCGGAATTATATCAAAATTTATATATAGATCCGGAGCAAGATACGTTGAATGAGATTTTTAACGAATTAATTAATTTCAATGGATTGCCGAAAGTCTTAAAAATTGTTAAAATTGAACCGGTACAGAAAGCATTAAGTGAACAGACTATTGTTTCTGTAATGACTCAAGACGAGTTGCGCGAAAAGATAGGTTTAGCACCTTTAGAAGCAAGAGAGAGGGTTATGATGGATGACCAGACGGATGATTTTATTTTTGAAAAATTAAAAGATTCTGGATATAGAGAAAGCGAGTTGGAAATCATCCAGACTTTCAATGAACCAATTACTTGTATGAAGGATGCGGAGGAGTTGGAAAATAAATTTTTAAATAATTATTCTTTTGCTATTGGGATGGTTTTAACAGAATCTGAAAAAAAGGTATTAGAAATTTTAAAAGCAGATCCTAAAATGCCGGTTACTGAAATTGGTAAAGCTTTAAATATGGATGTTGAAAGTGTTAATAAAACGATTCAATCTTTACAGGATGTCGGAGCATTAACAAAAGATTTCATTCCAACGGATGAAGCCATAAGTTCAATACAGATTCCAGACGAAAAGATATTTGTGGTTTATAAATATGCTTTATCGCCCAGATTGAGAGGAGAACCAATTTTATTAGATACCTCACGTGGCTTCTGCCGACAAATGATAGGATTAGGAAGGTTATATACTTTAGATCAATTAAAAATGCTTCACAACGACTTTAATTGGAGCGGATGGGATATTTTTACAAAACGTGGCGGATGGTACACAATACCAAGGGAAAGAAATGCAAGAGGTGAGGTTATTAACCCAGAAGAGGAGGTTTTACACAGACCGTTTTGTCGCCACATTTGGCAACAACAAGTGGTCAGAATAAAAAGATAAAATTATGGCAGTATTATTTATTTCAGAAACATACGTTAAAAACAATACTCTAATTGACGAGAATGTCGATATGAGGTTAATATTACCGAGCATTAAAGACGCACAAGAATTGAGGATTCACCCGATACTTGGCACACCGCTTTATGATGATTTAAAAGCAAAGATAACTGCCGGAACATTAAATGCTGATGAGATTGATTTACTTGACGGTTATGTTGCACCAAGCATGCTTCAATGGACTATGTATGAGTGTTCAGCATCAATGTTATTTAAATATAGAAATAAATCGGTAGCAACGAAAAGCTCTGAAAATAGTCAACCTATAAGTTTTCAGGATCTTCAATTTTTAAGAGATGAATGGAAAAATAAGGCAGAGGAAAGGGATAAAAGACTAATTAATTATTTAATTGATAATAGGAGTTTATTTGCTGCTTATTCTGAGTCGAGCGATGATCTAAACCCAAGGGTAACTGCTTATCAAACTAATTTTTATTTAGGTGGAGCTAAAAGTACGATGTGCTGGAGAGATGAATATAATTATTATAAAGATTGTTAATAGATGATTTTAACGTATAATCAAATTATAAAGGAGTTTAATGATTTTGCTGATGCTCATAGACAGATTGAAAGCTTTGGAAACGGCAACCTGTGGGAAGCGGTTGAGCATAATCAATTAGCAGATTTTAATTACCCTTTGTTGTGGGTTGTGGATAGTCCGGCAACGTTAGGTGAAGGGGTTTTTACATGGAACTTTAGTATTTTAGCAATGTCAATAATTGAAAAGAACGAGAGTAATGAGAATGAAGTAAAAAGCGATATGGCTCAGGTATTAATGGATATGATTGCTTATTTTGAGCAGAGAACGGCAACAACTAACAATGTTGATTGGTTAAAAGTTAATATTCAGAAATCCGGAACAATGACAAGTTTTACAGAGAGGTTTGAAGATGATCTTACGGGGTGGAGTTGCGGAGTATCATTTACCATGCCTTTTAATTATGATAATTGTAATAACCCATTAACATAAAGATATGCCTACATTATATAATTTTGCAAAGAAAAAAGGAGTTTTTATGATACCTTCAGGAGGTACGAAAAGTCCTACACCTACACCACCTTCATTTTCTAATACCAAATCTTTAGCATTTGATGGTGTTGACGATTATATAGTATTGTCGTCAGATTTAAGTTATACAGATGAATTTACTATATCTACTTGGATAAATACGCCTACTATACCTACGTCTGTACAAGGTTATTATTTAGGTCATTCTACTAATGATAATTGGGTACAAATATATTTAACAACTTCAATTAGATTTAAAGTTGGTGGTACTACTTTAACATTCACAGAAAGTGGTGGCAATGATTTAGTAGCTGGCTCTTGGAATCATATTTTATTATATAGAAGTTCAAGTGGTGATATAGGTATTTATGTAAATGGTGCAACTTTTTCAAGTACCCAAAACAATACAAACGCATTGTTATTAGATAGGTTTGGAGTTGGAAAAGGACAAGAATACTCAGGCAATATAGACGAATTATCAACTTGGGATAGTGACCAAAGCTCAAACGCTTCAGCCATTTTCAATGGCGGTACACCTAACGATCTAACAAGTTTAAGTCCTATTACTTGGTATCGTATGGGTGATAATTCCACCTTTAAATCACCTCAAATATTAATGCCTGAAAATACTAATAAAGATAAGGTTAGTAATTGGTCTTTAGATTTTGATGGTGTTGACGATTATATTAGTTTGTCATCTGGCATTTTAACAGATTTTAGTTTAAGTTTTTGGTATAAAGGAAATCCTGATAGTTATGATACAGTAGTTGGAAAAACTGCTATTGATGGCGGAATATTAACATCTATTACTTTTGTTTCAGACCTTTTATCTTTTAAAAATAGACCAGGTAGTTGGACTGCTTTAACTACAACAACAACATCAACAACAGAATGGAGGCAGTATTCTATTACTTATGATAGTACCGCTAATGAATTAAAAGGCTATTGTAATGGAGCTTTAGAAGTTACAACAACACCTATTTTTTCAGGTGCTTCAGGCAGCGAACATTCTTTTGATAAAATAGGTTCTTATTTTAACAATTACTATTTAAGTGGCAATTTATCTAACCTTGCGCTATGGAATACTGCTTTAACTTCAGGAAACGTAACTACAATTTATAATTCAGGCACTCCAAACGACATCACTTCATTGAATCCTGTTGCCTATTGGAAGTTAGGCGAAGAAGCTACATTTAGCACTAATTGGACTGTACCAGATCAAGTAGGAAGTAACGATGGGACTTCGGCAAACATGACCGTTGAAGATAGAGTAGGAGATGCACCTAATAGTGATAATAACTCAGTTTCTTACAATATGACAGAAAGTGATATTGAAACAGATACACCTTAATTAAAAAAATATATAAAATGAAATTAAATAAAAAAACATACGCAGTAATTAATTTAACAGATGTTGGATTAATAGACTTTAATCAAATTGGTGAAACTTCAGCAAGTACGATCAGAAAGTCTTTAGATGATACTCAATTTGTAATTAAGTGGCAAGACGGATATACTCCGACATTTATAACGGATAGCAGCGTTGTTCCTGTTGGTTTATATAATCATTCTGAAATACTTGAATTAATGGCATCGCCTGAATGGTCAGAGCCAATCCCTGTTGAATAAATGTTTTTAGAAATAGGACATACAGCAAACGATCTGCATTTTACGTTAAAAGATGTTGGTTATATTATGGGTATATTGATTTCATTTGGTACGGCTTGGTTTAAATTAAAAATCGAAAATGCAAAGCAAAATGAAAAAATTTCTAATTTGACTGAGAAAGCAAATAGCTATTATAAAGAATGTAAAGATGAATTTGTAAATGCTAAAAATGGTAGAATAGCAATTAGACGTGATTTTGATGCTAACATTATTTCTAATAACTTAGCCTTTACAAGTAGATTAGACAAGATTGATAAAGATGTTAAGCACCTTAATTTAACAATTAATAAAGTAAACGTAAATCTAACTGAGGTTAAAGCTAAGTTGGATATAATGATAAATAAATAGAAATTATGGGAAAATTATTTGATTTTTTTGGAGGTCGTAAAACGACTTTTGCATTATTATTATTTGTAGCAGTTACAAGTTTTTTATTTCTGAATAAGTGTGATTTTAATGGATGGTCTAATTTCATTATTTGGGTATTTGGAACTTATGCGGTAGGTAATTCTTTAGAACATATAGGAAACGGCTTAAAAAAGAAATGAGATTAGATTATAATTATATTGAGGATGTTTATATTAAAAAGGGATATGCTTTTTTTGATGGGGATAAGCCATATAACTTAAACATCTTTGGCATACGTTGTGCTACTGATACTAATTTTTTTGACGATTTAATTTGCGTTGCTTATAGAGATCAGAATTTAGAAAGCATTGTTGAGATATTTCAGGGTACTACTGACCCGGGAAAACATTGGCTTAAACATCCGATGAATACGAAAGGTACTGCTATTTTAGTGGAGGGGCAATATAAGAGTGTTTATAAAATAGATAAGCATAGAGGAAAATATGACGCACTTTGTCAAAGATTAGGAAAGGTAACAGTCTTTAGAGATAATGACAAAGATTCTAAACATGATTTGGATCCGGAAACTGAGCAAAGTGGATATTATGGCATTAACATACATAAATCGAATCCATATATAAAATATGTTGATAGGTACAGTGCCGGATGTCAGGTATTTAGATTGGATAGTCATTTTAATAGATTAATGTTTTTAACTTTTAAATCGGCAGAAATTTATGGTAACTCGTTTACATATAGTTTATTTAATAAATCTGATTTTTCTTTGTAGCTGTTCACCTCAAAAAAGACTAAACAGATTAATTAAAAAACATCCAGAATTAACGGAAGTGTCATTTGACACAATCCGGATAAATGACACTATTTATATTCAGAATTATACTCATGATACGATAAATGAGATCCGATACCATGATACGACAATAATTGTCAATAATGAAAATACTTTTGCTCGTTATTATTATGATACTCTCAGGCAAGAGATCTATCATGAAATAGAATGTAAAGGAGATACAGTTTACTATTATAAAGAAATCCCGTTTAAAGTGGAAAAGGTCGTTTTTAAGGAACTTTCATGGTGGGATAAGTATAAGACTATCATTTACATTATTTTAAGCGTTCTAATCGCTTTATTTTTACTCAAAAGATTCAAAGATTATCTTCCAATTTAATTTCCAAGTACTACTCAAGTAATGCTTAAGCATGGTCAAGCATTAAGAAAAGAGAAGAATAAGAAAAGAAAAGAATATACATCATAAAGTTGATAAAAAGTTTAATTAAATCTCTTTTTTAATTATATTTTTCTTATATTTGGTACGAACAAAACAAACAATTATTAACTAAACTTACAACTATGATTATAAATAACCCATTTAAGAACATAATAGCAATAAACTCTAAAAAATTAGAAAATGTATTGCCAAAGTTTAACGGAGAAAACAAACAAATGAATGGTATTGAAATAGACCTTATTCATCCATTTGCACAGGTTTCTATTGGAAAACTATGTATTTCACAATTAAACATAAATTTTGATATAAATAATTATATTGATAATGTTAGTATTGTGGCATTTTATGAAAAGAATAACGAACTTTTTGATTTAGATATAGATAGTATAAATTACTTAGAATCCTATTTAACTAAACATTACTCAGCATAAAATATTTTAACTAACAAGGGTGTATAATAGCACCCTTTTTTAATACCTAAATTATGAATGGAAATAAATTGATTTCAACTAAGATTGAAATGACGGTACATCAAATGAGGTGCTTAAAAGCTAATAAAAAAATCAATGGGCTAATTATCACTTGGCAAATGAAAGAGGCGATTGACCTTTATATCAAAACAAAAGGATTAGATAGACTGATCCAGAAATAAAAAACAAACAAACAAATGAAATATTTATGCACTTACATGGAGGATAAACAAACTGCTTTATTCGAAGAAACAAATACCTTTTTTGCATTCAGTCAGAAGCAATTTAATGAGGGTAAAAAAGAAGGGATCACTTATATTAACATGGGAGCTGGAATGCTTACAGATAAAAGGTATGTCAAAAAGCTAACTGAAGGATTAGAAAAAATTTACAAAGATTCTATTCAGGAAGATATTAAAGAAAATGGAATTGATGCAATAATTAAAAGAGAATTAGCAAACCATGAAGCATGGTACACAATGGACATACAAGATACTTGTGATAAATTAGAAGATTATCCAATAACAAAGAAACAGATAAAAGAAATCTTCATTAAAACTGATTATGATTATACTTTTTAATTATGAGAGCAAAAGATTTAGAATTATACGAACAAGATCAGTTAAATGATCTAATTAATAAAAAACCTAAAAAAACAAACAAGATGGTTAAATTAAAAACAATCAATATTAAAGGAAAAAATTACGTTACTGTAAATGAACGTATTAAATATTTTAGAGAACATTTTACAGGCTATTCTCTAACATCAGAAATTACTCACATAAATGAATCTGGAGTAATTATAAAAGCAGAACTTAGAGATCCGGAAGGAAATGTATTAGCAACAGGAATAGGACATGAAAAACAAGGGAGTTCTTTTATCAATAAGACTTCATTTATTGAGAATTGCGAAACATCAGCTTGGGGCAGATGCTTGGGAAATTTTGGAATTGGAATAGATGAATCTGTTGCAAGTGCTGATGAGGTTGCTAATGCTATAAAAAATCAATCATGATCGGGGGGTTTGAAGATCAAACTCAGCCTTTAACAGATTACGAAAGAGAGGTATTACTCCCGATTATTATATTAGGATTAAAAACAAAGATAGGTGAAGATAATGCGATTACTTCAAAAGTAATTGAGAGGAAATTAAAGGAAAAAGGCTATAATATTTCCGGTGCAAGACTAAGAAAAATCATAAATCATATTAGAATTAACGGTTTAATACATTGTTTAATGGCTTCGAGCAAAGGTTATTGGATTGAAAATGATAAAGAGAAAGTAAAGACCTACATTAATTCTTTAGAACAGAGGGCAGATGCTATCCAGAATGTTGCGAATAGTTTAAAAGCCCAATTATTTTTATAATTTAAACAAAACAAATGGCAAAAGAAAGATATAAATATAAAATCGAATACATAGAAAAACGTATTAAGGAAATCGATTCAGAACATGACAAAGAAGATCCCCATTACTATATAAAGACAAGTTCCATGTATAGAGTAATGATCGAGGATTTAATTGAAATATATAACGATTGTAAAAAAGAATAAAATGACTGAAAAAAAAATAGTAGATCAGCTTTTAAGACTTTGTGAAAAGCAATACAGAAAAGGATTTCAACAGGGTGCGGGATATATAAATGATAAAATTATAACTATTGCTGATGCAGATGGATTTAGAGGGGATGGGATAAAAGAATCTTATTCAAATTATTATTCTCCTTTAACACCTAAAAAAGAAAGAAAAAATAATAAGTGGTATTTTATAGATCAATTAATTGCAGAATGTCAAATGAAAAATATGGATGAATTACAAGATATTTTAAGGAATCATCAAAAAAAACAAATCTAAAAAACAAACAAAATGGAAAAGCAGACATTATATAAAATTGAAGAAAGCTATTTAGAGCTAATTAGACAAGTTCAAGAGGCAGAGGGTGAAATAACAGAAGAGATAAGTGAGCAGTTAACAATTAACAAAACTCAGCTACAATCGAAATCGATAGCTTATTTGTCAGTAATTAAAGAGCGAGAAGCATTTATAACTCAGATTGATGAAGAAATAAAACGCCTTACAGCAATTAAACGACAAAATAATTACCTTATAACATCATTAAAAAATAAGCTATTACGTGCGGTTAAATTGTTTGGTTCTTTTGAGGTTGGTTTCACAAAGTTCGGTATTCGTAAAAGCGAATCTGTAATTATTGAAGATGTCAATGAGTTACCAAATGAATTTAAAGTAAAAAAATTAAGCATTCAAGCAGATAAAATGGCTATTAAAAAAGCATTAAAAAATGGTCAAGAAATCAAAGGATGCTCAATACAAGAAAATCAGAATTTAAAGATTAATTAAAAAAACAAATAAACATGAAAACAATAAACACAAAGAATCATTTTATCAAAATTGGCAAAATTGAAGTAGTTAAACTTAACAAAGTTGAATTTATAAAAGGTAACAGAGATATAATAGATAGACATATAAATAAATTCTCTAACCTTATTTCAAATTATGGCTTTTTAGTAGTTCCGACTGCAATAAAAAAAGGCAATAAATATTTAATTCTGGAGGGGCAACATAGAAAGAATGCTTTAGATCTATTAGGAGTAACAGAAATACCTCTTTACATCGTTGATTGGATTGATCCGGATAACTTTGAGGAAATACAAAATACGATGATTAATATTAATGCTCATAACATGAAATGGAGGTTATACGATTACATAACTTCGTATGCTGAGAATATTTCAAAAGAAAATAACAGAGAATATATTAAACTAAAGGAAAAGATCCTAAAAAATAGAAAGCATTTATCTGATGGCGTGATAACTTCGATTTATGACGGTGTTATAAGAACACATAATCAAATTAAAAAAGGAAACTTAAGTTTTGTAAATGAAAAATTTTCTGACGTTATGTTAAGGGAATTTAAAAAGCTTGTTAAGAAATATGGCAAGAAAAAATTTAATGCTAATTTTCAGAAACATTTAGCAGTACACATTCTTAGAAACGAGGATTCTAATTATTTATTGGATGAAAGTATTAAAGCTATTGAATATCATTTTACAATACACTCAAATGAACCGTTGCCGGATGGAGACGATATTTTCTCTTTCTGGTTTGATAAAATAATATTAAAAAAAGAAGTTGAATTAATAAAATAAAATAAAAATGGAAGCAATACATAACAATTACGAAGTAAAATATAATGAATTAATAGCAATATTAAAAGATGTAAAGAATGCCATGCCAGTAGAATATAGTGTAGATGTGTCTTTTATTTTTCTTAAATTTTTAGAAAAAAAATATACGAAATTTGACATTAAAGAATTTACAAATAATTTAAAATAAATATATAAAATAAATAAAAATGGAAATTAAAAACGTAGAAATATTAAGAATAGGTGAAATTGAAAGCTTTGAAAGTGGCTTTAAAAAAGTTGAATGGGTTGTTAAAACAAGTGAGCAATATCCACAAACTTTAAAATTACAATCCAATAAAGATAAAGCAGAGGATTTAATTAAATATAATAAAGTTGGCGATAAAGTTGACGTTAGTATTAATTTGCTTGGTCGAGAATGGACTAATAAAAAAGGTCAAATTTTCGTATTTAATACACTTGAAGCATGGAAGGTGTTTAAAGTTAAAAACGAAGATGAACAAGAAAATAAATTGGATGAACCTGTTAGTGATATAGATACTAATGAGGATCTACCGTTCTGAAATATATTATTAAAAAAAGGTTGGTATGTCGTTAAATTATAAACTTTGTGAAATTATACAAGAACAATTAATCTTGGGTTATACAATTCCGGAATTAGCTAAAATGTGGGATATAAAACCTACAACATTGAGTAATAAATTTTTTCTGGTGAAAAGTCAAAAGAAACATATACCTAAAGTTATAAACGTAGAAATGAGTGGAAAACAAAGACCGTATTATGAGAATGAAGATAATTACGGAAAACTACCAACCTATACTTTTGCTGAATTATCTAAAAAGGAAAAGGAAATTTTTTTAAATTTAAACAAACAACAAACAAATGAAACTAAATGAGTACAGAGCTACCATGGTATAAATTTTACCCAACAGAATGGCTTTTTGGTCGTATTAGCCACGAATCAAACGACTTACAAATATCTTTTTTAAAAACTTGTTGCTTTTATTGGCAGAGGGATTGCGATCTGGATCTGGATTATCTTTTATTGTATATCAATAAAGAGGTTATTCATGAATTGCATAAAAAGAATTACATTATTTATAACAAGAAATCTAATAGGATTAAAATTAAATTTCTGGATAAGCAGAGCAAGGAAAGAACGGAAAAGAAATCTAAACGAGTTGAATCAGGAAGGAAAGGCGGGTTAAAGTCTGCTTCAATGAGAAAGAGAAAAACTTATGAGGATTACGTACAAGAAGCAATGAAACATGATGATCCAGCTCAATGTTTGAGCAGGGAAGTTGCAGAGATATTAATTAAAGGAAAGATTAAGAGAGGAGAGATAACGGTATGAGCATTTTAAATGAAAGGCATGGAGAGGAAAGTTTATACGATTATCATGCCGGAAAGATTAAAAAAGGGCTTGACATTGGACTTCCTGAGTTTGATAAATATCTGAGGTTCAAACAATCACAATTTGTAATGATAAACGGGCTTGACAATGTAGGTAAGACGTTATTTATAATCTGGTATTTTCTTTGCTTATCATTGAAATACGATTTAAAATGGTGTATATGGTCGGGTGAAAATGAAACGTGGCAAATTAAAAGGGATTTGATGGCTATGATTGAGGGAAAGAAATTTACTGAAATAGATCTAAAAAAGATTACAATATTAATGGATCATATTGATAGGCATTTTAAATTTATTGATAATAAGAATTTATACAGCCATAAAGATATATTAAAGCTTTTTAAATCTCAGGATGTAAATGGGTGTTTGATAGATCCGTTTACGGGTTTGAATCACGATAGGCGAATAAATCAGTTTGAAAGGAATTACCAATTTTGTAACGATGTAAGGGAGTTTACAAATAAGACAGGAAAAACGGTATATGTTAATACACATCCCCAAACAGAAGCCTCCAGACGAGTATATTCACAGGAGCATAATTTAAGAGGATACATCCAACCACCTAAAAAGAGTGATACAGAGGGCGGTCAAAGTTTTGCTAACCGTTGTGATGATTTTCTAACAATACACCGTATGACTAACCATCCGGAATTATGGATGCTTACGGAAGTTCATATAAGGAAAGTAAAAGATAAGGAAACGGGCGGTAATATTACGTTTTTAGATGATCCTTTGAGTTTAAATTACAATTCCGGATTAGGTTTTACGTTAGGTGGAAACAATCCATTAAAACAGATAAAATGATTGAACCAAACTTACAAATTATAGAAGTAAAGAATAATATTACAAAGCTGATTTATTCAATTAAATTAAGGTATCAGCAGAAGGATGGAAGCTATGATATTCCGGATAAACATTTAAAAACTGTAAAAGATTTAAAAGAAACCATAGAATTAATCAATTTTTTATACGATTTTATAATGCAACAAAGTAAAGATATAAGCAAAGAGAGAAGTCAGAATTTTAAAAATTTCAGACAGATTGCTGATCTTAAAAAAGAAATGGATTCATTAAAAAAACAAATTGAATTTTGACAGCAATAATTATTATAACAATGATCGGACTTTTATCAATGAGTATATATTATTTATTTTATGAAAACAGTAAATAGTTTATCAGGCGGTAAAACATCAAGTTATATAGCTGCTAACTATCCAGCAGATTACAATGTATTTGCACTTGTAAGAACTGATGATAAAAACTGCATTTATCCTGATGCTAAAGTTAGGCAGATTGTTAGTGATAAGATTGGTAAAGAGTTTATTGGTACTTTAGAAGATGATATTATTATTGATACGA
>Ga0209756_1000618_pt1 | contig 34666 bp, 50 predicted proteins | sample ETNvirenome_6_85_FD_184071 | JGI IMG/M metagenome (GOLD analysis project Ga0209756, IMG submission 184071) | Marine viral communities from the Pacific Ocean - ETNP_6_85 (SPAdes) (version 3) | ecosystem: Environmental > Aquatic > Marine > Oceanic | place: Pacific Ocean | collected 2013-06-19 | reverse complement strand
TCTTTGCACACTTAATACGTTGCTTTACTGTTGTAGCACCAAATTCTTCCTTGCAATACCTAGTAAACGCACCCTCTGTTCCCTTATCATCTATTTCTTTGAAAGCACCTTGTATCCAATTGTTATTTGGGTTTGCTCTTTTCGGTGTGTAACTATTAATTTTTCCAATTTCATAGTCTAATTCTCTACGTTGAATATCAGATAATTTTCTGTAGCCCTCTATTCGGTCTTTCTTATCAATTAATTTATTTAAAGTTAAACCTTCACCATAACTACCCCATTTAGCCAATCCCCCCATCATTTTAAAAGCATGTGTAGTACTTACAAATTTATGGTCTTTGTTCCTATCTGCCTTTCCTTTGCGTATTGCTCGAACAATATCGTTGTATCTAGGTTCAATAGAAGTAAAACTTTTTTTCTTATTTCTATTTCTTTTTGCTATAATGCTTTTATTTTTTTTCTTTATATACTCTGAAAGACCATAAGGTAATTTAACAAAATCCCATGTAATCTCTTTTCCATAGCCATTATTGACTATTCCGTATGTTTCTAACCAATCAAGTATGTCACGTTTTTCTATTAATTTATTTTTTTCCCAATCCATTTGTTTCGCATATAAGTCAATTAATTCTATATTTAAATTAGATATTGCTTCAAAAGTTTGTTGACGATCATATTGTTCTTTTTGTGATAAATCTTTTATATTCTTTGAAATAAAATATGATTTTCGTTCGGCTATAGGTACTAAGTCTTTTAAAACATTTTGAACATTATCTAATTCTACCTCTACTTGTTGCTCACTTTGTTTCTTCATATCCAAAAGTCCTTTTAATTTACTTTGTATTTGTTTCTTCTGTTTATCTGTTGATACTTTGCCTAGTAACGACTCTTGCGTTGATATATCAAAGTCAATAACACTGAGAGGATCAATCTCTCTTGACTTTCTCAACAACAATGAAACTGCTTGTTGTTCTATATTCTTTTTCAAGTCAGAAGTTACACCTCTACTATATGCGTCTTTAAGATACCTATCAATCTCTAGTATAGTCATAGGTTGTATTTGTGAAACAAGCGACTCAGAATAGACTACAGGTGTGGTTATAATAGCCTTTCCATATTGGATTGCTATATTGTTTCCACGTTGTACCAATTTTGACTTACCATATTTGTCTATATTTTCTGATTGTAAATCGTTTAATTCATTTGCTATATCAGTTAATAAATTGTCAATTGTAGACCTTTTTAATTGTCTTATATTATCGAAAAGGCTTTTTTCCTTTTCGCTTAAATTAATTTCTAACAAAGATGATAATTGACTATACAAATCATATTTTGTAATTTTGGGATTTCTTTTTTTCATTTTAAATATCTCTTCTCAATTGCATTAACACTGTAATATCTTTATCTAATCCAAAACAGGACATAAACATAGGTTTATTAAAGTCTTTAAAACTTCCAATAGACGTTATTTCGGGTTTGGTCAATTTATCCATAACGGAAAGTATTCTGTGTAAATAATATGGTTTGAAATAAATCTTAGTATTTTTTCTAAAATCTCCACCACCACTCAAATATACTGATAGACCATCATTATCGAGACTCACAATAATTTCATCTTTTTTGACACCAAATGGTATATTCCATATTTTTGCCCTTAAAAAATTTGTCAAATCATTTACAAATGCATGATCCTGTATCCTTGCACTTTCATTCAAAATTTGTTCAGTTCCTATAGTGCTATATGAAAAATTAAATCCACATTGTCCATCATCTGTAAAAAACATGACACATAAATTATCTTTTTTCTGTGTAAATTTCTTATTTGATGTGGTATTTGTCCAACTTTGTGCCGTAGTATAACCATTTTGTAAACAGTAAATATATGCCAGTTCAAAAGCCTCTTCTACATATTTCTTGGTGAGTATATAATAAATTCTATCACCTGTAGCACCTTGTATTATCGGATTGACTAAAGGCATATTTAATTCATCCTTACCAAAAACAAACCCCCTGTAAAAGGAAGAATAAAATAAAGAAAGATCAGACCCATCTTTTGCTGATATACTCATTCTGTTATCAGTAATTGGTATGTAAATATCTCCACCCTCTTTGACACTATCAATCAACATATCAACTGGAAAGGATATCTTGTTATTGTATTCTGTTCCCCTTTGTGAGTCTTTGTTCGCTATAAATGTCTTAAAGTATTTTTTAATGTATTCCTGTTGTTGTGTAGGATACTCTTTATTTTCGTATTCACATGATATGACCGTTGCATAATTTCCATCAGTTTGCATGAGACTCATTCCCATACCATATACATGTTGTAATCCTATGGCTCGATCAATATCTATCAATCCATGTTCTTGTATATTATTTTTTGGGAAAAACAATTCGAATAGATGAACATTTTGAATTCTGCTACAAACCATTCCATATACTTTTCTATCCCAAAGTTCTTCATAAAATGAGCCAAGACCACGTTCTTGATCGTCACCATCAGGATATGGAGGAATTGTTATACTTGTATTTCCAATTTTTAGATGGTTATAATTATTTATTTGTTTGAGAGAGAAATTAATATTTTCATAAGGTTTGCCTTTTAATATAATTTTAACACTCTCTTTCTCTGATTTTAATTGTCTTTCAGTGCTGAAAACACCAATTACTGAATGTTCTTCTTTGTTGCCTACTTTTCCTAGAACAATTGGGGATACTCTCCAATTGCTTAATTGTTTATAAGAGTCCGTTCCAAACGAATAAGGAGACAAACCCATATACATTTCTTTTTTAAATTTAATTGGAATAAAACGATAATCACCTTTTCCAAGAGTTAAAAATCTATTGATATGTTTCTTGTATTCTTTTGCATTAAAATTAATAAAGGTATCTTCTTCCCGATAGTCCAAAGTAATTGTTAATGAAGTAATTGTTAATGGATTTCCTTTCTTCTTTGGTGCTTTCTTCTTTGGTGCTTTCTTCTTTGGTGCTTTCTTCTTTGGTGCTTTCTTTATTGTTTTTTTACGTTCCTCTTCGGCTTTACGTTCCTCTTCGGCTTTTTCTAATTGTTCCGTTCCTAATCTACTCACTTCTTTGACAATGTTGGCAATTAAGTGTCTATAATAATCTACAAATTCAAAATATAATGCTCTTTCTTTATCTGATAAATTATAAAGCACCTCTTTGTCTATATTGGATACTATATTTCGATATATATTACTCGCTTTTGGGTATACAAATTTTATTTTTCCTTTTTTCATGTCCAATCCTTTAAAGTATTAATTAATTCTTTCATATCAATGTTAGCACAATCTATTTTACTTGATCTTGCATGAAAATGACTACAAAAACCATTAAATGTATTATCTACGACTTGGCTATCTACTGTAGTTTCTGTTTGTGGTGCTAGCAATGGAATGTCGTAAATATGATGTACTGCAAGCATTAAAGACTTCAATGCTTGAATTTGTACAGGATAGAAATCTAGGTATGGATCTAGAGTCCTATCATGTACTTTAGAACCATCAACAATACCCCTTTCTCCAAATCCATTGTCAACATACCAGTCTTGCCATTTAAGGTCGTGAGCATTGGATATTTCGACACCAATTGATGAATGATTTAACTCTCGAATACCTACATGCCAACATGCATTATTCATATCCACCAATTGATAAATTGTTCCATCATTATCTATGCAAAAATGAACAGAAATTCCTCTTTGATTTAAAATTCTAGCACAAATACTTGAAGATAAACACACGTCCCAATGAGAAAAGAACATTTTTGGTTTTCTATCGCTACCAGCATAAGATGAATACGTTCCACTTTTGCACGATAAACCATTATCATCTGTCCATAATACAACCTTATCCCACTTAATAGGATACAACTCCCCATTTGCTACAATATGCTTGTTGTTTTCGGTATGCTCAATTGGTGTAACTGATGAATTTTGTTCCATTTCTGTATATTTTCGTCTATAAGTTTGAGAACCACACAAACCATCAGCACTAAGACCAACTGAAATTTGAAAATCTGTGATGTTTCCTACAAGTTCTGCATTGTAATCTGTTGCACCAAACCAACTAGGTGACCAGCCTTTTTTAAGACTTTCTTGTTTATTCCATTGGATTTTATCTTCTAAATTCATTATAAACCCCTTTTAATTTAATTAGTTTAACCCATTATACAAAAATATGAAAAGACTAGCAAACGTAGTCTTTTCGAGTAAGTAATTTTAATTTAATTAACTTACATCTTTACATATAAAAAGGACAGGAGATAGGCTAACTAAGATTTACTTCATCAATGCTATATGATCTTTTTCTGCTTTTGCTATTAGGTGCATAGGAACATTTGCATTGCGAAACCACTCCATTTCTCGAATACTATGAGATAGGACTTCGGACCGAGGATAGCCTCTTTCTCTTAGCATTTGATGCTCATTTAGCAATCGCTGTTGTGTGGCAAGATCAAGATAAGGCAAGATCTTTGATTCCTCAAATTCAAGATGACACCCTATGCAACAACTGCTTTTTGAGTTTTTGCTCCACTTGTAAAGTACAACTCCGACCCCGACCAGTAGTACTTGTTCTAACAGAATCATCTTTCATTCCCTCGGTATCAGTACATATAAAAAGCATCAATCTTTTTTATGAGTCTCTTAGTTTGCAGACCGGGAACTCATAAAAAAGACAGGAGATGGTATGATCAATATATCCAAACCTTATATTGTAAGCAAATTTTATTTTAAGTCAATTTCAATTTCAACGTAGTCTTTTCGAGTAAGTAATTTTAATTAACTTTAATTGTAATATTTATTATGTAATCGAAATCTATCGTCCTTTGTTGCTTGTTCTACCATGCTCCAAATTATTCCGACTTCATCTAGTCCTATTGCATAATGATGTTGTTCAAAGGCTCGTTGACTTGCCTTTGGGTTCAATTGTTTTGCTAATTCTTTATCGACTACATCACGTTTTTTCCAACCAAAATTCCTACTAACATTTGGTCTACCTACGAATAGATGGAAACTATTTGCTGAGTCTACCAATTTTGACTCTAGGGGATACAACTCTATCCCCTCACACTGAGTACCACACAATTCATTCTTAATCCTTTGCTTATCTCTCCAATCGCTTCTGCTTGTATTCTCATGGTTTTTAATGCATAACCATACTGTATCCAAATCCCATAAATAAACAAGGACATGATATTGACTATTAACAAACTTAAAGTCTGCGTTTGCTTGATAGTACATATCATTAAATTCATCATCTGTTACACGATATGCGTATCTATTAAATTTTAATTCCAATTCATCCCATTTTGGAATAAAAGCAATTTGTCTGATATTATCGTCTACCCACAACTTTTGTGGAATACGTCTTGCCAAATCCCTTGCTTTCAACATCAACTTATTGATTTTGTCCATATATATATATTTTTCCATTACTTTTTCTCCTGTGTGTTTGTTGGAACTTGTGTCTGATCTAATTTTTCTGAGAATTCAAGAAGAAAACCCCATTCTTTTATTTGTTCCTCTATATAAAGTCTTGTATTGTTGGTAGCAACCGATACTTCTGTGGATTTAGTATCATAAAACTTTATCTCTGCTCTTTCATTCAGTCCTTGATTTGACCAACCACCATGAGGAAGATGATTGTGTGCAAGAGCATAAGTCCACGATATATCAATCATTTCATCACTTTCTTCATCATATTCACTACCTACTAATATCCATATTGGTATTTCCTTATTTTCCATGTCATTCTCCTTTGTTTGATAGGTAAAAAAATAACTGAGTGTTATACTCAGTTATCTTATACTACTATATAGAACACTATGCAAATTTTATTTTAATTCAATTTCCATTTCAACATCACCAATCACTTCAAATCTTTTCTTAGACAGGACATTTGACATATAATTTGATACCATAATATTGTTAATCCTATAAGGTTCTTTTCGCCACCCCTCTGCTTGTAATCCACACTCGATCTCATTTTCAAAATGTAACAGGTTGCAAGCGATAAACTCACACATGCCCTGTTCCGTTTTTATTTCAAAAGGAATAATATGGTTTAAATTGAAAAGAATAGTAATCATTGTACTTTGCTCCATGCTACTTTTTGCCATTGGGTAATTAAGTCCATACCTAATTTGTAATCTTTGAATTGACCATCATTTTCTTCATTAAGACAGGATATAGCAACAAATAATAATGAAATAATACTTTCAATTTCTTTTTTTGTATGTCCTATTCTCTTTCTTAAAGAACGCACTTGCAAATTAGGTCGTGGGTTTCTTCCGACAGGAAGAGTAAATTGTAAAATTTGAAATAACATTTCAACGGATAATTCTCCTTGCTCTATTCTATTTCTCATTGATTTTGTCATATCCATACATAAATGCCAATGATTTTCAGCCATTTCATCAAAAACCTCTTTCCATGAGTTTTCATATTGGCTAGTAAGTATGTAAAGAGTATGTAACCACAATTCGTCAGATTTTTCGTATCCTTGTTTTACAACTTCATCACCAATCTTAACATCATATGTTTGGAATTCCGTTGGTGGATATACTACATGTTTTACATTCTTGCTAGATGATCTGACCTCTCCTAGTATAAAATTCATACATTGTAAAAGTTTTTTTAATTTACTTTCTTCTCCATAGAAAATAAAGCAACCAGCCTCATGATGTACAGACCATTTGCTATAATCATCAACGAAATTTGTTAGTACTTCACCAGCAAGATACCGTTTTGTATGGTTATCCTCATAATATAAATTAAATGTTTTCATTGTTCCCCCATATCTTTAGAAGCATAAACTTTTGAATAAAGACCTTGTGTCTGATCTAGCTCTTCTGAGAATTCAAGAATAAAACCCCATTCTTTTATTTGTTCCTCTATATAAAGTCTTGTATTGTTGGTGGCAACCGATACTTCTGTGGATTTTATATCATAAAACTTACATATGGCTCTTTCATTCAATCCTTGATTTGACCAACCACCATGAGGAAGATGATTGTGTGCAAGAGCATAAGTCCACGATATATCAATCATTTCATCACTTTCTTTATCATATTCACTACCTACTAATATCCATATTGGTATTTCCTTATTTTCCATGTCATTCTCCTTTGTTTGATAGGTTATATTACTATAAGGTTTTATTTGACAAATAGCAACCTCAAAATCAAAAATAAGACACCTTACTTGGTTTGGGTATGTATTCGTATGGATAAACACCTTAATCGTCAATACAATGGGTATTTCGCCTTTTTCCAATCCATTCGGACTTCATTCCAACAAATTCATATTTATCTATCAGTTTTTTGATTTTCCAAAGAATAATTTTATCGTTATGAAATATCCTATACCTCATTTCGTGTATACAACCCCTTTTTATGCCATATCCGTAGGAGTATTCACGACATTTATAGTTATGAAACAACGTATTAAAGATTGTTTCTACATTTTCTTGGTCAAATTCGTTGTTCACGGGGATAGTTACAAACAAATGGAAGTTTTTCATCTTCATTTCCTTTGGTTATTGATAATTGTAACACGTTTTGAAATATAGTGTTCCTTAAATATAACATTTAAGGAACACACGAATAATGCCCCTATGACAGGACTTTCTTGAATTCGTCTAGGTTGCTTGGTCTGTACGTTTTTTTTTAATTAGGTTTTAATAATAGAAAAGAGTTTTTATGGCGATAAAAAAATGTAGGTAGTGGAATGAATTTAGGTTAAATTTGTTATAGTATAAAAAAAATACGAATATGAGGATAATTATTAAATGTAGAAAGATAAAAAGACTTCTCACAAGGAAGTCTTTTATATAATATAGATTTTTATATATATGTTTTATTCTAACTTAACGTTTATTGTAAATTAATTTCTATTTCTTAATTGGACTTTTAACTCAGCCCAACATCTTTTGTAGTAATCCAGTAAATCTTCACTTCCAATAACACCTTGTAGATTGTTTATTTCATGAAGATATTCATCATGATATTGTTCTATCAAGATTGATGTTACAAATTCATTACAACCATTTAAATTGTCTATAAGTTTTGCAACCCAACTTGTAACATCTTCATCTGTATAATCATCTTTATTTGGTCTTAATGTCGTTTTCAACTTTGAAATAATGTCGATCACTTCTATTATTTCATTTCTTACTTCTTCTTTCTCTTCGTGATGAAGATAATCAGATATATCTTTATAATAGAAACCATCAAAAAGACCGTTTATTCGTTGTCTTAATTCAAAATCTCTTATTTTATAAGATAGAATACTACACCTTTCTAATAGAGAATTTTCCCACTTGTAACGATTGAAATAATTAACTCGAAATGAGTTAGAGTTAATATCTTTAAAATTTGTTTTTTCCATATCATGCTCCTTTGGTTGTTGGTACATTGCACACTCCTCTATCTACAATCTCTAGTTCATACCCACAAGATCCGACAATCATTCTCTTCTCATCCCAACTCCATGCCTCACTAGTATCCTCAGGCTCCTCTCCTCCAAATGAAGGCAACTCCATATCAGACCACTGGATACCATATTCATCAGGGTGATTTTGCATGACATGTAGCAGATCATCAAGATTCTTGCAGTGCCAATACAATTCCCAAAAATTAACTGGTGACATCCCTGATCCAAATTCTCCATCCTCTAGTGTACATTCCCAATAAGGATCTCCAAGATGGAAAATAGCATCATCATCATAAAGACACCAAAATTCATCATTGGCTTTCACAATCATTTGTACATCAGTCTGTTCACCAAAACCACACACTAAATAATCTAAATGTGTACATCTGTATCCAAATTCCTCAAGTATATCACCAATGTACGCTCCCTCTTTGAACAAGATGCCACGTATCAAAGTATCTTCATCAATCTCCCAATCATTACCTATAAAAGCATTACATATTTCTTGTGCAAGACCCATCACTCACCTCTTTGGTTTAGATATTCTTTAGCCTTCTTTAGTGTGCTAAATAATTTTAATCCTGCATGATCACCCAGTGGCAAAAAGGCATCATCATACTCTTTGTATTCTACTAGGTACGAAATAAAATATGATCTTTCATTTTCCCACTTATGTATGATCCATTTCCCACATTTTGACGTTCTATCAAGACGATAATTAAACCATCCTTTATGTGTCCACTGCCCTTTATTCCATTTTATTATTTTAGTCATTTCATTCTCCTTTGGTGATATACTTAAATCTTATAGCACTAAATTGTATATGTCAACAAGTAATTTAAAAAAACTTTTCAATAAAAACCTCCAATTGGAGGTTGTATAGGTGGTGGAGGTAATAATTCTCTTAGATCATATCCATCACCATGTTGTGTTTGTCCTTTGTAATCCCAACAAGGATCAGAATATATAATTTGATATTTATTTAATTTCATTTTTTTCTCCTGAGCGAATTTTTTTATTCTCTTGTTTTTCAAGATATATTCCATAATCATGAATAGGATATGTTTTTTTTGGAATAAGAATTTGTGTAAATTTTTCCCACTTAACATGGTGATGATACCTACCCCATTTTACGGACATATCAACATAATTTGGGTGTTGGTCAACCAAAGATTGAGCAAATTGAAAACGGTTGTCTCCATCTGTATATACACTGTCATTGTTCCCACCTTTTATAGTTTGTGTGGTTCTTTTATCTCCATTAAACATGGAAAAATTTAGTGTACAAAGACCTTTTTTAAGTATCCGTAAATTTAAGTCTGTATCTTCATTGTATCGACCTCTCCATAATTTTCCATCTACTTTTACTTGTTCGTTTACTTCTTTATTTAAAAGTGTACAAGAATAAACTCTTCGGTTCATATAATAAGGTGGTGTACTCTCAAAAGGTTTACAGAAACCAAGTTTGTTCATACCGACCAAACCAACATTTTCAAACCTTTCTGAATAATCCTCTATAATTCTAAAAATTACACTTGTTTTACTTCGGTGTACTATATTGTTATTTAAAATGAAAAAGTACTTTATATTATCATCTAATAGCCAGTATTTATTTGATGTTGTGTTATCATCTATCCAATTACGAACAGGTATAGATGAACGTGTTGTAGTATCAAAATCACCTGTAATCACCTTGTCACCCCATATCTCCTTATATATAGATACCTCACTAGGCTCAACAACAATTTTGTAGTCTAAGCCCATATAATCTAATGATTGAGCCGTATAACAACAATCATAACGACCTTTGGAAATTATAAATATAGGGTATTTTGGTTTTAAATTACTTTTACTATTCCATGCATATTCCAATAAATTCTTTGGTTTTAATTTAGGATACCAAAGACTCTTTGTCTTTGGGGTAATCTTTTGTTCAAACAATTCCATTAATTTATCTGTATCTACATTTGTATTTAATTTAAAATAACAATAAGGAAAAATATTTTTACTTTGATAGTGTGGCATGTCTTTCCAATGAAATTTGGATATATCAATTGGATTTTCATTTGTTGCATATCCACCACGTTTCACCGTTATCGTTTCAGTATCACCAAAGAGATTTGGTAAACCATATTCCCATTTTAATTGTCTTATATCTGATACATCAGAACCTATTTTTTTAGAAAGAATATCAACATCTTTTTGATTTCTCAATCTTACGTGGAATGTCCTCATGGTAGCCACCTTGTAATTGTTTCCCCTTTGTATCCTTTTTGCCAAACAAACCATGCATATGCAATAGCAGACGCAGGTTTTCCTTGAATGTTAGGCATACTACAAGCAATTCTTGAGGTGTGTACATACACAAATTTTATTGGGTGTTTCTGAAATATTTTCTGTCGTGATTTTCCCTCTAAACACAGCAATCGCATTAAAAATATTACTCTATTTCCATCATTCACAATTTCAAATGACTTATCTAAAAATTGATTTATTAATTTAAATGGTGGATTTGTTAATATGTCATATTTTGCATATGGTGATGATGATGTTAAAAAGTCTTTCCTTTCTCCATATCCTCTATCTACAACGTCAGAAGATATTACCTCAAGATCATATTCTTCTAATACTTTTGAAATTGCTCCCTCACCACAGGCACATTCCCAAATAGTATTGTCCAATACTTCTTTATCTCGTTTTAAATAACAATTTAGGAAATTCCTAACGGCACTTTGTGGAGTCTCATAGAAATCGTCTTTTTCTCTCTCATGATCAGCATGTGCTGAAGAGCCTATTTGTGTTAGGTTTCCGCGACTTTGTTTTTTCTTCTTCTGTTATAAAATCTTTGAATAGGGGAACTTGTTTCATTTATACCTGTATATTGGACAGTGGCTCAAAAAATAATAGACTTGCTACGGTATAACAAACCCATTTTAGATAATCTATCTTGCGATAAACATCTTGAAATTATATAACCTTATATCATTATCTTTGCAAGTTGAATTCTTTATTTAATTGTTCTCTTGTATACAATCTTGTTTCTATATGCAAGTCATTTAAAAAGACTTGCACATAATATATAGACCAAAATTCATGAACTAAATATATTTTATCCTTATATTTTAATTTAAAAATATAATTGATTTCATTTATCATTTAAAATTTGTAATTACTTTTTTCTTTCGACTAGCACGTTTCTTTTTTAACTTCACTTCAATTATGCCATTAATTTGATGATAACAATTACAAGAATACAAGGTATTATCTTTAATTAATTCAAATTGTTCTTTTCTTTTGGGATTCAATCGTGAAACATGCGTACCAATAATAATATGTGGCTTTACTAGGAAGTACCACTCATTTATTTCTGTCTCTGAAATTTTTAGCAATTCTAAAATTGCTTTTTCTATACTAGTTTCTGTTAATATAGTATGAAATTTTGTATCTAAAACCATTCATATTTCCTTTATGAGCCTAATATAGCAAATATATTAAGAATTGTTAATGTTCCAATAATAGGAGCAACAAATTTATCACCTTTGTTTTTATCTTTTACACTAGGTATGCTTGGTATAAAATTTCCTTGTTCAATTTCATATTTTTTAATACTATGCAATCTTTGGTTTAGTGCATTTAATTCTTGTTCATTTATATTTGTCATTACACGTACAAGTCTTTTTATTTTATCATATCCAAATTCTAAAATTCCAACAATTGGGTTACCACCTGCTAATTCCAATCCTTTATTGAAAGCCTTTTCTATTGCATATTGTGTTGGATTGGAATTTGCTTGGTACATATCGTCTAAGACAGTTTCATATCTGTTTTTTGCATTTTCAAGCAATATCTGATCCGTTGTCTTATTTATAAATCTCAATGTTGCTTCGTGTCTACGAGGTATGCTTTCTCCTGTATAAAATTCAAATCCTTTTTGTGATAGAAATTCCAAAGCATTTTCTCCTGTCTCAAAGTTTATATCTTGTAATGTAGGCAATTCCAAATATGGATACAACGTCATGTATACACTATTTGTTCGTTTTGATGTATTTTTAATTTCTTTAGCAATTTTATTATGCCAATCAAAATATAATGGATCAGCACCACCATCTACTCTGACACCAATTTGTTGAAGAGTATCTAATCTTCCATCTTCTGTCAATTCCTGTAGTTTTTCGTCTGTAACTTTAAAACCACGTTCACTTCCTCTTGTTTGGTATTGAATAGGATAGCCTTTTTCATTACAATTATGTTTCTTATTTTCCAAATATCGACCATCTGGATCTAGATTTGTACAGGCTTTTTTAGTTACATACCAATACGCTCCTGTCCATTTTAGATAACCCATATTTTGATAATTTAAAGTATGTTTTTTAATTTGGTGCATGTTTTTCCTTTTATTTTATTTTAAAAAACAATTCTTCACAATCTTGCTTATCTTCTTTATCATTTGTTTTAATTTTTTCGCACTGCTCAATAATTGTTAGGGTGTTATTGATATTGGAAATGCTTTCACACTCACTTCCACTTGTTTTTGAGTCTATACCTCTTTGTTGCATACGACAAAATAGTTCTCTACATAACCCATTTCCATGTATTGAGATAAATTCTGCTGAACATGACTCTTTTACTAGGTCAAGATCAGTTAGATTTTTTTGAATATCTATTTGTCCTTTTGAAACATCATCTTTTAATTTTCCTATTTCTGAAATGATCTGTTGTGTGCTATTATTATCCTGTTTATTTTTATTAAAAGAGACAAAAGTTATTGATGTTCCACCAACACCAATTAACGCACCGATTAAAAATAGTGTTAAACTAGACATAGATTTTTCCCTTATTTTATTTATCAATTCTTCTTTTAATTCATTTAATTTTTCTTTATCAATATTTAAATTTTCCTTTTTCATATTATAACCTAATTTTGGAGAGTACCATGCCAGCAATTTCTGACGCATTTGCCGAAAATACAATAGCAAATGCCACTAATGCAACAACAGTAGAGCCTGTAAAGAGTCTACCATATAATTGTCATACTATTATAATATACAATCCAGATGGTGTAAATGATGTATATTTTGCGATAGGTGAAGCAGATGCTTTAAATCCTATTGCAGTGGCTGATAGAGGTATAGTTCCTGCTGGTGAAAGTTTGACAATTGGTATGGGTACTGCTTCTATGCGACCAAGTGGAGATAACAAATTGGTATTTTCGACTTCTGCTGGAAATATAACAGTTTATATTACATTTGTGTGTGGAAATAGAATTTAATAATGTCTGAAAACAATAATCCATTTTATGTTCCTCTTGTTTCTTACAGATCAGTAAAAAAAATAGGAAGTAGTACACCATCTTTAACAGTACAAGATGAGGGTGTTGATATATCTACGACTTGTGACACTATTAATTTTATAGGAAGTGATGTACAAGTTTTAAGTGGTGGTGCAAACATTGTGCGAGTTTATATCCCTACACCTACATTTGCAAGTCATTGGAATACATCAGATGGCACAACCAATGCAAGTGTTAATGAAAGTGGTATATCATCATCTTCGGCAAGAATTTCAGAGCCTACAAGTGTGGGTAATCCCTTTTCTGTAGGTAGTTTTGGAAATACAAATCAAAACGCAACATTAAATTCATCTTCATCATATAGCACAAGTGGTTTAATTACTGGTTTTGGTACAGGTAGTAATTTTGAAATTAAATTAATTGACGCAGATGGAATATCATCATTAGAGACATATAATACTGGTGCAATTACTTCAGATGGTACTTTCACTTCGGGTAGTGGATTTATAGTAGCAACAGTGACGAATTACCAAACAGATACAACACGTTTTAAAGCAAATATTTCAATCGCAATTGCCTTTGGAAGTATATTAACGGCTAATTCAAGAGTGGGTGGTAAAATAAATGTATATATTGTTATGACGAGTGGTGATGGTACAGGTACATATTCATATACTTCTTCTCCTGTTTTTTATGATACCAATCCAAGCACACCAAGTGTAAGTGGTACAGTTACAATCGCTGAAACATTTGGTCAAGTACAAACAAAGCATTTAAGTGGTGTAGAATATTATATTGTTGGTTCACAATTCACAATAGCCATAACAGGAATAGATAATTTAAATCAAAATACGGCACGTACAACAAGTAATCTTCAAGTATCGACAAATGGTTATCAAACATCAACATTAAATAATTCTCCATTTGGAACAAATTCTGCAAACTTTTCAGGTTGGACAATAGCATACAACAACACAGGAACGGCATACAACCAAACAGACTACGCAATAAGTTCATCAAATCAAAGGTTTAGGGGTACAAATGCTTATTTACAAGCAAGAGGAAGAGACACATGGGGTAATGGGTCATATATCCAATCTTCAAACGGAAGTATACTTGTAGATACCTATGGAACAACAAGTGGTGACTTGTTTGAGGGTTTTACTGACGAAAATCGTAGGCAAACATCAAATTGGAATACTGGTAGCACAAGTGGAAATTGGAATTCTACAAATTCAGTTATAATTGGAGAGGCAATTGTTTTTAATGGACAATTAATGTCACCACAATCTATGACTTTAACAACTGGTGCTACACAAACAAATTTATCCACATTTCTTCCAAATTTAAGTGGTGCAAATCCAAATTATACTGGCTTAACCGTACCTGTTTCATATTATAGAACAATTGTTGATACAACAGGTTTTGAAAGATCAAGTTTTACAATTGTATTTACAGGAAATTTTGTATCAAATGCTACCACAGACCTTGCGAATTCAAATTTAGAAATTTATATTTCAAGACGTGCTAGTACTGGTGGTGGTAATAGTGGATACAATAACACAGACCTTTTACTTCTACATGGAGCAACTTATAATTTTGCGACTTTTGATGATGGTGTAACTGATGGACATATAAGAGAGGGTTCATCTAGTGGGAACACAGTAAACGCAACTTTTGGTGGATTTTCTTGTGAAGATGGGTTTTTCATGCATATTAAAATTATAAATTCTTCCATTCGAATTTCTTCTTTATCAGTGACTTTCTTTTAATGTTTTTTCAAAATAAATTTAAATTTAAATATAATAGAGAGCATGAAAATGTTCGTATCTCAATACGTTCCTCGGAAGAACGTATTGATGAATTCTTTATTGATAAAATAGATGTTTTACAATTTTGTAATCAATTTAATTTAAATTCTTTTTGGTTTGGAAATAAATCGTTTCAAGGAAAAATAACCGATAGTAATGCGTTAGTTAGAGTAAATATACACGAAAATGTAAGATACACATATGTCATGTCCGTTTCAGAATTACAAATTCTTAATGCTCAGTTATCTGCAACTATCGAAGAAAATAGTCAAAATGAAAATGAAAACCTTATAGGAGTCAATCAAATAGATAGTGAATTACTACAAAGCATATTTGATGAATTAAACTATCTTAAAGAAAGAGTTCAAGAACTTGAGAATAGAAAACCAATTGAAACAATTACAGAAAAACAAATTCCAACTACATCATCTGAAATAATAGAAGAAAGTGGTGATATGCCTATATTTATTCCGAGTAGAATAAAAAAGAATGGGAAACTAAAGGGAATTATAAAAACAGAAAGTAATAAAACCGACTTTAATACCAACAAGAGTTTAGAAAAACTCAAAAACACTAAAAATGGAGAAAAATAATGCCTGTAGGACTAGATATAGGAACAATGAATATTGTTTCAGCAAGAACAGATAAAAACGGAAAGACTAACACAAAACGAATTCGTAATGCGTTTGTTGAATTACCAATATCAGCAAAGAAAATGTTGAAACTCAACAAAAAGGTTTCATACGTTGAAGAAGAAGATAGGCTTCTTATACTTGGTGATGAGGCTCTTGAGTTTGCGAGTGTGTTTGGAAAAACTGCACGTAGACCTTTGAAAGATGGTCTGATAAATCCCTCAGAACAAGGATCTTTAGATGTTCTGATGTTTATGCTTGAAAATGTCTTGGGAGAACCACAAAGCGAAAATGAAGTATGCTACTTTAGTATTCCAGCCGACCCAATTGACAATTTGGATAGAAATACAGTTTATCATAAAGGTATTTTTGAAAGAATAATACAAGAATTAGGATACGAACCTATTGCAAGTAACGAGGCAGAGGCAATTGTTTTCAGTGAATGTTCAGATACTGATTTTAATGCTTTGGCTTTTTCTTTTGGTAGTGGAATGACAAATGTATGTATGGTTTTAAATACTTTTAATTGTCTTGAATTTTCTGTTGGTAGAGGGGGAGATTGGATTGATAAAGGTGTAGCAACAAGTACAGGAAAAACACAAGGGTTGGTAACGTCAATTAAAGAAAAAGGATTTGATTTGAATAACCCACAAGATAGACTTCAAGAGGCATTATCATTTTATTATAAAGAATTAATTCTTTATGGTCTAAAATTTGTATCTCAAAAATTTATACAATCTGCAAATCAATTTGGATTACAAAAAGAAATTCCTGTTATCGTCAGTGGAGGAACAAGCAGACCAAAAGGATTTGTGGAGTTTTTTAAAAAGACTTTTAATAAAAACAAAAAACGGTATCCATTTCAAATTAGTGAAATAAGACAAGCAAAAGATCCATTAAATTCCGTAGCATATGGATTATTAGTACAAGCAACACAAGAAGAACAAGAAGAATAGAGTAATGAAATGGGATTTTCAAATCAAGAACGTATTAACATTAATTCTAAGGCTTTACTTGGTAATGTTATTGACGCAAATTCGGTTGCTCAATGGTATGAGTCTAAATTTCCATTTCAATTCATTATCGCTGAAACTTCTATCTTTATGGAATTGTCAAGTATTCCTATTGCGTCTAATTTAGCAACGGCACGAACAAACGCAATAAATAACCCAACTTTACTTCAAGATTTATCACAAAATACAAGTGCAATACGATTAACCTCTCTTGCTGGTACAAACGGAACAACATATGTTGCATATTCGGTATACAACGATAGTAGTTCAGCCGTTTTAAATAATTGGTTACAACCACAATTAATTCAACAAACAAATGGTTCACCAAGTATTGGATATGCAATTAATTTATACGAGGGAGATCCAAATAGTGGTGGTACATTAATTGCTACTACAGATGGAACAACAGGAACAGGTTCATTGAAAACTGTAGGTTGGATTTACAATTACGTAAATGGCATGTTGCTCTTATCAGAAAGTTTTAAAAGTTCTATTACCAATCCATATATTGTTGGTTTTCGATACATTGGAAAAACAGGTTCTCATAGTTTAACCTCAGCCCAAGTAAATGATGGTTATGTGGCTGATGAAACTTTGGCAATTGGGGATTTAGTACGGTTTGTTATCAGTTCTGATGTAGGATTGACTGAGGGTAGAGTAATAAAGGCACAGAATACCACCGACATAAATACAGAGGTTTTTGGTGTATGTACAAGTAGTGCGACACAAGGTAATTCAATTAATGTCGCTACTTTTGGTAAAGCGAATGTAACTTTTGGATCAGCACCGTTAACTACTGATAGAGGAAAAACTGTTTATTTATCTTCTACTATTGGAAAAGCAACACTTACAATTCCTAGTGGAAGTGGGGTGAGTATCGTAAAAGTTGGTAAATTATCCGATGCAAATGGATCTGATGTTACAGTTTCAGTTACATTAAATGTTGAATTTGTGATAAAGTTAGGGTAATTTAATTAGTATTCAAATTAATTGTATATAATTAATTGTCATTCACTATTTAATCTTAAAGGAGTTTTATAATGGCTACATTAAAGGGAATTGGTTTTAACCAAACAAATGCAAGAACAACAACAGGTTCAACAGGTGATACAGTATCATTTGATGTTCAAGTAGTACCAAATGCTGGTGGCACTGGTTTGAGCGTCACAAATGACGCATTTGTCGGTGGTAATCTAGTTGTAACAGGTGATATTACAAGTAGGTCAACTTCACAATTATTGGTTGGAGATCAATTTATTGATCTTGCCGTTGGTAATAACACTGACGTACATCTTCCTCTTGGTTACACTGGTCAAGTCGCTTCGGCAAATGGATTTACAGAAGAAACTAGTGCTTCTTTTACAACTGCTGGTGCTGAAAATGGTGCAAGTGGTTCTGTTGTATTAACAGGTGTATTTACAGGCACAAACAAAGGTTTTACTATTACATGCTTAACAATTAATAATAATGCACAACTCGACTTGGTATTTGATGATACAAGTACTGCCACACCTACTGCTTTTTCGGGTTCTTTTGGTGCAACTGGTTCAGCGACAATCGGTGTTAATGGTTTAACTGTTGTACAAACTGTAGATAAAATTGTTACATTCTTAACAGGTAATTCAAGACTTTCCGTTGATGGTGTCAATTCAATCACACCAACAAAAACAGGTACTGATACAGTAACTTTTACTTCTACACTAGGGGAATGGGTACAAACAAACATCACGTTTGGTGATCTTAATACCTCTCCTACAACATTAAATAATGGTACTGCCACGAATAATATGGCTAAAATTACTTTTGGTGGAGCAACTGCATTTCGTCAAGGTGATATTATGGCTGTTAGTGAAGCCGACACTGCAACCAATGATGGTCTTTTAGGTGTTATACATCATTCTGGAAATGACGCATTTATTTGTACAACAGGTTCTTTTTATCCCTCACGATTGGGATTTTTACAATCAGATATAACCACAGACGCAACGGATACGGGTGCAAAAGCCGTTTGTGTTGATTTATATGTCCAAGCCGTTTCTGATGGTGTCATTCCTCTGTTTGGTGGTGGATTAACCACACTTGGTGATCTAGTCGATCATTTTGCAGAAGATTGTACATTTTCATCATTTGCTACATACCAAACTGTTGGTGCTGGTATTACAGACTTACAAATTGCATACGACAATGGAAATAACATTACAACAACAGGAAATGACATTGAATTCGATCTCGATAATGGTGATTTAGTAATTTCGGGTGTTGAAAAAGTATCAATTTTATCTTCAAATGCGAGTTCAGACGCAATTACACTTAATGCAAGTGCTGGTGGTCTTGATCTTAGTGGTAATGTCGTTGCGATTGACTCTACAACAACCCTTGATATAAATGCTGGAACAGACTTATCAACAACTGTTGGGGGTAATACTGGTCTAGCAAAATATGCCCTGTTTTCTATGATACAAAATAGTGGGTTACCTATAAATGGTGGTCGTGTTGTAAAACTTATTCCACAAGTAGGAGCAACGACAACAGTACAGGTTAATGCGTCTGCAACTGATCCAATTGTTGCTGGTGATACTTTAACTGTACAAAATACAAGTGCAACTGGTATAGTCTTTACGGCTGATACCGATTTTGCTATTGCTGGGGGTGATAGTGAAACTACGGCTGATAATTTAAAAACTGCAATTAATTCTCATGCTGACTTTACGGCAACAAGAGTAGATGCTGTAGTAACAATTACACAAGCCACTACTGGTGTAGATGGAAATACAAAAACTTGTATCTCTTCTGACCTTACGGCTATGTTTGATCCAACTGCTGGTTCAGGTATTCAAGTAGTGAACTTTAGTGGTGGTGTAAATAGAGATATTGAATATGCAAATAATACAAGTGCAAGTGCATCTACTATTCTTGGTATCGTAGACACTGACACTGCTACTGGAGTAGTTACTGTTGTATATGGTGGTGAAAGTATGATAAAAACTGGAAATTATACTTTTAATCCAGCCGATCTTGGTAGTAAAGTTTATCTTGGAACGAATGGTCAATTGACACTGACACCTACACAAACAACTGCTGAATTTGTTATTGAATGTGGTATAGTTTTTGATACTGACACTGTTCTTTTCAGACCTGTATTTATAATGGAAAATGGATAATTTTAATTAGAATTAATTAGAACATGTTATAAACTTAGAGAGGACTTTATTGTCCTCTCTATTTAATTTAAAAGAGAATTACATGGCAAAAGATAAGAATTTTAATTTAAAAATTGAAAATGTTGTATCATTTCAAAAAACAATGCAAATGGGATTAGGAGAGGCAATAAAAAGATTTATGTATCTTAATCAAAGAATAACAAAAGGTGTAGCAAGTAATTTTGAACGTGAAGAATATAAATTAATTGAAAGTGCCTTAAATAATACCAAATTAGATTTGGGTTTTGATTGTAATAATGATGGAGTTCCTGATAGTATTGAAATTTTTTCAAAATCTGCTCAAACATCATGTTGTAGAATTATGAGTACTGATACTTCACGCAAACAGATACGAACAAAGCCACCCAAAAAAGTGAGAAAGAAAAAGAGGGGGTAATATGGATACTCTTATAACAAGTCTAGTAGATTATGGAATGGCTGGGATCTTCCTTGCTTTTATGGTTTGGAATTACCTGCAAAGCCAAAAGAGAATGGATGCATTACAAGACAAATTTCTTGACGCAATTGATAAGTGTCGAAAGGAAAATAAAGAAAATGAAGAATTAATTCGTGGTAGGTATGATGTAGTTATCCAAACGTATCAATCGGATAAAGACCATCTTCTTTCAGATTTCAAAGAAACAATAAAGGGATTGACAGATACAATAAAAAGATTGGAAAGTATGGAAAAAACCTCATTGATAAAAATTGAAGAGGTAAATGACTCAATTGATGATATAGAAAAACTTTTGCAAATTTATGAACAAGAAAGAAAAGCAAAAAAAGAGGCAACACTTATTGCTTTGGCACAACAATCAAAAAAAGAAAGAGATATTTAAAATGAAAAAAGAAGATACATTATATGCTGGTATTTTTTTTATAATACTAACACTAATTATTTTTTTTGTAGTGATGATGGTATGAGTAATGATAAATGTTTAGCCTGTTTTCAAATAAAATGTATTTGTGAAATAGAAATAAATGAAGATGATAGTACAGAAAGCCTAGATGAAGATGATGTGGATTTTGAAGATATAGATAGAGAGGACATGGACTTATTTGGTACGTTAGATGACATGGGTATGGATATTAACAATATGGAGAATGGAGAGTAGAAATGGATAATTTAGCGACTTTAATCATACAAACTATTGCAATTTATGGAATATGTTTTGGCTTACAACATAAAGCAACCATACTTCATGGCAAAAGTGAGTTTATAGATAAAATGTTGAAATGTACTTATTGCACAGGTTTTCACTGTGCTTGGTTGGTATATGTGATATTTTCTTTAATCAATTCTCAACAATTTGAATTAAAATTACTTGTTGAAATGACTATGTTTTCATTTTACGGTGCAAGTATGTGCTACATTATAGACACCGTTATAAGATACTTTGAAAGCAACATAGAAGTATATGAAGAAATAGAAAATGAATAAGGTTCATTTTAATTAACTTTACAAAAAGGATAAAAAAATGTCAGAAAAAGATTTGTTTGGATTAGGTCTAGCCGTTGCTGGTGGGTTTCTTCTTGGAAAAACATTAAAAAGTGAAGATAGTGAAGAAATTAAATATCTTAAAAAAGAACGTAGACGACTCATGTCCGAACGTGATGATGTTAATAGACTTTATGACGAAGAAGAAGAGTATGAAGAAGATACAGAAGATGATGTAGATGTACAACAACGTAGTGCTATGGAACGTCTAGCACGTCAAAATAGAAGTACTAAACACGATTGTCCTCTATGTATCAATAATCCTAGACCAATTCCATTAGATTATGAGTCTATTCATGATCTTGTGAATAGACTCACAGAGAAATTAAAATATACAGTAAACATCTTGCAAGGCGAACAATTTGGAGAGAAAAAATTTCGGAATTTACCTAAATCTTTTACTCTATTAGCACAAGATTTCATAGATATTAAGAGAATCGGATATTCTGATTTGCAAAAAATATCTGTGTATATAGGATCTGATAAGACTAAATCTTACAGTCAAAGTAAGTTTATTCCAAAAATATTCCCAGAAGCAGGATATAATTCAACAGATAAGGCAGTAGTATTATATATTGATCCTGATGTTACTATTAATCAACTGGATAATCGCATAAAGCACAATAATTTACAACCTGAACTCTATAAACAACTACTTCATGAACTTACTCACGCAACAGAAATCAAAAAACAAGCAACAAGAAAGATTCTAGAAGAAAAGGGATATGACGAATATCTAAATGATCCTTTTGAAATAAGAGCCTCTCTACAAGTTATGATTTCACAATTAGATCAAGCAGATGAAAAAATGTTTAGAATGATATTCTTAAATTTACCATTTGATTATGTGGTAAGACACTTTAGTAATGAGTATCTTCGTCTTTCCCCTCATTTAACAGAGGAAAATCAACACAAATTGCTTTCGTCTGCATATCAATTTTTCAAAGAAAAGGGATTTAATGTTGTTAGACAAAATCCATACAAAAATGTAATTGAGGGAGATAGTGCAATCACAATAAATGATGTAGATGAAGATGATTTAATGGACGAAGAAATTATGGAATACCTAACAAGTAAATAATTAATTAATGGAGATATGAACGAAATGACAGAAAAACAAAAAGCACTAATCAAATTAGGAGAACCAACATGAAATATAAAAATCACAATATTGTAAAATTAAATACTACAACAACAGTAAATAAAAAAGTAAAAAACATCTATAGAATAGAAGGTGAACACGGAAAAAGAGGAAGCACTAGACCATGGATTACTTCCATAAAAGAAGCTAAAGAATACATCAATGATAAAATAGAATTAGCAGATATGAACTACCAACTGCCAAACATAAGTGTACTCAATTCAAAAATGCAATTACTCTACAGAAAAATGGAACGTCTTGGAATGACACCAAATAAAAGTAAAGTTTCTGTTGAGTTTGTTGATCAGTACAACAAAGATATTGAGTATGGTAGTGGCACTATTGCTACTATGGTCAAAAAAGCAGACTACATGTTGAATACATTATCAGAAGAAAATTGGAAAAGAAAAGGATTAAAAACAAAACCCGATCAAGTAGTTTTCAACGTAAGAGATAAAAAAAGAAATGGTTATGGTAATTTAATTTACAACTCAAGTGGTTATATGGGAATACAAATCTTTGATAGTGATTATAATGAAATTGGATAAAAATATTATTAATTCTCCCAATCTCTCATAAGAGTTTCATACAATTCACTTGCTACCATTTCTCCTACCTCAAGGCAATACTGTTCTAGGCTTGCACCTTTGGAACAGGTAACAAGTAATTTATGTTGATTGTGACGTGTTATATTTGCCTGTACTGACAAAGTACCAGCCTTTGTTACCTTGCTTTTTACATTTATAGTCTCTTCCACTAATGGGCTATATTCTTCAGTTTCTTGTATATATTCATTTGCAACATTTCTTACATAATTTTCAGCAACATTCATGGCATTTTTTGTTAAAAAACCCCATATATCACTCGATTGATTTTGTTGTTTATTTTTCTCAAACGTGATTTTTAATTCATTGTCATACTTTATTTTATTTTCTGTGTCATTTAACACGGTAAAAGCCTCTGAAATGTTTCTAAATCTTTCTGTATTTCCTGTGTATCTATCGGGGTGATACTCTTTTGCCAATCTTCTATACTGTGCTTTAATTTCATCTGATGTAGCAAAATTAGGTAAATCCATTTCACTATAAAAATTTCTCATTTCAATTCTCCTTATCCATTGTATCTATGGCTTGCAATAGATCCTCTGTAGTAGGGTGTAGATAACGTGATGTTGTTGTTATATTACTATGGCCTAGAAGTTTCTGTAACTTCTTCATAGAAACACCATTTTTATCCATTGTTGTTGCAAATGTATGTCGTAATATATGAGGTGATAACTCATTTATTGTATTTGAATTTTCTTGAATTTTTTTCGTATGTTTTCTCACTGCTCTAGGTGTAATTGGTCTGCCTTTATTTGATTGAAATATAAATTCCCTATTTGGAAATTCATCTATAAAAGAAATTAATATACGTTGTGCCTTTATAGAAAGAGGCACAACACGTTCTTTATCTCCTTTTCCAATAAATTTAAATATATATCTATCTCCAATTTCAATTAAATTTTTATAATTAAGATTACAAATTTCAGAAATACGCATACCTGTAAGTGGAAGTAATAATAAAATTGTTCTACTAGGCTCACAGATTACGTCTGCAAGCCTATTGTATTCTTTTAATTGTATTTTGGTAAGACCTTGACGTTGTTTTGACTTCAATCCTTTGATTTTTGGTATCATCAAATCTACTTTTTCTTCTGAAATTCCTCTTTCTTTTATTAAATAATGTCTGAGTATTGCTTTTTTGGGTAAAAGAGTTCCTATTGGTTGTCTATCACGTATTTGTTTCTCAAACCAACCAATTGGATCACTCTTATCCATATCCTTATAGATGGACATGTATACATAAATAGTTGATTTGTTCAACCCAAGATTTTTTAATTTGTTTCTCATTTCGGTAGATGATGTGGTCGTATTGTATATTTCGTTGGATATACTGTTTGTACATAATTATGATTATAAAAAATTGGTGTTCCAAACAATTCCTCTGCTTTTAAGTCTGTTTCTCGTTCTGTGTGGTTCACAACATCACCCTGTGTAAAGAACCAAATATGGGCTATTTCGTGCCTTAAAATACCAATTATCGTTCCTGTATCTTCTTCTAACAATAGTGGATTGTATTTAAGGATAATTGGTTTATTTTTTCCTTGATAAATTGACATAGCAAAGTCTCTTTTGTTTGGAAATTCTTCGTCACTTCCTTGTTCTACAATTACGTCAAGAAGATGAATATTGTTATCCTCTAGGTAATTAAAGTCTTTTAAAATTAGATTTTGCAAGAATAATAGATTGTTCATAGTTCTATTATATTCCAAGATTGTAAAATTCTACCTTTCGGTAATATCAAAGATGATATGTAAATTTCATTGTTGTATTTTTTTTCGTGAATGAATTTAATTAAGTTTTTGAGATTATTGGAATCCAATCCAATATCATCAAAAGTAAGAATTTGATTTTCATATAAATAATTTGCAATTATGAATGATAAGTATACACGATTTGTTCTCGAAATTACAGGCTTAATAATAATGGAATTATCTACAATTTTAACCTGTGGTTTTTTAATTTTTAAATCATCTTTCATGATTTTTTCTATCTCAGAAATAAAATCATCATATATCTTTTTGCATGTATCATTTTCCTCTTTGGCTTTATTTGATAAATCCACGTTAAACAAGTATTCTTTTTCAAGACTTTGGTATTGAATTTTAAGATTATTATAGTCAACTTTGTTTTTAAAATTAATGTGTTGTTGTTCCAAATATAATCCCAATTCACGTTGGTGTGCAATTAGTATCTCCGAATTGAAATCGTTATTACAAACCAAACAATTTTGTTGATCTAACGAGTGATGTCTACAACTATAGATACTTTCATATAATTTTAAATCTTTATCTGCTTCAATATTTGTTTTTTTTAATAAAATTAATTTGTTTTTAATTTCTTGTGATATTGTTTTTATCTTGGATATTGTTTTTTTAATTTCATTTATATTATTTTTTTTTGGAAGTATTTCTATATTGTGTTTTTTCATCAAATCATAGTACATAGACTTTTGGATACTCTCCCATTCCAAAAGGTAGTAGTGAGATATATCTGTTGTTTTTTGTATTTTTGAAATATATTGTGTTTTCCCTGTGTTGTTTTTTCCCACTACAATGTTATATAGTTTCTTTTTCTCCATTTTTGATTTCTCCTAATTTATTCTCCAAAATTAATTGATATAAAATTTCATATAGATTATTCAATTCTCGTTCAACTTTCCAAGATTGAACAATACCACCTTTAGAATATCTATGTAGAGATCGTGTTGTGACCTGCATTTCTAACGGCAACATTCGTTTGATACAATCGTAAGAAAATCCCATCTTACGAATATCACTGACCTTGCTAGAAAGATTTGTTTTTTTGTGCAATACAGACATATAACTTCCAAAAAAAAAGGGGGGAGAAACCACTCTGCCCCCCAAACCTATCAAAAAGAAGTATCACATAGATACTATTGTTAATGTATACTCTTATAATCTGTTTGTCAAGTATACATATAAGATACCTATAAGGTTTCTATTGAAATCTTTACATGTGGTTTTTCATCTATTGCACACATGAATTTTCTTAAATTCAGTTCACAGATGATATTATCGTCTGTCCATAAAATACCATTCCCACTATCCAAATATAGTTTTGCTAGATTATCAATATCGGGTTTTACTGGTTTAAAAGCTCTTTCCTCTTTCTTTACTGACTTTGTTCTTTTGAACACAAATTCTATTTCCACTTTTAAAGGCTTAGAATACGGTTTTTTTCGCTTGAATTGGTTTTTCATATATAGACTAGCGACTCTCTTTGCAAGTACTGTTTTTCGAGGATTATAAACCGTTCCATTAGCAAATTTTGTTCTTGCCAATGCAATAGGATCTGAGTATATATATATAATAGTATTCATGCTATTTCTTTGGTTGGAAATTAAAAATTTAAAGACTAGGTATATGCCTAGTCTTTTTAATTATAAATAACTTACAAATATCAAAATGGAATATCAAAATGGAATATCTGTATCTGTATCTGTATCTGTATCTGTATCTTTAGCATTTACAAGTACATAATATTTTATTCCATTTTCATCTTTACTTACTGCATATTCATAAAAAGTTGATGGGTGTGGTGCAATATAAGTACACTTATACCCATTTTTATCCACAAAGTCTTTTGGTACTTCTATAGGCTCTGTAGGACTATTATCTTCCTGTGGTTTATCCATCTTCTTAAATTCTTTTGATGGTTCAGACTTTTTATTCTCTTCATATTTTTGTGCTTGTATTCCATGTCCACTATTATATTGGAATTCATATAAGAATTCGTGTTTGTCATATCCTTTATATCCCTTGCCTTCTTGGATACGGATAAAAACTTCTTTGTTTAAAGCGTCTTTTGGGTCAAAAGTACCATTAAAAGGCAACTGGTATCCTATAAGAGATAGGATAATGCCTAATTGGGTTGACTTGTTATTTACAAATACAGTTACTTTTGCTGGGTAACATTCGTTCATAACGTTAACTGTAAAAATAACTCCTACAGAATTTTGAAAGTGTTTTACTTCATATTCTGATATGACTCCCTTATAAAATCCACTTGGAATTTTAACTAATTGTTTGTGAATATCGAGATTGAATGTTTCTGACATGTGGTTTCTCCTTTTTGGTAGGTTTGATTAGGTGTTTGTATATTATACTATTAGATATGACAGTGCAAGTAATTAATTCTATTTAAAATTACTTGCACCAATTTTTAGTCAATAATTAAGAAAGAGTCAATTCTTTTATAAGCAACTCGACTCTGCACTTGGATCTTTTCTAAATTGTCGGACATAACAAGGGTGTCCAACATTTCATCTACGATCTTTCTATTTAATTTTAATTGTCTTAATATTTGACCATAAGTGACAACTTTTCCAATATGAGGAAAGAATTTAAGTATTTTATTTCTTAATTTAGCATCATCATGCTCGGCAAGATTGCTATTGAGTGCAACCACACTATAAAGATGTAGATTAGTAAAAGCAATTGCTCTATCCAATGTATCACCATCTATTTTCCAACCATCATATGATGTAATTCCTTGTTCCCACGCATAAATCATAGCAACTTTTCTGCATATTGCTGGACTTCTACTCCGAGTTCCACTAATTAATTCGGGCATATCAAAAGTTTCTAATTCATAAAACCATTCTTCCCACATGGTTTTTGCCGTTGGTGTTAAACCACCATACTCACCAACATTTTTTATTTGTCCATACATAGATAATCGACTTGTCAAATCTAAAAAATCAGACTTATCTCCAATTGGATCGGGATTTGTCCGTTCTCTACGACCATACATAACAGCCCACCGACCTAAAAATCCTCCCTCCCAATCGTGAGGTTGGGTATACTTCTCCAAGTATGGAATACTACAAGCACCAATCATAGTTACTCTTGGATTTTCGCACGAAATAAATTTGTCATTTGCAAGCACTCGTTGTTGTGGTTCGCAATCCCATAAATCAGTGTACAAAGTTTTTAAAGCCTCTAAATATCCTCCGTTAGCACTTGCTAACAATTTTCCCATTTCTTTGTATATATAGAGAATTCTATTTCTTTTTGCAAGGTATTCGATACAACCCTCAGCACTGGCTGGGGTAGAGCCAATTAATTCGGGCATTGAATTATAAAGCAACTCCCTCCCAATTCCAATCGCTGAAGATTTTTGATCTTCACCCGATCTACCAACCATCATGGCATAAAATGATATATGCATGTCTCCAGCATATCGAATTTTCAATTCTTCGGGGCATGTTGTACCCATTATGGCTATCATTGTAGCCAACTGATAACATAATGGAGAGGTTGTTTGTTTCTCTGCATATAAAACAGAGTCTCGTATCCAACTCTTCATTTTGCCATTGTTCCAATGATATGGTAGTGATTTTCGTACTTCTTCTTCGGTTAGAGGTTGTGATGGATCATCACGTTTTGGTATCATCATAATTTATGATCTCCTTTGGTTGATAGGTTTTGTCAATATATGAGCAAACTATTTGTTTGTCAATAATAAAAAAAAATAATTCCTTATATTTGCATATCGGACATTATTTGGTAACTTGGTTGATTATTGTATGCTATAGATAAAAAACAACCAATGGGAGAAAAAATGTCAGATAAAGAATTTATAGATACAGGTAGATCACGTTTTGGGTTTTCGAGATTTCAATGTTTTTCTATGTGTCCTAGAAAATATGCCTATGACTACATATCAAAAGAAAAAACAATTAGACCTTTTGCAAAGTCATTACAAAAGGGAAGTATGGTTCATATTGGTCTAGCACATCATTATATAGATGGAGATAAATACATGTCTCCAATTGAAGCCATTGAACATTACTCACATAATCTAATTGGTGAAGCAGATGTAATAGAAGAATGTACGGAGAAATCTAAAGAAAGTGTTTTAAAATATATTGAAAAGTATGAAGATGAAGATGAATTTGAAATTCTAGGAATTGAAAAGGAATATGAATATAATGTATCTCCAACACGTTCCCTAACGCAACGTGTTGATTTAATTTATAAAGATTTAAAAACAAATGAGATAGTTTTTTGTGATCACAAAACGACAAGTAGATATAGCAAGTCAATTGTTGATAATTATAGAATGAGTGGTCAATTTATAGGGTACGTCCTAATTGCTCGTCAGCACTTCGGTATTGGAAACCCAAAAATACTATTAAATGTAATTGTTTTGACAAAAGAAATTAGGTTTTATCGTCACCCACTACAATTATCTGACAATGCCATAGCAAATTATCCAAAAATGATTTGTCATATATATGATCAAATGGATACCTATGGAGATAATGTAGAAGATTATCCCATGATAATGACAGAATTTTCGTGCAACGGAAAATATGGTCGTTGTCCTCATTATGAGCGTTGTACAAAACAATAACAAAAAACAATTTGCTTAACTGACAAATATAATGATATAAGATTATAGTATAAAAAAGGAGAAATCATGGACACAGATACAATTTTATTAACTATGCTTACACATATAAAAGATAACAATCTCGATATTGATCCCAAATTAATTAGATCCATACATAAAATCGTTTTAAAAAATTCTACTAACAGTAAAAGCATACTGGATAATGATCAAAGTTTGAGAGACATGAAAAATGAAATCGAAAAGGAGATAGACAATTACATAAAAAATACAAAGGAAAAGAAATGAGCAAATGCGTATCGTGTGGTGCTGAAATAATTTGGGCTACTACAAAAAATGGAAAACAAATTCCAATTAATTTGAAATCTGAAAAGAGAATTATTTTAAATAAAAATAATTTAATTGAGTATTTGGATAGTGGCACACAATATCGTACATCAATTGTAGATACCTACATTTCACATTTTGCCACATGCCCAAACGCAAATAAACACCGATCAAAAAAGGAGAAAACCAATGAAAAAAGTAAGTGATGAAGATTATAAAAAAATAGAGGAATTGCATAGTAAAATGCTTGCACTTTATGAACAATACAAAAATACAGTAAATGAAATTAACTATCAAATTTATGATTTGGTCGAAGAAGAATTAACTCCTGTAATAGATGAATACAATGAAAATGTAATTGAATTGCAAAACCGAGTTGATAAAATATCCGAAGAAATAGAAAGAATTAAACCACTTCCTATTCGTAAAAGAGAGAAAGAAGAAAGAATTCTTGATTGGTCTTGGTTGTATAGTAGTGTACAGTACACAGAATTAGATCACATTGAGATTGATGTTCCTTTTGAAGATATTGAAATATATGACCTACCTAGTCAATATCCAAAGGAGGAATAGAATAGAATGGAAAATCCATTAAACACAAAAAGATATATAAGTCTCGTTGATCTATCAGTACGACTTATCGAATTGAAAATTGAAATTACACAGATAGAATTAAAAAAATTAAAAAAAGAAACTCAATCTAGCGATCAAAATAAAGCAATTATAGATGAAATCTTATCATATATGGGAACAATAATAACTATAGAGGAAAATGTAATACCTATGTCTGTAGGTCTATCTCAACATGAAACAAAAAAAATAATGGAACGATTATTAGAACTCAAAGAACTTTTATAAACCAAACATCACAAAAAGGAGAATATTATGATAGATAAAAAACTCATGGCTGAATTGAAGTCATTTAAAGGAATTACCAATCTTGCTGGAAAAGAATTCGTCACTTTTCAAGGTCTACTGTACGTAGCCCATAAAATTGGAATAGAGGGCATAGAAACCGAATGTCTGTCGTTTGATGATACAAAGTATGTAGATAGCGAGGGAAATACAATTATCCCTACATATCGTTGTATTTTTAAAGCAAAGGTTACAATGAAAAATCAACAAACATTTACTGGTCATGGTGACGCAAGTCCAAGAAATGTTGGTAAGATGATTGTTCCACATCTGTACAGAATGGCTGAGACTAGAGCCGTAGCTAGAGCGTTGCGATTTGCTACTGGCTTTGGTATGACTTCATCTGTCGAATTGAACAATGACACAATTTTTGAGAATAAATAGTATCAAATAAATAAAAATTTTAATATAAAGAACCTAGTTTATGACTAGGTTCTATTGTTTTGTATAAAAGTTTTTTTAAATAACTTATTGACAAGTCTATTTTGGTGCTATAAGGTATAAGTATATCAAACAACAATCAACAGGAGAACCGACATGAAAAAAATACAATGGAAAAAAGGCGAATGGATAAAAAAAGGGGCACATTATCGTCTTGATAGAATGTCCAAGTGTAAAAAATACATCATCCATAAATGGGAAAATGAAAACAATTATTTTATTTCAGCATTTTCTATATACCTTTTCTATATACCTGTAACAGAACATGGCGAATTATATCTATTTAGCTCATTAAAACAAACAAAAGAATTTATAAACAACAACCAATGTTGGGGATGGTGCGACGATGGACCCGACCAAAGCATCGAATAACAACCTCGGCCCTACTTGTCCAACAACCAACAACCAACAACCAACAACCAATAACAACTGGAAGTGGAAACACTTCCAGCACTTTAACCAACCACCAAAACTAATAGGAGAAAGAAATGTTAAACAAATTAACAAGTGAATTCAGCAGTGTCTTAGATTATTTCCAATCTGATTTCATACATTACATTATTACTATATATATTGGAAAAAACAATGTTTGGATATTATCTAAAAAAATGGAGGACACTGCTGAATTTACAAAATATAAAAAATCCCATGAACCTAATGATGAAGGATGGGAAGATATGATTCAAAGATGGTATTATGGAGAATTTATATCAAATAAAGTCGTTGATTCAATTTTGATAAAAATATCTAAAAATCATTATGAGTTCATAATTGAAAATAATGAACTTGAAATATTTAAACCTGAGCAGTGTGGTTCTTCATTGTCAGAAATTGAATTTAAAGAATATGGGTATAGAGGTAGAAAACCAACTAATTATTTTAAAATATCATAGAGAATCCAATGCAAATTATAATTGTACATTACAAAAACATTACAGAAGATATCTCTATAAAATGTTTAAAAACCAATAATCAATAACAACTGGAAGTGGAAACACTTCCAGCACTAACCAATGGAGAATAAAATGCAACAACCCGATAAATTCAAATACTTTGTTTACAACTACGATAAATTATCAAGCAAAGAATTACAATGTTTACTCAGTGAAATTGAGATGTATAGAATGAATGATCTTGTATCTTGGAAGGATACTATGGAATCATTATTTGGAGATCTTGAGGGCATGGAAGAAGAAGAGATCCCTGAAGAGCAACATGCTGATCGATATATTGTCGAGCTAGAAGAAGCAATTGAAACTGCTGAAAAACATGAAAGAGAATATCAGGAAGAAATAGATGAAAGAAAAGATCTTGAAAGAGAATATTGGTTACTCCAATAGCAGTATCAAATAAATAAAACATTTTCATATAAAGAACCTAGTTTATGACTAGGTTCTATTGTTTTTATATAAAAGCTTGTATAAAGTTATTTAAAATAACATTTGACAAGTCTGTTTTGGTGCTATAAGATAGTAATACCTACCAATCAAAAGGAAATATCATGACTAAAGAATTAATTAAAATGCACAAGGATTATATCTTTGACACTGAAAAAGATGTGACTGAATTATTGAACTGGATAAATCTCTATACTCTATTAAATGTAGAGTCAGATGAAAAAGAGGAAAAAATAGTCTCTTTCTTCGATGGAGATGATGAATGTTATTTCATACTTACATTTCCCCCAAAGATGTGGACAGACATCGATCTGTTGGATCTTGTTGATGAATTTGGAAGAGCATATGGAATTACATATTGTAAATATGATGGAGAGGTATTATGATAAAAAAGAAGTCATAATGAAACATAAGTAAGAGGACAAGGAAGTCCTCTTATTCATTTTTGTTATATAACTCTAATTTTATCGCTTGTTACTGTCCTACCATTATTGTTATATACAAATACACCACAAGGAGGTATATCGCTATCTTCCTTTGCTTGTGATGGGTATACAATCTCAAACAGATAGTGTGTGTCCATAAGTTGCTCATATCGTGCAATCGCTTGTTGTTCTATTTTGAATTCTATTCCAATTCTCCAATCGCTAGGATTTGAAACAAGACGATAAATTGAAAAGGTGTCTTTTGGTATTGGTATAAAATTGTACATAGAGTGTCCTAGAATGTATTTTAAGGTGGGTTAAAGTAAAAAGGTATCCAATGATACCCCTTTTAAGAAAATAGCCCTAAATTCGACAAATAAGAACCATTAAATATTTATGTCCTTATTATGTTTTGAGTGCCACGTTGGATATTTTGAAACTGGTTGTATACCTGTTTTCTTTTGTAATTCTCGACATTGATTTTCAACCTCATTTCTTTTGTCAAGATAATTGAGCAACCAACAAGTAATTCCTCTTGCAATTCCTTTATCTTTATCATCAACTTTGTCAGGGTGTACAAATTTCAATAATGTTTTAATTCTCTTTGACGTCAGCAACCACTGAGCATTTTTGTGTAACAATTTTCTTGTGTGCTTAATAATTTCATTTTGATGTATAATTTCATTTTGTAATTTCAATAATTCATTATCTTTCTTTGCTAGTTTTTCTTCGGCTATCAGTAATTGTCTTGTGGTTTTTGAAATTCCACCTTTGTTTAGTTGCACCCCTGTTTTATTATCATCAATTGCCTGTTGTAGCCAAACAATTTGTTTATCTGATACAGATAATTTATATTTTTTTTCTTTTTTCCAACACACAATACAATTTTTTCTAGGGAATTTTGGATCTATTATAAATTGCCGTTCACAACAACGGCATTGTTCTAATTCATAATTATCTAATTCCAATTTTATATTCTCATCTATTTTTTTATTATCTGACATATGGTTTATCCTTTTTGATATTTTGAATTTACTTTATATCAGTACCTATGTCAACTAAAATTATGTAATTATTATAATTATGTAATTATTATAATTATAATATCTAACTCTTTTAGAGAGTTAGATATATTATATAT
>Ga0209756_1000616_pt1 | contig 34699 bp, 50 predicted proteins | sample ETNvirenome_6_85_FD_184071 | JGI IMG/M metagenome (GOLD analysis project Ga0209756, IMG submission 184071) | Marine viral communities from the Pacific Ocean - ETNP_6_85 (SPAdes) (version 3) | ecosystem: Environmental > Aquatic > Marine > Oceanic | place: Pacific Ocean | collected 2013-06-19 | reverse complement strand
CAAGTTAATCTTTGGCGTAGTTAGTTTGTTTTACTAAGAGGGTAGGTATGTAATGTACTTACCCTCTCCCGGTTCTACACACACGTCACACACGCACTTGGTATGATATATATACCAACTTATACCAGACAATATAAGTAAAGATTCAATATGCCCCTGACTACACCGAGGGTTAATAATATCGGTATGTGGGACTGTGTAGACCCAAACACAGATTTATATTTGCGTCAAGTTACCTACAAGTATCTTGAACCGGTGAAACAATCCTATTGTAGTAGGAGCGTTGACTAAGGGAATGCAATGATCAGCCACGTATTTCCGACAATGTGCAGTCTGGTGCCAAGTCAGACCTGATCAAATATTTGCTAGTACTAAAACTATGACCTGTATAGACAAGTTCGCAACTTGATAGGATAGACTGATGATACTAAGCGTCCGACAGGTAGTTTTCGATGTAACGTGGTCTAAGATATGTATTGTCTTAATACTGTGGGGTTACAAGTACTAGTCATATTTAGTATGATGTTATAGGCCCAGAGAGGTCTGTAATAATTTATATGTAAGTCTTAATTGGTCAGTAGTGTAGGCACGAGACCGTTAGGGTCAGTTATTGCACAACATGGCTAAATGTGCTACAGCAGTCCAATGTAACAAGTATGATAAGGATTGGGGCGTGAATCCCAGTTATACCAAACTATATCCTCTATCTTGTAAGATTGGTGGTAATCTGTAGATGATGCCATTACCTGTTAAGACTTAATACTTTGTGTCGACCATAGGCACACTATAGGTTAAATCACCTAGGATAGGCTCCGAACTGATAATACTCTGGCCACTTGAGCAACGTTAATAGTGGTAATATTTATATTTGCTAGCATTGCTGGGAATGGAGTGAGCTCCGAAGCTTAATTGCAGGTGTTGTCTCGCCATTCACCCACAACTCTAGGTATGTAGTACCAGAGAACTCTGATCAGGGGAGCTAGCAATAATTTCAATCACCAACAAAACGAGGTAATAATGAGAGAATCAAAGAACAGAAAGCATGAAAAGGTAAGAGCTAGTAAAGCAAATAAAGCTTATCGTAATGCTCATAGCTTGACGTCAAGAATAACAATGAATAGATATAAGCGTATCACGATGGAATCAACTGATACTGAGTTTGTTATCGTTGATGGTATTGTTTATACCTAAGGAGGAAGAGATGACATACATCCCTAAAAATAATAAGAATCTTATTCTTGTAAGAGGTGTATCGGGTAGTGGTAAGAGTACATTTGCTGAAGAGTTCTTGTTCCCTATATCATTATTAATATCCACTGATGATTTCTTTATGGTAGATGGCGAGTATCAATTCAAACCTGAATTATTACCTGAGAACCATTTAAAATGTCTCAAGTCTGTAGAGAGTGAAATGTTACATCCACAACAGGATATATGTCCTAATATTGTGGTACATAACACATTTACTAAAGCTTGGGAAATTGAACCATATAAAGAGTTAGCTAATAAATATGGATATAACTTTTACACCATTATTGTTGAAAATAGGCATAAATCTAGTAGCATTCATGATGTACCTGATTATGTTATATCTAGACAGAAGGATGGATTTGAAGTAGTACTTTGAGAGGATAACACCTCTTCGACCTGATATGGTGGTCTATAGCAGACTCATGAACTGCGTTGTACGATTGTAACTGGGCTACCTTATCAAATATCTGTGCGGGCGAGTGAAATGGTTTAAACGTCAGCCTCATAAGCTGGAGACAGTGGGGTTCGATTCCCCATGCCCGCATCCAATTAATAAAAGGAGTAAATAATGAAGAATAAAAGCTCATTTCTAAATAATTGTTGTGAATGGTTATTTACTGAAGAAGAAAAAACTCCACTTGGCTTTATTTTCCTATTCTTTCTAATTATTGTTATATCTACAGTAGTATGTTTATTCATAATATCAGTAGGGAGGGCAATAATGTGGATATAGAAAAATGGACTCCTTGGAAAGCACTGATCTATGGTGCATTATTAGGAATAGCATTTTATATATTCTTATGGTTATGCAAGCTAGGTCATGCGTGGATATGGAACTATTAGTCGGAGGATAATATTAGAGAGGGTAATTAAGGAAGGGTCAAGCCTTGTTATCAATGTTACTAACTTTAAGTGAACAACTTAATTCGGTGCAATGGAGGATATTGACGACTCTCTCTAATACTGTATAAATTACCAACAAATAAGATAAGGAAATAATAAATGAAAAATGTAATAATGTTAGTTGCAGTACTAGTGTTTGTAGGTTGTGGTGAAGTTGAAGCTACAAATAAGAAAAATATAACAAATAAAGTCATAATACCAGAAGATAAGGTAATAACTAAAGCTGAATCTTTTGCTGAATATACACCAGTTGTAACAGTTGAAGTAAATCTTGATGATATGACATTCGATGAAGCATTTGCAATGCAGCATCGTGCTAAAGGTGAAGGTCATGTATTCTGGTGGCGTGGTGAACAATATACCACCAATCTAGCTGTACTTGATGAATTTGTATTAGAACATGTAAATCATGATGAAACTCATTTAGGTTGGGTAACAAATAATGACGATCCAGATGATACATGTAGATCAAATAGATTAGATGATTGTGGTGTCTGTGATGGGCCAGGTAAGTTAACATGGTGGCGTGATAAGGATGGTGATGGCTTAGGTACGTTTGCAGAATGGATAACATCTTGTACATATCCTACCAGCACTGAAATAGAGAAATATCAAGCCGAAAGTCTTCTTGAAGGTGGAGGAGACCAAGGTTATTAAAATTACATTTGTGTGAGTTGGGCATGATAGTTGATCACTGTCATGTCCAGCTAATCTAGAAACCTGTGGAAAGGAGTGAACGATGAGCCTTACAGGTACAACGACAGACATTGTGGTCGCAATCAGCCGAATGAAAGATTGAAGTGTAATCGACATCAATGGTAGGATCCGTGAAAATAGAAAAATACTACTCATTTTCTATATCTAAGTATGCTTTTATCCATATCTCTGTGGTAGTATACACTCTTAATGGGCTATGATAGCCTTTCCCGATGTACGTTGTTATAGCTAGCGTATAAGGGTAGGATGACAATCTAACAAGAGGGATGAATAACTAAAGGAGACGGTACCCTTGCAGGTAATAGTTAAATCCTGCCTAGACACACAATTATTAACCAATAAATAAGGAAAAATAAATGAATAAAATTTATAGTAATCTTGGTACAATAAAAGGAGATTATAGAAACCAGCTAATTCATTATTATAACAAGGGAATTGGCAAAATTAGTGAAATTGCAGGGGTTACAATTACTGAAACCCTAGTTAAGACAGTTGAAAGACGATATAAACAGCTTGGTGGGGTTTTGCCTGTGTCAAGAAGATTGATAGAAAAAGAAAAAGGTAAAAAATGGAGTCTTTTAGGATAATTGGGAAAATTTAGTTAACTAACAACAACAAAAAAGGAGACATAAATGTCAATTGGAATAAAACATACTAAAACTGAACAGCGAAAGATTGTTAATCGTACATTCGGTTTAGTTAGAAATGGTCATAGTATAACTAGTGCTCGCAAAACTGTTGCCAAAGAAATTGGAGTAAGTCCAAATACTTTATGGGTTTGGCAAGACAAGTTCGGAATGGCTACACCAAAAGTTGTAAAAACTGCTGATCTAGTTAGAAATAATGGCACAACCAATCTAACAACAAAGACAAGCACTACTGCAATAAAAGGTCTTGAAGTTATGAAAGGTCAATTAGGAGTTGTATTTACATCTCTTGTTAATCAAGATGGTAGATTTTCTAACTCTGATGCAACTGCTATATCTGGAGTAGCTAATGTTATATTAGGCTCTTGTAAGCAAGTTCTCTTAGAACGTAAAGCTATTAATACAGTTGCAAAAACAGAACATTTATCATAATCTGTTAATATAATATAGGGGGGAGTTCTGTTGACTCTCCCCTACAAATTTGGAGGTATTATGAAAAAAACATGTACTAAATGTAAATCTGTAAAGGATATCTCCATGTTCTTTAGGAATAAATATAAAACTGATGGCAGACAATCTCATTGTAAAGTATGTCATAATAAAGTTACTAAAAAATGGAGAGAAAATAATCCTGATAAGTATAGTAAATATAATTGTTCCCCTAAGAGAAATAAAGCAATGAGGAAAAAGTCTAAAATGCGTAGTAGGAAACATCGTCATGATATGTCTGATGGCTATATTCGTTATGTTATGACTCACCATACAGATTTAAAACCTGAAGACATTACCGATGAAATGATAGAGATATATAAACTTAATCTTAAAATCAAGAGGAAATTAGGATTAACTAAGAAATTAAAACCTATTGAGTAGGTACGCTTCTATCTTGATGAACAATACAATGGCTTATGATATAGCAACCCACATAGCTACCTACTCAAAAATTTAACCAACATAAGGAGAAAAACAGTGAACTTACCAACATTAGAAAATATGCATGTATCTGAAAGAGTAGAAAATATCTATGCTCAGATTATTGCAGAAGAAGACATAGGAGAGAATTATGGAAAGAAAGCTATCATATCAGAAAGAATCCACAAGTCCGGGCAATATCAACTTTAAATATGTTGGTGACATAACCGAGGATGATGCTATGATGCTCCAACAAAGAGCAGGGTATCATCCTGCCGGTTATGGATTCTATGGATTTGCTTGTATAAATGGTGTGGCAAGATGGAATTGTGATAATAATTGTGATTAATTGGGAAATCTCTGTTTCGAGGCAGAGATGATCAGGTGGGGGGAGGAGTTCTTTACCGATCCACTTCCCCCAAAATTTAGGAGAAAATATGAAATGTAAAATATGTGATGAATGTAAAATGAGCATGATGGATCATACTGATTGTATGGGATGTGAAGAGCCAATGTGTGAAGATGAAGATAAAATAGATATGCCAGAAGGTTGGTATCATCCAGATTGTCATTCAGATATTTATGGATAATTTAGGAGAAAATATGAAATGTACAATATGTGGTTTAGAAATAAAGACAGATTCTGATGGTATATGGGATGGTGGACATAATGCTGAACCTATAAATGAAGGTAGATGTTGTGAAAAATGTAATAATACAGTAGTTATACCAATGAGATTAAGACAATTTGAGAAAAGGAGAAAAAAATTTGAGTAAATTATGTACACCTAAAATAGAGATGATAATGAAACAATTAATTACCAATATAAAAAAACAAAGATTAGAAATATTAAAATTAGAATTTTACATGTATATGGAAAAACAGGGTTATCCTGATTTTTGGAAAACATGTAAAGGTATCTTGTATCCTACAAAGGTATGGAATAAATCTAATGATCATACATTATATTGGCATTTTAATTTTAAAGATGGTAACCAAGTAATAATACCATTAGATAAAGAAAATAGCAAATTTCAGGAGTTACATAAGAAATGAGTAAAGTTAAAGGAATGTTAGAAGAAAGTATGATAAGAAATCCAGAATTATATAACGGTCATGCTGATTATGAGTTTTGGATACAATGTCGTAAAGAAGAATTACTTGAAAAACAAAATAAACCAACAAAAAGGAGATCAAATGTCAAAAGAAAAAAAGAAAATTAAATATACTAAATATCAACAAGGTGATGTTGTTATGTATAAACTAAATGATGAAGATTTTAAAGAATACAGCAATGAAAATAAAGGTGGTGAAGGTTATCCTATAGTTAATTATACTGGACAAACTAATACCAAAGCTGTATTTGCATTTGGAGAAGTAACTGGACATACACATAGAGTTGAAATGTCAGAAATGCTTAAAGATGCAGGCGTATCATTACATATGAATTATAAACGTGAAGCTGGCAAAGATATACCTAATGCATTTGAAGTTCATAATGAATCTGTTGAAGTGCAACATGAAGAGCATGATACTATTACATTGCCACCCGGTAATTATGTAGTAAAGATAGTTCGTGAATTTAACCATATTACAAGGAGAGCTCAATATGTCGCAGACTAAAATGAAAGATTATTTAGCTAAATATATTGGTAATTCTAAAGTAGAATGGCTTATAGAGCATGGTACTTCCAGAGATACAGTATATTTTAAAGGTGAAACTGGTGACAGATATACAATATATCTCTTTACAAAAAGAAGTAAAAATATTATTGATATCACTGTCATCTATAATTCATATAGCCATGATACTACTTCTGGTGATATAGTAGGTTATATTAAAGATTATAAACTATGTATCACAGGAGATAAAAAATGGGGTAATTGGAGAGGTGGTTCTGGTGATCTTGTTAAGCAGCTTATGAGACAAGGAGTTGGCCCTATATCTAGATATTCTTATAAAATAAGATATTGTAGATCAGCTTACTTTATGAAAACTCATGATGGTAATGAATTTACACCTTGGTTTGGTATGAAAATAGATCTTAAAACTGGACTATTAGCTAATAAGATCCATAAAGATTCTGCTAAAGTATACAAAACAGCTAAAACACAAGATAGAGTTCAACGTAAACGTAATTATATAGCTAATCGTGAGAATACTAAAGCTCTTGAACGTTATAGAAAAGCTGGTGGTGATACTGAATCTGCTAGAGGTGGATGGAATAGAAATACTCAAAAATGGAAACAACCTGAAGTTGGTGTTGGAGTAGAAAATATTAATTGGGATATGGTACCTATTGATGATGTATTTAGACATCGTAATGCAACTCTTAGAAGTAATATAATAGAGCATTATGGCATGAATGCTATACTTGCTACATTAAATCATGAAGTTGTAGATGAAGATACTATTGATGGACGTCATTACAAATTACTTGATGTTGATATTCCTGATTTCTCTAATGTTAGGCAAATGAATGATCCAGTTAACAATAATGATTCATATAAAGGTCTATATCTAGAGATGATTAATCCCTCTACAGGAGAAAGTCATTTTGAAGGTGTACCTAATACTAGTAATGGTGGATGGTCTATTAGCTCTTTAGCTAATGCTACTGTAAAAGCAGCTTTAACTTGGAGAGATGATGATATAGTAATTCAAGCAGGCAATTCATATGGCAGAAATGCACCTACTGGTGATGAATATGTAAAACCAATAGTTCTTAAATAATGCGTAAATTCTCTAGTCGCAAAGAACAACTAGAATGGGCTGATAAACTCCTCCGGAAACTTTCTGAAAAGAATACCGGGGGAGTAACTCCCATTATTAAACAAATGATAACTAAAAATTACATAGGAAGATTAAAAGATGAGTGATACTTATAAATGTGAGTGTGGACATACAGTTCATACTGATAGTAAAGAACCACCTGAATCTCTAAATTGGAGTGATGGTCATATATGTATTCTAATTAAGGAGAAAGATAATGAGCGAAATAAAACTGTATGATGTACTAATTTCCTATCCAATACAAGTTGGTGCTGAAGATGAAAAACATGTCAGAGAAATTATAATGGCTAATGAGCTTTTACGTAATGCTGCTGACTTAACATTACAAATTACGGAGGTAAAACCTGATGAGTGATAAGAAATCTAAATTAGTAATAGTTGATGAAATAGGTAATGATAAAGCATTAGCTTATAGGAATAAACCTAGTGTGGAAATATATCCTACTACTAAAGAAGTTGGTTTTAGTGAATTTTCCTATTCATGGGAAGAAATCATAGCTGTAGGTAAAAAACTTGAGGAATTATACAGAAAAAGCCTTGCAGATGTGCTCTAAATCACACTATATTTAATACATGGAAAGTGAATCGAATTTAGAAGATATAGCTATAAAGTCCTATTTAGAACTATATCTTCGTTCGCTAAACGATTCAAAACCTCAAAAGTTTATCAACATAATTAAAGGGCGAATGCTCGAACTTATTAAGCGTAAACAGCTGAGAAATAAATAACCCCTTAAATAAAGGAGACCCTAATAGTGGAAGAAACTACTAATTCTACAGGAGACTCCACTCCTGAAAATACCGAAACACAATGGAAATCAGATAAAGTTGATAAACTTGCATCTGCTTTGTCCAAGGCACAGTCTGAAATGAAAGGTGCTGAAAAGAAATCAATTAATCCATTCTTTAATTCTGGTTATGCTGATTTACATACTGTAATTGAATCATCATTTCCTCATTTAACAAAACATGGATTATCTGTAATTCAAGGAAATGAATCTAGACCGGGAGAGTTCTTCATAACAACTATGTTATTACATGAATCAGGTCAATGGATTAAATCCAAACTTAAAATGCCAATAGAGAAAGCTACTGCTCAAAGTGTTGGTTCTGTTATTACATATGGTCGTAGATATGGTTTATCTGCAATCACAGGTATAGCACAATACGATGATGATGGAAATGCAGCATCTGTATCTAAGGGTATTACTAAAAATCACGTTAAAACTGTAACAACTAACCAAGGAGCATAAAATGGCTGTAAAAACAATGGCAAAGAATACAGGTACCGGACAATACACTGCTGGATGGCATGAACTTACTATAAGTGAAGCTACTGATGGTGAATGGAATGGTAAAAGAATTATAGATCTTCATTTTGAAGGTTATCCTGAGAATATGCATCATCGTATATTTGAAACTGTCAATAAAACAAGTGGTGAAGAATTTAAGATTGCTAATCTATTCAGGCATACATGTGCTGGTATTATTAGTGTTTTAAATGATCCTACAGGTAAGAATCCTGTAATTCAATATGATGATGAAGTAAAGAATCTAGTTGGTACTCGTATCAATGCTTTATTCGTCAAGAAACCAAGTAAAACTGATGGTAAGGAATATAGTGAAATATATGATATGGTTCCTGTAGTTCAAGAAACAGAACATCTAACATATACTGAAGATGATGTTACACGTATGAAAGCTAGAGTTGAAAAGCGTCAATCTACAGTAAAGAATACCAATAACAATGTTGTTGGTACTGTTACTACAGATACAACGTCTACAACTACAGCTGGTACTGACGCAGAAATTCCTTTCTAACAATAACCCTTGAGATAGGCTACATCTAGATTTTAAGAAAACCGGCCCAACCAGTTCAACTTAAAATTAATGTAGCCTTCTCTTATCTTTGGAGAATATATGAAAGAATTATCAAAAGATATTGGTAATGAATTGCGTAGAGTATGCAATAGATTGGAGATAGCAAATGAGATTATTAAATCTATAGTTGGATATCTTGACTTACCTGAAGAAGAATTGACAGAAGGTGAACGATGTCTGCTTATAAGATCTAAAGAATTTTTAGGAGAAAAATAATGAATCTTGATGATATAGTTAGATTATGGCAAAAAACTCAGGAAGGTCATTATAAAGAATGTCAAAAGAATCAACTTATATTCTCTGACATAATGTGGAGTCTTTACGAAAAATTAAAGGAGAAAGAATGAGTGTAAATTGTTTATCATATAGTTGGGATTTAACTCCTAAATGGGATGGGAAATATCCAACAGATAGTCCAAAATCTCTAGATTTTAATATATATCTAGGAAAAACATGTTTTGTAAATCTTAAATATAAAGTAGATGGTATTATGGAAAATTGTCTTGCTGAAGAAATGGATATAAGACAATTAAAATGCTTGTATAATATGTTGCGAAGTGTGTTTGAATCTTATGAAATAGGCACTTTTAAACTCGAAACAAAGGAGAAAAATGATTAAAGAATTTGCTTTTGGATTAGCAAATCGACATCATTTTGGAGATGTACATGACATTGAGAAATGGGCAGGTATGGCACAAGATACTTTCATGTCCCTATGGGATTATGATAATCATGTAATTGATTATGTAAAACAGAAAGGAACTCTTGCATCATATGATGGAATGCTATATATGCCTGATGAGTTTATTCTTGATGTTGACGGTACAAATCCTGATAATGCTCGACAAAAAACAATTGGTTTAGGTATTCTTCTAGATGATTTATGTGTTCCATATCAAGCTTATTTTTCTGGAACAGGATTTCATTTAGGTATACCCGGATCAGCATTTAGATGGAAACCTGCACCAAATCTACACCTAATGGTAAAAGATGAGATGACAGCTAAAGGTATTTATGAGTATGCAGATGTATCTGTATCTGATAAAACCAGACTTATAAGGGTAGTTAATACTCTTAATAGTAAATCAAAGCTATGGAAAGTACCTCTGTTACAAGCTGAATTACATAAACCTATAACAGAAATACAAGATATAGCTAAAGGCAAGAGAAATACTTATGCTTGGCAAACATTAGAATGTGAACCTATATTTGATGTATTAAAACGTAAAACTATAGCAAGTGATAAAACATTTGAAACTGTTACACTTGGTAGAACTCCAGATCCTGTATGGTATCCATGTATTCAGACAATGATGGCTGGTGCTGGTCAAGGATCAAGACATCAAATAGCTTTACGTGTAGCAGGATTCCTAAGATGGAGATATCCAGAACATGTAGTTAGACTTGTTATGGAAGATTGGAGAAAACGTGTTGATTTAGATACTGCTATGCATTCATTCAATAAAGGAGAAATGGATAAGATAGTTACTGATTGTTATGAAGGACATAAAGGTAATGGTTATAATTATGGCTGTACTGATGTTCATATGGATAATCATTGTCAATCTACATGTAGGCTCTATAAAGCTAAGAAGTCTCAACATATGATGGATGCTAAAGCTATGGAGAAAGAGCTTGTTGAGTTTTTCACAAGAGATTTAGATCCTATAAATATAGGTAAACTATATGATCAAGATTTTCCTATATATCCGGGTGAAGTTGTAATCCTTCAAGCACCACCTAAGTCTATGAAAACCATGCTCTTACAGAGTTGGATACATAAACTTAAACGTCCAACTTATTTTATTGAAATGGAAATGTCACCACGTCAGATGTGGATGCGTTTTGTTATGATGGAAAAGGGTTGGAATGAAGATGAACTTAAAGCTCATTATACGCAGTATGCTAATGGAATTTCTCAGAACTTTGATTGGCTTACGATAGATTATAATAGCTGTTATTCTCATGAACTCAATAAACGGATTATGATGTTACCATATAAACCTGAAATAATAGTGGTAGATCATATGGGTTTGTTTAAATCTCAAAAGCATGATAATAATATGAAGGTTGAAGAAGTATCCCAAGCTTTAATGGAGGTTGCGATTCAGAATAATGTAGTAGTATTTGCAGTATCTGAAATAACTAAGCAAGCTTTTCATGAAGGTATGGATATAACTTCAGCTAAAGGATCATTTCGTATCGGTTATAATGCCAATAAGGTCTTATCATTAACACCATATAAAGACGAGAACAATCTCATAAAATCATTAAAGGTTATATGTACAGCCAATAGAGAAAGGGAAACTCTCAATCTTGAATTGATTGTTGATGGTACGAAAATAGGATGATACAGATAACAAAATGGCTAAATCCTGAAGATGAAACTTATTATAGAGGAACTTATATAACTGTAAATGAATGGCTTATGATTGAAAAAGAACATATTGCCAAACTTACTGGTAAGATTACCACTATCAGAACTAATTCAGAAGGAGCTAAAGCTATATTTAGAAAAAGGATCAAATGAGTAATGATAGAATAACAGAAGAAGCAGACTGGAAAGATGGAATGAATGCTTTTAGAGAGAAATCTTGTAAAGAATTTACAGAAATCTATCAAAGTCTTTCAAAAATCGAAGAAGAAATAGACAAAATAAAACAAAAAATACAAGGAGACCCCAAATGAACCCTTATTTACCAATAAGAAAAGTACCATTAGATTATAATGGTATATCATCATCTGCTTTTGCAGTTCAAATGCAACATCCGGGTAATACAGATAAAATGCCTGAATGGAAAGAAGCTGGTGTAGTAGGTCATAACTATATGTTATTACCTAATGAAGAAGTAAAGAATGCTGCTCATCAAGTAGCTGAAGAATGTAAGATTGATTTTGTTCATGATAAAACATTCTTTAATGGTAGGAATTTCGTATACTCTATGAAATCTCAGCATGTAGCTGGTGAAGTTAAAGCTGGTGATGACGTAGCTTTAGGTATGCAATTCTGGAATAGTTATGATGGTAGTAAAGCATTTGGTTTTGCTATGATGCTATATCGTCTTATATGTACCAATGGAATGATGAGTAAAGATCATTTCAATACATATAGATTCAAACATGAACCCAAGAGTGAAGATTGGGGTGATAGTTTGGAACAAGTAACAACTAATATTAACAATCTTGTTAGTGGTACTTATCAATTAGATGATTTAATTGCTGCTTTAAGAAAGCTAAATTCTTTAGAAGTTACTATGGATGTATTAGGTGATATTAGACATGGTCATTTACAAGAGATCCCTGTTAGTATCTGGGGACAGATTGTAGATAGATTCACTCATACTAATAAAGAAGATTACAGTGGTTGGAACTTATTGAATGCTGGTACAGATCTTCTTTGGCATAAAGAGAATCCTACTATCACTACATATGGACAGAATGCTGCCATAGTAGATGGATTATGTCGGGCAGTCGCTTAAAAGCACTACAAGATATGTTTAAACGTGTTCTCCTTGAGAATGTAGAACTAAAGAAAAAGGTTCGTGTTCTTGAGGAGATACTTCGTTCTTACATCCCAATTTTAACAAGGAGAAAGAAATGATATATAAAGAATTTAATAAGGAAAGTCATGCTGTTAATGATAAACCTGCAAAAGATTTAGTAATTAATTTCCTTAAATCAAAAGGAGTGGATGCTACTGAAAATCCTGATAAGTATGGTATAGATATTATTGTCCCTCGTTATGAAGTTGAAAGACGTGAAATATGGATAGATAACTTTCCCTTTAAAACTGTACATATACCAGCAAGAAAGGAAAAATTCTTAAAACATAGTATAGTATATGCAGTTGTTAATAGGGATTTTAATAAAATAATGTTTTGTACTTCAGAAGTAATTAAACAATGTAATTTGATAGAAGTTCCCAATAAATCTGTTCCTAAAGGGGAATATTTTTATGATGTTCCTATTGAAGTATGGCATATCTTTAACATAGAGGGTAACAATGGAAATAGTTGATAATTATCCCAATACATGTAAAGAATTTGAAGATATACAATCAGAGATGTTTGAGCTTTTCTTGCGTAAACAGGCTGATTATGGCCCTACAAACGTGGGAATGGGTTCAGAGGTAGTTGACACTGATGACAAGGTGAAACGCTCTTTAATAGGCCTTTCTGTGCGAATGAACGATAAAGTACAAAGATTGCTTAATCTAACACTAAATAATAAAATACCAAACAATGAAAGTTTGGAAGATACATTTATAGATATAGCAAACTATGCTGTTATGGCTTTAATAGTTCAACGTAAACAGTGGGGAAGATAATTGTAAACACACCGATGAATGAGGTAGGGCAATTGTTACCTCGTGAAAATGCTGGGCATCCCTGATAGGTTATTGCTGTAATAAAGCTAGCGTCCTATCATATGTTAGACTATAAACACACACGGTTAACATCCTGATTGCGGGATGAGGGGCTAATGTTTACATTGATTTGCAATGATATCAGCCCTCTATGGAATAACAGCCATACGTAGTAAAATTATTCAAAATACAGACAGTATGAGGGAGAAATCCTAAAATGACTAGGTGAGAGTAATTAAGACTACTATACGATTGGTACCATAGCGTGAAACCTGTCATACGTGGCGGACAGGCATTGCAAAAGTAGGTTCTGGTGCTTTCCTCTAACCAATTAGCACCAAATATTATGTATGGAATAAATGCAAAGTTATCTAGATCACATTTCACATGCTTTATGTGCCGCACCACTAAAACACAGAATGTATATATCTGGGGTAACTTTGCTATTCCACCAGAACATCCTTATAAAGAACAAAGGATTTGCAAGAAATGTGCTATAAGAGAGCACGGAAAACGTAAGAAACTAAAAGATATCATAAATGAAAGGACAGAGCGATGGCTAAAAAAGCAGAAGTAATGGAAATTAAGACACCATATCCTAAAAAAACTAAGAAATCTGATACTGATTTTATTGGGAATGAACTAGTAAAGCTAACTAACAGGGTAAATGAACTTGAACTTAGCTTGGAATCAATGAGATTACAAGTGAATAAAGTTACAGGAAGAATGGGTCTATAATGGAAGGTGATTCATTAAAATTCAACTTTGAAATAGCTTTAGAAAAGATTGATACTTTAACTAAACAAAATAATGAATTATTAGATACCATAGACCGATTAGAAATTCAATTAAAAGAAACTGCATCAGAATTAAATGACAGAATAGTAAAGCCACTTACTGTAGATGATTTACGTACAGAAAGATTTAATAATGTAAATAAAGAAGCTGATGCTGCAATGAAACGATTCACCGCCAAAATAAGAAAGGAGTTAAATAATGCCAAGTCCAAGCAAAGCAAAGGGCAACCGGTTTGAGAGAGAAATAGTTAATACAGTTCTGAGTTCAGGATTCAACAGATGTAAGCGTGCATGGGGTAGTAATGGTGCTGCCTTAGGTATGCATGAAGAGGTTGATGTCCTAATGGGAGACGATTTTAAAATCCAAGCAAAATGTAGGAAGAAATTAGCATCATTTCTCGTACCTACTGAACATGTAGATGCAGTTGTATGCAAACAAGATAGAGGTGAGACTCTTATTATTATGAGATTCGATGATTGGTTAGAGGAAAGATTCATTTGTTCAATGCCGGAGGACAGGTAATGGAATTTGGGAACAAATATGTTGGATGTAGTCTACATAAAGATTATTTAAACATCTACATATATCCTGTTGGTATTGAGTTACATTTCTTTAACGAAGATGCTGAGTTAAGCCTTACAATATGGCCTTTACAAATAATGTTTGGATTAGGTCGTAATCGAAGCTTATTTAACGGCTAGAAAAGAGGAGAAGCGTAGGTAGCATAACATCTCCATGTTACCTACGCATACTTTCAAGAACTGCTAATGCTCTATCAACATTAGTTTGTTTCTTCCTTTTCTGTTTCTTAGGAGTTCTTTGAAAGATAAATTGATTTGCAGCTTTAGTATATTGATTAGGATAAAGTTTTAACCAATGAGTAATAAGATCTCTACCTCTACCAGCTTTGAGAGAGGGATAAAGCTTATTCTTAGTTACACCCCATGCAGTAGACCATTGATAGGCAGCATACATAGTAGATAGTTTATCACTATCGTCTGCAAAGTCTACATTTCCAAACAAAATCTTATTTAAATCACTGTGATCTATATCTATAATCTCATTAGCTACGGCTAAATGCTTTAATGTTCCGAGAGTAGGGCCAGTAAACTCAGACATAAGTCCAAATGTACCTTTATCTGGGTTATCAAATTGAGTAAGATCATCCATAACACGCTGTACACGCTCTATACTTTCATTTTCAATAATATTAGTAAAGTCTGTATTAGTTAAGGCTGATGCTAAAGCTACTCCAAGTGATACACCTGCATATCTCATGGCATACTGTATTTCTTCTGATTCTAATCCCTGTTTTGCAAGTATGGATTTATGTATACCCTTTAAAGCATCATAATGTGTTTCAAATAAAGACATAGGATAATGTAGTAAGTGGAAAGCTACTTCAGATCCCGCACCAGCAACACCTGAACCTTTTTTCATTATCTTTCCATCTTGAATTTCTTCAATAGTTCTCCACTCACCACGTACAATCTTTGATTTAGCATGAGCTGCATATTCGTATGCCCAGCTATTAACCATCTTTAAAGCATATGCTTGAGAGAATGATTTTGCTTTATCTGGAGGATAGCCATCATTTACAAGTTTGGTATACTTTCTGTGGAATGCAGTTCTAAACATCCACTTACGCTGACTATTTTCTGTAAGTCTATGGAAAAACAGACCCTTATCTAATGTCCAATTCATTCCTTTCTTTAAAGCATCCCTAACTGGAGTGCCATCTATAACAATCTTACCAGTAAGAGGATCAAAGTCTACCTTACCAGATTGTAAATCTTTCTTAGTAATAAGCCCTTCAGTATATAGCTCCTTTGCCACATCTGTGAATAAGAATCCAGCTTCTTCTTCAGCTCTCTTTATTATTTCTTGAAACTCTCTATCATGAGACATAGCTTTACGAGTAGCATTTAAAGCCCCTATACCTACTCTGCTATAAAAATGGACTGCACTAGCTGCATTCTTAACAGCTCCTGTGATATTAAGTCCCATCGTTCTTGCTGTAGCCAAAGAGTTAAGAACAGTGACTGCTCCATTTGCCCAATCAGGACGTCCAGAAGCACCCTGTGTGAAAACTGTGTATTCCTCATCAATAAATCTCCTTAATCCATTCTGAAATTCTACATCAGACTTGGGAAGATGTTTTAAAGCATCTAGATATGTAATCTGAGTCCTTATCATCTTATTAAATTGAGCTGCTTGATCTCCATATTCTTTTAGAACAAAGAGAGGATCTTTCTCCCAATACTTGTCTAATAATGGATTAGTTCTTTGAGCATGTGCTGGTATTTTATTAATATCAATCTTAGCAATAACATTATCTACCACGTCAGCAAAAGCATAATCCCTGCTAAGAGTATTAGCATTCATAGCTTTAGATAAATTTTCCTTGATCTGCATTATAGTTTCAAACTGTACCTGTGGAAAATAACCACCTCTTTCGTTACCAGCTGTTATATCTACAATAGAATCTTCAATAATATCAATCATCCTTCTTGCTTCATTACTACCAGCTCTTGCTTGCTTAATATCTGTACCATTTGTGTACTTTAATGCAATAATTTGTTGTAATCCTCTAAGACCATTAGTAAAAACCTTACTCATATCACCTAAATTAGCCCTTGCTTTCTCTACAGCTTTATATACATGAGAATTATAACTTGTTAGATCTCCAGCTTCATTTCTATAACTAGGCTTACGTGCTTCCTTGAAAGTATCGTTATCCATCTGAGTAAGTTCAATAAACTCTCTGATAGTTTGTCCTTTATCACTAGCAACAAAACTTTCTATTTTACCAACAAACTCAGCTTGTACATGCTCATTGGGATCTGCATCAGCCATTTCTTTTCTCAGCTCCCTAAGCTCTTTAGTAGCTAAATCTTTCTTACCACCATGTATAGATATATACGCATCAAGCATATGATTAGCAATAAAGCCATTAGATGTGAGAACTTTGTTAATCTGAACACGTTCATAATTAAGAATATCATTTAATTGTAGGTAGAATTTCCTTGAAGTAGGATCCTGCTTAGATATACCTTCAGGTACTATAAAGGCTAAATTGCTGAATTTTCCACCTAAAGCATTGTCAAAAGAATCAATTTCTACCTTAATACGCCTATAATCTCCTTCAGTTAGAGGGCTATCAGCATCCCAAGGCTTTTCTAAACGCTGTTCTATAAGCCATTTAAGATTATCGACAGAAGATTTGGCATCATAATCTTTCCTTCCACCAAATCTATCCACTATATTCTTCTTACCAATCCAATAGTCATACATTTCGCTCATAGCGTCCATACGTCCTTCTTTATCCTTATTGGTTGGATTACATAATCCCATTTAAACTCCTTTAGGTTTCAAAATTTGATACGCTGGGTGGGGCGACTTTTCATTTTCAATTTGAAAACTTTGTATATATAGCATAACTTTTTCGTTAACTTTCATTTAGCAAGGTTCACCTGTCTGATCAGTCTGGATCTTCCAGAACTCTCCCTTCTTAGGCGTCCTACGTATTGGTACCTTATTTCCATCCTTATCTATAACTGTCTTCACTTCTCCCCTTGATCTAGGTATAATACCATCCAACTTAGCATCCAGTGTTGGTGAAGCAAAGAATAAATTAAGATGTTTAGCTAAAGACCTAACAGGATTAGCCATATTACCTAGCTGCGAGTAGTCAAATCTATCCATAGTGCTCCTATCATAGCTACTAATATCTACTTCTGTATCTTTACCGGCAGCATAATGCTCAACATCTTTTACTAATTGTTTAACAAAAGCATGATGTCCATTATTCTCTGCCCATTGTAGGAGTGTTTTATATAAATGTTCATTAGTTTTATAGGCAGGCATCTCATGACCTTGAGCATCTTTATAGTATGATGATGGTGTAACTTGTGGTTGTAATAAATATCTAAGTAACATATTCATAGGATCCTGACTTTCAACAACATTATCTTTCCACCGCTCTACAAATTCAGCTATAGCTCTAGCTTCTTTGGCTTGCTCCAAGGCATAAAGTCCCTCACTTAGAACACGATTAGACATAGCATCTTGTACTGTTTTAATATAATCCATGCTGATAGATGCTCTCAGTCTACGTACATCATCTCTAAAATCAGATACATTCTCTGTCTTTATAAACCTTTCTGGTTTGACATCATTACCATAGGTAGCTTTAAATAAAGCCTGACTATATCTGGCTTCATTGCTACTCTGAGAAATACGTTGTTTAGGTTTGGAGTCTATTATATATGAGTAGCCAGCTCGTGTAATTATAGGCTTACTATTCATATCAAAGTTACCTACAAACTCAAGCTGTCCATAATCTAAACGCTTCTCTCCATCTATCCTATGGTTATAAAGAGTAGGCTTCTCATCTTTATTAATAACTTTAACATCACCTCTAACACGATAGACAGCAACCTTCTGACCTTTCTTAAGGTGATTAAAAGGCATCTTACCTTTCTTTTTAGGGGAAACAATCCGAGAATCGGGACGATCAATAACCATATCTTTAGCTATCTGATTGTCCATTATATCCATAGCAGCCTGTAAATTACCGAGCCTTCTCTGTAATTTCTCCACCTTATCAGGATTAGCAAACCGTTCTGCTCTAAAATATTCAAGAGTTCCCATCACATTTCTGTGCTGTCTTTGTATCAACTCTCTAAGTATACCATTATTTAAACCATTTCGTATAGCAGAAGATACAGGCTGAGAATCAAATGATACAATTGACATAGCATTGCCTGCCTTCTCTAAATTATGTGCTGCTATCACTGGATCGTCACCAAACATACGAGCTGTCTCTACAAAACTTTCAATACTCTTCACAAAGAACCCTGCTTTATTATACATCTCCATGTTTCCACCATCCAATCCTTCATAATTAGCATCCCAAAATGCATTCTGCTTTAGAAGACCCTTCATAACATGACCACCTATAGACATATCAAATGCAGCTTCAGGGTTATCAGCTGGAACCTGTCTATGATCAAAGCTAAATATCTGCTTCATTATACTAGTATGCTTACCTTTTAACATATCAAAATACAATCTTGTTCTTCCAGAATTAGAATCTCCCAATCTCTTGACATCATAAGTGTCACCATAAAACATAAAGGCATGTTCAGCTGCTAACTTTGATCGTGCCCCGTCATGATCACTCATGCGACCTATTTTTCTAGCTAACTTAGTAGCTAAATAAGAAGTTGGATTAGTAAAGAAAGCTCTCATATCATAATAAGCATTCTTAATTTCAAATGGTTCTGGAGAACGACTACCTTTTTCATCCCAAGTATCATTCTGTATCATATTAGATTTCTTTAGAGTCCTGAGTATCTCATAGAATATTTCTTTCTGCAATCTTGTCTTACCAAAAGCAGGGTCTTGAAAGAATCCAAGTCCCGGTTGATTATGCTTATCAAATACTGGATCATCAGTAGGTTCTGCAAACTTTTCACTATGGCCAAAGAATAGGAAATCTCTCAACTTCTGCTGGCTTTGTATAGCTTCATGAATACCACCATGAATATCTAAAGCATTCTGAATAGTATCATAAAACTTATCCATAGTCTTCCATTCATCTGAACTCATTTTGTTACGAGAGATCATATCTTTAAGGAGGGGATTACCATCCATATTAAAACCTAATCTATTCAGCCAAGAGATAGCATTCCTTGCTCCTATCACCTGACCTACCATCATCTGTGCTTTGTGTAGCTTGGCAGCATAATTATGAAAGCCTACTTGCTCTCCCTTTTCTCCTGCTCTACCATTCTCACCAACACCAAAGATATTTATGTAATCTGAATTAAGAACTTCACCTCTATCAAACATTCTAAAGTCATCCTTACGACCATTCTCTTTAGCGAATGCTTCAAATACTTCCCAAGGTAATTTAGTATGTTGGAATAAATGATCTCCATCATTATCTCTCTGCATTATAGTACGAAGATCATGTACATTAACTTCAGTAAGCCCTTCCATATTATTTAATATTTTTTCTACACGGAATATAACCTTATCATGTCCAACAACTGGTACAGCATGAGACATAAGTCCAAACTGCATTTTAAGAGAAGCATCTACAGGCATATCAAATGTACTTGTAATTCCATTCTTCTCTTTAGTTATAGTTTGACCATTCAACAATCTAAACACATCAAAATAATTAAGATCATGTTGTTTTACTTTAGTCATAAGATCTTTAAGTTGAGCTTCAGCCTTTACTCTGCTAGTAGATTCCATTGAAAGATTAGCATCACGATAAGCATCTACACCTCCAGCATCTGTGCCTTTATACAATACATCTTTACCAACTCTATCATAAAATGTGCTATGGAATTTAAACTTACCATTTTCTATACCAATCACTACATCCACACCATTACCATCTCTAAATATAAATCTTTCACCCTCAAGATTAGATCCAATTCCATTCCCCAGCTGTCTTCCAGCAGTATGCTTATTAAGACCTATACCACCATAATTTACAGTGGCTCTATCTATCTGCTCTCCAGCTATACGTATATTTTTAGCTGTTGTTGGGTCAAACTTATATCCTGTTGCATGTAACTCTGCATATAAAGGTACTGACAATTTTCCATCAATATTAGGTACGATAAAGTTATCTTCACCACCTTGTTGATTAGGTACCTTACCTAAGTGTTTGTAGTTTGAGCTCCGTAACAGCCTTCTAAGAGCCTTTTGTACCAAAGGGTTGTTAGGCATAGCCCCGTACTCAAAAAGTAGCTTAGAGAGGCCAGTATCGCCCTTATCCAGTGGGTTACCCTCAGATTGTCCTATTTCATACAGCCATTCAGCTAATTTTGCACCATCTTTATGAACTGTATTCCATTGTACACCAATTTGTTTCAGTTTAGCTTCAAATCCCATCCATGCAATAGCTTTATCTATTGCTGCTGGAGACTGAAAGTCAAAGATAGAAGGAGATATAGCTACGCCACTTTCATTCTTAGATGTGAATGATATCCCAAGACTCTCAATAGGCATTAACATTCTATTGCCATTGCCAAGATTTTTTATTGAACTCTGCCATGCGGTACCAGCTCCAGACATATCATAAGCTGAAAGCTTAGAGCCATTCATAGCTGTACCATCATAAGTTTTAGCAGCTGTTTCTCCAAGTAATATGTCTACACCATCAGGCATGTGTGCTGCTATCTCTGGATGATAAATCATATATCCTTTACCAAGCATTTGATTACCACCTACAGCAAATATAATTGTCTTAGCTCCGTTAGGGCTATTAGTAAAGTCCGTATCAAGCATACCTTTCTGAGCCATAACAAGTTTCATCACTCTTTCAGATGCAAACTTAGCACCATCGAGTAGAGAAGCCATAAGGCTAGGCATATTATCTAAAGATCTCTGCTGTGCTTGAGCTAGTTCCTTAACTAAACCAGATGCTTGATTTCCTATAATTTGTAGCTGTCCCATTGATATATTTTCTATATTTAATGGATGAGATTTGTCCCCTTCTGCTAATAAATCGCCAAGAACACCTGCAACAAAGCCACCATTCTGTAAAGCTTTATCAGCTATATCTCTAACCTCTGTATTGGGATGATGATTTTTCATCCAGTTTAATACTTCAGGTCTCATTGGTTGAGTAGTACCACCATCAGATAGGAAGCCACGTTTATACATGTTAGCCTGTATCTTGGCAAGAGTTTGAGGTCTAGCATCTCCAGCATACTCAGCAATCATTTGATCGATAGCACTTCTCTTTCCAGCATGTTCAATGTAAGGTAAGAGCATTTTCAGTTCAACCATATGTCGTGAACTATTAGAAGCAGTCTTTAGATGTTCAAACATTCCTTTGAAAATGTCACGCTCTTTACCAGAATATCTATTTAAAGCATTGTCATACCAAGCTTCAAACTCTGTATCCATAAGCTTAAGATTCTTTTCAGTGCCTATAAACATCATCTTATCCATAGGAGATAAGCGTAGATAGAATACATAGTCAGTAGGATTCTTAAGGATTTTTCGTATATCTTTTTCACTTAGACCGGGATCTATAGATTTAAAGCCATCAAGTATGTCTTGAGTAATCTTATCAGTACGAAGAGCTTCATTCAAGAACTTCTGTATCTGATTTGGACTATCAAAACTACTGATACTTGCGTTCCTCAGTCTGCCATCACCAATATCAATGCTCATTGTATCATCTATCCAATGAACTTTATATCCCTTATCATTAAAATACTGAGTATTGGGATGTTGTATGTGTGGAGCATTATTATTAAACTCAAGGATACCACGCCTCTTGCCATCTTTTGTGATGCCAAGTATCTTTACTTTATTAATAGGCTTAGAGTTTAGAATATTTGTTAAGAGTTCAACAGCATCCTTCTCTCTAAACTTCCTCCACTCAGCCTGCTTCTGAGCTAAGGTTTTCTTTGCAGGATCTTGAGCAAATATCTGCTCACGTACATTCTCAACTAACGCTTTATATGGATTCTGGGCTACAGCAATCTTAAAGCTTTCATCTATCTTACCATCCTTATCGACAAGACCATAATCTTTTGCTATTTCTATTGGACTACGATGATGCTCATGTGTTTTATATCCAGCTTCAAGGGCTTCAGCCATGCGGACACCATCTTCATTAAGGGGGTGATGTTCATTATTAAGAATAACCTCACGATTAACACGCTCATTAATACCTTCTAATAATTTAATAGCATCACCAAAGAAACCCTTCTGGTTTATTTCTGTAATAAGTTCGGATAAAACCTTAACACCTTTACCCTTTTCTCCCCTGTAAGTTTCATACCATTCTCTTGACATATCTTCTATAATTCTCATAGTATGAGACTTATCAAGACCAAGCCCAGCCTTACCAGTAGAAGAAAGATTCTCCAGTTTGACAACAAGATCTCTTAATTTATCAACGGACTCATGTTCTCTAGCATATAATTTAGATAAGGTAGTTTGAAGTGGACGGGTTAAAGCATCATGTATCCCAAACTCATCACCAGATAACTGTTCTTCTTCTGTAAGAATCCTTTTCTTACCTACATTGAACTTACGTGTCTTAGGATCAATAGAATCAATCAAGGTATGTAGCTGGATGATAGCCTGACCAAGATCGTCCTTACTTTCCTTGGTTCTAGCTACTTCTTCTAAGGACATAAGCTTATCTTTTAAAGCATGTATCTCTCCAATAGGGTCTTTAACAGGAGCTTTATTACTAACTGGATCTAATGTCTCAAGAAGGGTTGTAACTTCATCATGTAATTCATGTATTCTCTGCCTCATACCCCTAGACTTAGCACTAATCTCCTGAAGAACTGCCTGAGTATTAACAAGCATATCTGCATACATCTCATTGCCAAGTAGCTTTGCAGCTTTGAGATAATTACTCATATCTACTTCTTCAAGCTGTCTCCTGCCACTCTCAGTAAAAGCCCAATCAATTTCCTTAACAACATCATCACCAAGTACCTGTCTAATAGTACTTAATGCTCTTTCATATTCAGCCAGCTGTTTCTTAGAAACCTTACCCTTCAGTTCCTGCAGCACAGCCTCTTTAGACGGCATATTAATAGAGCCATCTTCACCCGGTAGTACCAAGCCATGATCAGACATGAAGCTAATAAGATTTATAGCTCTTCTATCAAAGCCACGCCCTTTGTACATTCTTTCTATATATAATTTCTTAGTATGAGTAGACCAGTTCTGTTTCCATTCAACAGGGAGGCTTTTAAATATATCATTCCATTTTCTTTGTACTATAGATAATCCTTCAGCATCTATTGTGCCCTTTTCACCAGCATCTTTTCTAGAAGCACCACCCAATGCATTCTTTCTAAGATCAAATAATTGACGAAGATCCTCAATATTTTCTATTATCTTTTCGTTAGCAGCCTTCTCTTTGTCAGTCTGAGGATCTTTAACCAATCCTTTGATAAGATTTTTATATGAATCTATAGAATTAGCATACCTACCATCACTTAATTTAAATAATGTATCTAGATTCTCTGTAAGAATATGATCTGCTGCTGGATCTCCAGATGGAAACTTTCCTTGAGATATATTATATACTCTCTCAGCAGCTTCGACATTCTTAGCTTGCTTGAAGAAATCAAACATTGGATTTTCATTAACAGGATCTCTATAGATATTCTTATCACCATACTCTCTACCAAGCACATCCATGTGCTCATCAATAATTTCACGAGTTCTTATATTAAATTCTTCTTCAGATAAGCCACTCTTCTTAACAATCTTTTCATAATTTATAATTTCAGACTCACCATCTATACCAGTCTTAACACTAGCTTCATTAATATCCCTTAAAGCATCCAGTACTCTATTATAGGTATTAGCATCATCAATATTCTTTCCTTCTTTATTAGATAATATATGACTACCAGTAACTCTACCATCTTCAGTTACAGAAACACCATAACCAAGTTCACTACCAAGAGCAGACATCATCTGCTTATATATCTCAAGCCCACGCTTTGCAGGCTCAACAGTAAGTTTAACTAAAGCACCTTCATATCCTATCTCATCAACTGTAGTACCATCTTCAAACTTGATACCTTTCAATTTATGAGCTAGATTGTTTAGAGTTTTAGCATCAAGATTTTCTACTTTGATAGGTTTGAAATTTGGATCAGCTTGATTCTTTATTACATTATATAAATTACCAAGATCCATAGCCAAACTGTGATCGGGATTACTAAAATCCCTACCGGATGGTCTGGATTCAGCATTCTTTAACTCACCATCAAATATATTTACAATTTCCCGACCCACTTCATGTGTACCAAGAGCAAGACCCATACCTTCATAGACTGCTTTACCATCATGAAATCTAAGAACATTTTCTACATTCTTAGTATCTACGCCAAGCAAATGTAAAGCTTCATGGTAAGGAGTAAAGTCTGCAAAGTATGCACGTTGCTGTTTATGACCCCAAGCACCCCTACCTTTAGTCATTACAGCAGACATGAACATATGTGATGCTAGTTCAGGGCCTTCCATAGAACCCCAAGCATCCTTATCAAGTACCCAAGGATTCATAGCAAGAACACCTACACCCATTCTTGGTATAGATTTACCTAGATCTTCTAGAAATCCGGGGCCCCATTTCTTTAAGAGCTCTTGATTAACAGTCTTATTCATCTTATTAAGTAGAGTATGAACATCAGCCATCTTCATTTTAGGTAAAGCTCTCTCTATTTCTTCAGCACTTTTGTATATTTTACCGCCTGCTTTCCAATGAGCATCACCTAACTTACTCCTGCTCAATAAATCTTTCTTAGATCCACGTACCATAAGTCTAAGCATATTCTTAACTACATCTTGACCATGTGTTTCTTCAATGGCTTTATAGTTAGTATTCTTAAACTTACCCATATAAGCCTTAACACCAGTAGATACATTGGCTACACCACCCCATTTAATCATTCTTATAAGTGGGAAACCAAGTGACATCATACCTGCATGGCTTAAAGCTCCACTAGCATCAAAGTCTTCACCGTTAGCAATAGCCTTAATCTTACCAGATATTAACCCATGAGTACCCATCATCATCAGATCTTGTGCTGCCATGCCTAGATATTTAGATAGAAAGCCACCAGCCTTAAAAGGAATTAATCTATTATTAACTAAACCACGAGTAACCCATTCAGCTACATCATTTACATAAGCACCATCTTTAATTTGTTCAACAAATTCACCTGCTATTCTTCTAGCATCACGCTCTGCTATATCTATACCAGCATCTTTAAAGGATTTCATTACAGCCCGTGTGCCACTAGATGCTAAATTATCACTAGCATTTAGAGCTGCAGTACCAGTAGCACCTAAATCTTTAATCCAGCTAACACCTAAGTCATCTTTGGCTACCTTATTTAATCCTTCAACTATATCATCTGTGAACTTAACGCCCTTTGCCTGAGCTGCAGCTACAGCTGTGGCTTGTTTACCAGTTAGCCTTGCTATGCCCGTTTCTGAAGCTTCCTGTGCTGCCTTACCAACAAACTTATTAGCACCCTTAGCAGCCAATTTAGAGCCCTTACCGAGCAATCCAAATGGGCCCCAAGGTGCAAACAATGAAGCACCTTCACCTAATATCCAACCCGATCTTTCAGCTGTACTCATCTCTTCCCAAGGTTTAGATGGAGCTGCTAATTCAGAAGTACCCCAAGTAAGTCCCGATACACCGCCAGCACCAAATTGCCACACAAAATCCCCAAGGGAATCCCATGCACTACCTTGATCCATTTGAGTATCTGGAGTTAGATCTGGATATGAAATTCCAGAAGTTTGTGCAGGAGCTGTTAGCGGTTTATCTCCTGATTTTAATATGTCAAAATATTCCTTGGGTAAAGGCATTAATCATTCCCCTCTAATAATTGTAGTGTTCTCTCCATTTCTATTCTCTTGGCTCTATTGTCTTCTAATCTATCCTCTACTGGATCCGGAAATGGATTTAGCATTTGCTGTCCTGATGCACTTCTATAGTCACCACCGAGTCTGGCAATCTCTTCCTCTATATCATTTGAAGGACTAGCCATTCCCCACCAGACAAGTCTAGCACGGCTTGGTAGTAGGTAAGGATCTACATTATCCGGATCTAACTTTGCAAGTTCTAAAAATCTATCATAACTATAATCTTGTACTTCCTCTAAAGAATCTGCTATAGCATCATACTCTGCCATATAAGTAGAGTCTGCACCTATCTGCTGATTAAGGCTTGCTAATGATTGTAAAGCTAATTCTTTTTGTGATGGTATTAAGCTACCGATATCTTTATCTTCTTCAGGATCTCCACCACCAAGACCTTTATAAGCTTTATATTCTGGATAGGCATCAATGCCTCCAAGCTGTGCTTCTATTGCATTGAAGAATGGCTCATGCAATGATGGATCCTTACCAGATATAGCCTGATCATAGAGACCAAAGAGGGCTTCTTTATTAGTTACTTCTGAAATACTGGAGACAAAATTATCAATATCTGTAGCTTGATCTGGTTCATTAATACCAGCAAGCTCATTATCTAAAGTTGAAATTGCCTTAGCATGCCTCTGTAAGTTATTAAATAATTGCTGTGTATTAGGATTAGCAAGCAATTCCCTTCTAATTTGACCACCACCTAATGCTGGATCTAACTCATAAGCAGCTAGATTAGTTAAGAAGTCATCATAGCTTCCACTCTGTCCAGCCATGTTTTGTATAGCACCTATAATTTCTTTAGATGGCTCTATCTCATTACCAGATGCATCTTCATAAGTAAGTTTATCAACTAAATCATCAGTATCTTCTCCCTCACCCGGAGTAAATACTGCTTGCAATATAGCATAATGCGTTGTAGCTCCAGCCTTTGCTTCCTTCTGCATATGTTCAGAAATCTTCATGGCTTCAAGCTGTCTTGTAGTAGGATCTTTTTTATAAAATTCAACATCTGCACCTGCTGTAGTAGTCCATCCAAGACCACCTTCATCCATTGCTGTTAAAGCATGCTTTCTAAATTCTTCATATTCATCCTGTTCTAATACTCCTTCAGGCCCTGCATAATCTAACTGCATTTCTTGTAAAATTTGAGCTTGACCTCTTAATTCACCAAGGCTAGACTCTAGACCAGATTGATAAGTGCTTAGAGTATTTAGATTTTGAGTAATAGCATCCATATCTATATTATTTTGGTTATCTACAATAGAAATAAGTTCAGCACCACCACCACTTGAAGATACATCTGAAGGCTTTAGATTATCATATTGATCAAATACCTTTTCGGTTGTTCTTACTTCAGCCTTTTTATCGTAATATTCCTTGAGAAGTATTTGCTGCGTACCAGCAGCTTTACGTTCTTCCCTCTCTAAAGCTCTCTCTTCCATAGCCCATTCCATCTGCTTATATTGCATCAACAGACCTGGAAGATCATCCAAAAAATCTGCTATTGCACTTCTTTCTACTATTATATTTGCCATAAATATTTCCTTTTATAAATATTAATCTATCCAACTTGTTGACGCATTCCAATCATATCCCAATACTCATCCAACTGTCTTTGCTGCTCAGTATATATACCTGCTGAAAGGTCTAGAGCTGCTGTATCTTTACCTAAAGTCAATGTATCTAATGCAGTTTCTCTTTCTCGCTGAATATCGCCCATTGATATATCTATACCAGCTCTTTCTCGCTGAATATCGCCCATTCCAGCTGAGTAATCTTGAAATAATTGTTTTTTCTGTGTTTCTAATCCTTGAGTTATAGTTCCACTAGTAGCCAAACCTGATTTTGAAGTTGCTGTAGCTGCAGCCCCAGTAGCCTGAGCATATCCACGTCCTGTAGTCCTACCAAGAGCTGTTTGTTGAGCCGTAAGACCCTCTCCTTGAAGTCCAAGAGTTTTTTCTTGACTCCCCAATGCACCCATAGTATCACTATAAGCACTGGTTAATCCTCTAGTAGTTAAATCTTGTTGCCGTTCAAGAAAATCAAAAGGCTTATCAGTAAAGATACCTTCAAAATATTGTACATCATCTTCTCCAAGAGTTGGATCAAATTCTGTTAATGTTTCCCCTGTTACATCCTTTAACGCTTCATAACTGTAGGGGTCATCATCACTTAATGATTCTAGCTGTTCTTCAGATGGGCCAGTAAGATTTATTTTGCCACCAGCCTCATGATCATGAGGTTGATTTCCGTAGAACCCTAGAGGATGATATTCAGGCATACCAGTAAGAGGATTTACAGTACCAGCACCAACTCTTTTAGCATACTCTTCCCCTGCCTTACCATTAACATCAATAAGATAAGCTTCTAAAGCATTAACATGAGATTCCCTATTATCTACCTCACGTATTTTAGTATCGCCACCACGACCTAACTTGGCTTTACTATTCTTGTTGAGTTTACGTGTATCTACTATACCTTTACTGTATCCAGCCATTATTTTAATCCTCTATCTTTAATACTTTTCATCATAAAATCTTCTAAGCCAAGTACCTTCTTCAGGTTTCCAAGTAGAAGGTCTATATCCCCATTTAGGATCATATCCAGTTCCAATCCCTAATTTATGTTCAACAGATTCTGTTGGAATATCAGCTATCATTTGTTCACGATATTGTGAAAGCTTTGATTCTATATCCCTCTCTTTTTTTACGTCTGATACATCAACAAAGTCTTTAAATTTATCCCATGCACTTACTTTCTTTGGATATATATTATCTATATTAACTGGCGTAACATCAAGAGCCATCACATCTCTAGTTGTCTCTACATCATCAAATCCAAATCCAGCACCCTCTCTATACAATGAGTCTCCATATTTTTTTCTATTTTCATCGCTTGAAAGGAATTGCTTTAAAGCGTCTGCTTTCTTTTTTTCAACATCTAATGCAGAAATATTCTCTACTTCATCAAAATATCCTGCTTTTTCATAACCCTCCACAACTTTCGCTTGCCTTGCTAGTTCACGCTTTTCTCCAATCTTTCCAAAGAAACTATCTTTATATCCTTCTTTAAAACCTACACCTTTTCTAATCTTTGATACCTCTTCAGCGGATTTACCAGCTTCTGCAGCCTTAGAACCTGCCACATAGAGTTTTGTAGCCTGTCCTATACCAGCAGTAAGTCCAGATGTAAGAGCAGAAGTTAAATTTTGAGTACCAAATGCACCTAATTCTTTTTGTGCTTCCTCCCTACTAGACTGGAAGAATCTACCTCCAGTTAGCTTTCCTCCACCAAGTGTACTAGCTCCAACAGCACCACCTAGAAAACTAGCACCTCCAGAAATAAGTCCGACTGTTAATGGATTTACAGCACCACCAGTTAAAGCCATTGCCCCTAAACCACCAATAGTTCTGCCAATAGAACCCCAAAGACTTTTCTTTTTAGCTTTTTTTTGAAGTTCTTCCTCCTCTTTTTTTACATCTCTCATTAATAATGCTCTACCATATCCCATAACTATCTCCTAAATTTCATCCCAAGTTTTATGTTTTTTTAATCAGAATCGTATACTTTCTTGTATAATTTACCATTGTGTCGTACATATTCTACCACACCCTCAGTCGTAGATCTTAATACTGGAACACCTTCTTTTAACTCAGAAGCTATAGGAACTCCAGATTTTACTTGTAATCTTTCTTGCTTCTTATGTAAAGCTATTCTTTCTTGCCTTGTCACTATCTCCGTCCTTTCAACCTAAATACTATAGTTATATCATTAATCTCAAAATTAGCTGGTGTAGTTCCATCACTAAATAGTCTTAAACGTATTGAATTACAACTAAATGTAGTAGGAGTAATTGCTGTAGTAACCCAATCAGTTACAGCAGAGGTTACTGGTAATTCAGAACCAGCTTCGGTATATGTATCTTGATCCCCATCCTTAGCATAAGATAGTTGAATATTACTAGCACTACCTCTATGCGTAACATAAAATTTATAGATCCTCTTAGTTTGTGCTGGTTGTCCAAAATCTATATCTTTAGTTTTTATATCTACAGCTGTACTACTATCTGCAGTATCATCCCACTTAACAAATGTACCTGTATCGCTAGTATGTGCATATACTAAATCACCATTCCAATCTGTAACAAAATTTGTTAAAGCTTGGCTTGTAATAGTAGCATCAGCTCCCTTAACCCAAGATTGTGTTACCAAATCATATAAAAATGTCTTACCAGTACCAGTAGTACTATTATCATCTACAACAAGAAGTTGTCTTTTCTTGGGAATATAGCCAATCATAGGTTCATTAGTAGTAAATGTAGCCCAATCACTTTCTTTTATTATTTGTCTACCACCTTTTTCAAGCAAGTTATTTACTTTCTGCCCATCATATAAATAGCATCCCTGCTTATTAACCCATGCTATACCAAAGTCAGTTTTGCAAGTAGCAGCAGGATGGGATACTCCCTTATGCATAAATGTATCTTCTACAAATTCTACTTCTTGAGAAATATTCAGAAGTTCCAGTTTTTTCTTCTTGAAAATCAAAAGTCTATCTGCATAAACTTCAAGCTTAACTATACTATCTCCATCATTTATATTTGCTTCAAGTCTTCTATCGCTAGTAAATATATCAAACTTATTAACAGGAGACTTGAATACAGCATCTCCATAAATAGTACCATCATATTGAACATTACCTATATAGGCTATTCTATTAGCTATAACTGCAGTTTTATATTTAGCTGTATTAGAAGAAGCACCTTGAGATATACCAGCATTAATTTCATAAGTAATAGGAGATAAAGACAATACGGTATGTGAAGCATCCAGGCAAAGTGTAGTAACATTATTTGTAGAGTCAAGATTCCCCCATGCCGAAGTACCTACATAAGCTTGAATAGATGATAGCCTAACACCATTTTTTAAACTTATTTCTGAAACTTGCTGCCATTCATCATTACTATTTTCTATTCTTGTATATACTCTGCCACCTGTTATTCTAGCATCATAAGGAGCATTTGCCCATATATTCATTGTCAGATATTGATTCGCAGTAACGGCTATCGTTCCTGGACAGATGAAAAGTAAAGATTCTTGATCCCCTCCAGATAGATCTCCAGGTTCTTTATCGTATATAAAAGTTGTTGCAAATTCATAAGTCCCTGCAGGTATATTCCCTGAAGACCCACTAGATGTAACATGTAGATTAAATCCAGTACCAGCAGGAGGAAAAACATAAAATGCATCACCAGACCAATTTCCACTAGCTATTGCGTCAGTTCCTACAGTATCTGCATCCGTATAGGAAGTAATGGCTACAGTTTCATCAGTTGTACTATTTAAAACTATATGTCCTACTATCTCATTTTCCCAGTCACCAGTAAATACATCACCCTCAGTTAAAGATGTAGTACTAGCATCCCCAGCAGCTGATGTATCAAGCAGCGTCCCTACTATTCCCTTAGTAGGAGCAGCTATTTCAGCATTTGAAAGAAGCCATGTATCATAAGCATCTGCAGATCCTCCAGGTGTAAGACCACTAAAATGTGTTCTTTTAACATACCCATACCACTTATTAACATTACTATGAGCAAAATCACTATCACATACCCTTAAAGCTCCATCTACAACATAGAATACATCCTTGCGTAATGTACTTCCAGTATTATCTGTCATACCAGTTATAGGACTACCCCACGTATCATCTTCATTACTATAGATGTCTACCGTTCCTTGAGTATCAGGATCGGAAAATACCATATAATCAGTTTCTACTTCCGTTCCTGCTGCAGCTGTATGCCCATCACGTCTATCATGGCTAAATTGAAATAAACCATAACCAGGATTAATTTCACTATCATTTTGAGCCTGAATAGTACCATGGGTAGCTTCTCCACCCATCAACCTAATCTTACCCAACTCATCCACCATTACATCAGTAGCTTCAGATAGCTCATTCTCAGCTATATCTCTAGCATCTGAATTACTATTCAAACCTCCATGAAACTGAGTAATCTTATAAAGCTGCTTAGGCATCTTCTTCCTCTAAATTATTGGGAGAGGTATACACAACAGTCAACATACCGCCAGAACATGTGAGCCGAGAGAACCAAGGAGGAGTAGTGTAGTCCCTCTCCCAATTATAATCTATTGTACAACTATATGACATTAAAGCTCTTCCAAGAACTTTTTAGCTTTAGCCCAAGCTTTGTCATCTTCCTTAGATTTAGTGATCTTTACAGCCAAATCACCAATCTTAAACAATAGTCCTTTAAGACCATGTTTCTTTACTAATTTACTTATTATTATCTTTAACATATTATTTCCCCACTGCTTTATAAATTGCCTTTTTTACTGAAGTCCAAATGAGATCATCCCATTCCGTAGGACTTAATGCTACTGCTTTATCTATACAAAGTATACCTATTAGCATATATTCCCAGTTAGCTGCAATCCAATCCATTTTTTAATCTCCTTTTTATTTTTTAAATAGTTTTTGTACTATATTGACGAGAGCTGTATAGCTCGCTTTCAATTCTTTTATATCTATAGTGTGTTTTTTTAAAGCGTTTATCAATCCAATTATAATCCCTTCTAACCTAGCAAATGACTCCCTCATCTCTTTTTGAAGTTCTGTCTGTATGAACTGATTCTGCTTCCATATGAAGAATCCGAAAGCCATACACATAGCTACCGGCACACCGACCCGCTCTATTATTTCTACGAATGTTTCCATTAACCCTCAATTAATTCACCCCATAATGAAGTCTTACCGTTTATTATTTGTATTATATGAACTGTAAATAGACCGGTCTTATAAAAATCAACTATAGCGAATGCATGTGCCCAGTTAACATTTCTATTAGCAAGCCAATCATTAGCTTTGGGGCTCATATCTTTCAAGCACCCAATTGACCATGCTGCTTTTGGCCCGTCCATATGAGTTGCAGTCATATGTTGTAAATCATGCCAATGCCCGTACATAACATTACATCCCATCTTTCTGAGATGATTAGCTGCGTGATATTGACCACCATATTGGTGGCCGTGGTAGAAGTAAAGCTTTCCTAACTTTAAAGCCTTACCGAATGGATAGTACGTATATCCTCTATCTTTTAACTTTACAGCATTGGCAAATCTATATTGAGGAAGATATGGATACATTCCAACTGCCATATTGAGCCAGTTGTCATGGTTGCCTTCTGTAATATACTTCTCTTTACATCCAGCCTTATCTAAGGATTCATCTACCATATCCATCCCCTTATTAACATCCTTTACATCTTGATCAAAACTTTCAATCAAGTACTCTAGTGGGGGCTTCTTCACACGCTTGAACTTCCAAGCAGAAAAAGCATGAAACTCCCCAACATCCCCGATATCTATGTAAGCATCCGGTTTAACTATCTCTATTGCTTTCTTAAGACAGTTTATAGCCTTCTGGTCGTGTAAGGGAAAGTGTTTGTCTGGCGTTACTATTACTCTTTTGACAACACCCTTATCCGATTTTGGCATACTGTTCTCCCTATTTTGTTCTCAGTTCCTTCTTTATCTTAATAATAAGATATATTAGTGTAGCAATTCCCACACTTAATGACACTATCTCTGGCAACCATCCACTAATTGATAGCCACCATCCTCCCATTCCTGCTCCAGTTGTTTTAAGTGTTTCTTCCATTAAAAGTTTGCTCCAAAAAATGTTGCGTTATCTGTTACTGCTACTGTTATATAAGTTATATCTACCTTCGGGTCTCTTGATGTACCTGTGTAGTCAGTATAAGTTACTTGAAATCTACTATAATCGCCACCAGAGGTAGGTGCATGTTCTCCATAGTCATGATAAGAACTAACAAGTCCCACAAAAGCAGTACCACTCGAATCAATCGCACTTTGCAAATGTGCAATACCATCACTATTTAAATCAAAATCATGATAGCCTTCCGTGGTGCTTACATCAACAGAACTTGATAT
>Ga0209756_1000615_pt1 | contig 34752 bp, 26 predicted proteins | sample ETNvirenome_6_85_FD_184071 | JGI IMG/M metagenome (GOLD analysis project Ga0209756, IMG submission 184071) | Marine viral communities from the Pacific Ocean - ETNP_6_85 (SPAdes) (version 3) | ecosystem: Environmental > Aquatic > Marine > Oceanic | place: Pacific Ocean | collected 2013-06-19 | reverse complement strand
GCATTTGGTGATGGAATGTGTGGAACTTGTTATGGTGGTGTAGATGGAACTGTATTAGTTCAAACATTATGTGGTGACACTATATTAGCGATACTACCAGGTAATGCTAATTTTGGAACAGACACAATAACTACATATACAGTAGCACCTTGTACACCAAATTCAATACCAGGTTGTATGGACCCAGGATATACGGAATACAATCCTCAAGCAAATGTAAATGATAGTTCATGTACAACTCCAGTAGTATTAGGGTGTACAGATATAACTTCACCTGACTATGATTCATTAGCAAATACAATGTTAATTATTCCACAATGTCAATATACATTAGTATTAACAGATGGTGCTCAAGATGGTTGGTTTGGAAGTTGGATAGGGTTATTACAAGACACTACAGTGTTAGGTCCGTATACCATGGGGCCACAAGATGGAGCAAGTGTATCATTTACAATTAGTTTAAGTTCTATGAGTCCAGTAGAGGCAATGTTCTTTGCCCCAGGTAATTCATCAACTACAGCAAATCAATGTGGGTTCTATTTGATAGGACCGGAGGGGGATACAACATTATCAGGAGGAACTAATTCTTGGACAGACCCAATGATACAATTCCCGTACAGATATAATGGTGTACCTTATTGTGGAGATTATTGTACACCAGGAGTACTTGGATGTATGGACTCCACGGCATTAAATTATAACCCCTTAGCAAATATGCCAGATGCTTGTACACCAATTGTTATGGGTTGTACCAATTCATTAGCATTTAATTATAATCCTTTAGCAAATGTAGATGACTCAACTTGTGTACCAATAATAATTGGATGTATGGATTCTACAGCATTTAACTTTAATCCATCTGCAAATACAAATGACCAATCATCATGTATTCCAGTGATATATGGTTGTATGAATGATACCATGTTTAATTATAATCCATTAGCAAATACAGATGATGGTTCCTGCATCCCTGTTATCTTTGGGTGTACTGACTCAAATGCTGTAAATTACAATTATCTCGCAAATACAAATAATGGTTCATGTATACCAGTAGTCTTAGGTTGTACTGACCCCAATGCATTTAATTACGACCCAAATGCAAATGTAGATGATAGTACATGTATTACAGTAGTATATGGATGTACAGATAATACAATGTTTAATTATGACCCAACCGCTAATACTGACAATGGCTCATGTGTAGCCTTCTCTTATGGATGTACAGATTCAACTCAATATAACTATGACCCATTAGCAAATACAGATAATGGAACATGTGTACCATTTATATATGGTTGTACAGACTCAACGGCATTTAACTATAATCAATTAGCAAATACAGAGAACGGAACGTGTATTCCAGTATTATTAGGATGTACAGACTCAACCGCATTAAACTATAATCAATTAGCAAACACTGATGATGGTAGTTGTATAGCAACATTATTAGGATGTACAGATTCAACAGCCATGAATTATAATAGTTTGGCAAATACAGACGACGGCTCTTGTATTCCTTATATCTATGGGTGTACCGATTCCACGGCTTTTAACTATGACCCACTCGCAAATACAGACGATGGTTCGTGTACTCCAATTATTTTAGGTTGCACAGATGCGAGTATGTTTAACTATAATGTTAATGCAAATACAGATGACGGTAGTTGCATTCAATTTATATATGGATGTACAGACCCTACAGCATTTAATTATGATTCAACCGCTAACACAGATAATGGAAGTTGTATTCCAGTAACATTCGGTTGTATAGACTCCACAATGTTTAATTATGACCCTATGGCTAATACGGATAACGGTACCTGCATTCCATTTATATACGGATGTACCGATGTCTCTGCTTTCAATTACAACCCATTAGCAAATACATTAGATAATAGTTGTTGTTATATTTCTGGATGCACTGACTCTACGGCGTTAAATTACGACCCTAATGCATGTTATGATGACGGCTCATGTATAACTCCAATAGTAGGTTGTACAGATGTATCAGCATATAATTACAATCCAGCAGCCAATGTATCAGATTCATTAGCTTGTTTATATGATGCAGGATGTTATGGAGGACCTGGAATTCCTTATTGGTTAAATGATGGATGTTATGCTTGGGTAATAGATGTGGACGATTATTGTTGTACTACTAACTGGGATGTTGCATGTCAATCAATGTATGATTATTGTCAACAAGGTTGGCCAACTGCAATAGAAGATATATCAGCATTAGGAATTGTAGTATATCCAAATCCAACAAAAGATGTAATAACGATAGAAACAAGATTAGATATAGAAGTAGAATTATATGATATGATTGGTAATAAAATAATTAGTGAATCTAATGTTAAACGATTAGACTTATCCAAGTTATCAAATGGGATATATAATTTAACTATAATTCATAAGGATATGAGATACAGTAAAAAGGTGATTAAACAATGAGAAAATTAATATTAATATTGCTGGCAGTATTTAGTTTACAGGCAACTGCACAAGACAAGAAAGTAGACCTTAAAGATATATTTAAGTTCGGTACCGTCTATGGCGCAGTTAATGGTGGTACATCTTTATCTGATGAGGACGTTTATTCAGTTACAAATGGACTTCAAACCTCTATGGTTGAAACTCCCTATGACTATTCGATATTATTTGGAATAAGAAAGATTAAGAAGTTTGGGCACGAAGATAAAGAAAGATTTAAAAACGGGACAGAAAATGCATTTTCAGATGCAGCAACTATTGGTAGATGGAACAACAAAATTGAATTTTTATTTCAAGGTGAATATAAAAGACAAGAAGGTGAGACTTATTTAGACCAACATCATTTTATTAGATATGTAGCTGATGATGGATGTGATAATAAATTTTGCTGGAAACACTATATAATAAAGGTAGAATATCTTGAAGATGGATTTGCTGATATTAAGTATTTTGAAGCTTCTCAAAGACTTACATATAACCCTAAACAGATAAACAACTTAACATTTAATTTTGGTGCAGCTCAAAGATTAGCAGAACCTTATGGTTACGACCCTTTAGCAGAATGGTTATTATCAAATAATAATTTACATTATACCCATTTAGCAATTGAAGAAGGATATGAAGTAGTATTTGATGGACAGGGTGGGGTGGAATACCTAGACCCATCAGGTAATTCAGTTGCAACTAGTACGGAAGTATGGGAAGCAGTCGTTATCCCAACAGTGTTAGCAGATTATACTGAAAAGAAAAGAAATGAATTAAGTCAAACAATACAACACTCATTCGTATTAGGGTTTGATTATTATAAATACGAAAAGAAAAGTTGGTTACATACATGGGGCAGTCTTATGCCATATCATTACGATGCTGGTGGAGAATTTAGTTATCATCAATTTAATGATGGACAATGGTTAGATTATTCAGCGGGAATTGTTTATGGACATTGGGTAAATAAAAATTTAGGCGTATTTATAGAAGGTACGTACAATAAGTATTGGAACAGAACCTGGCACGGATTTAGTGCTGGAATAAATTATAGAGTATTTTAGAAAATGGCAAAAGAATTAAACGAAAACACAGGATTTAATGTAAGTATAAAAACCTTATTAGGTATAGGAGCAGGTATGGCGACAGTAATTAGTATGTGGTTTATACTACAAGCAGACATCAATGAGGCTAAAGATTTACCTAAAAATGAATGGAATCCAGAGTGGTTAGAAAAATTACCACCTCCATCAATTACTAGAATGGAATTCGATATGAAAGACCAGCTAGTTAGGCAAACAATAATGACAACTCAAGAAGATGTTAAAGAAATTAAAGCACAACTTGAAAAATTAAACGATAAGATAGACGCATTAAGATAAGATGAAGTTTATAAATAAAATATTTTGTACTAATGTGTGTTTAACATCCCGTAAATCTCTAATGGTATTAGCAATACTATTAATTAGTACCTTAGTATTAGCTGGTGTATTATATGAGTCAGAAGATATAGAAACTCCAGTAGAACAACCAATAGAAACTCCAGTAGAACACTCCGAAGAAGAAATGTGGGTTCCTACTAAAGAAGATATAGAATACCAAGACAGTATGTACCAAATAATACAAAATACACAGAATGACATAGAAGATATTAAAGAAGATATAGTGCTTATAATAGAACGATTAGACTATGAAGATGGAACACATGATAGTATAAGATATGTTAAAGGCGGCCCAATAGATAAAAGAAGAAATTAGTTATGAAAAAAGATTATACGTGGTTAAAAATGATAGGAGGTTACATATTAATATTATTTTTAATGATATTATGTAGTTCAGCAAACGCACAAACATATAAATGTGATGAAGATATATGTGTAGTAGAATTTAATGCAAGTTGGAACGAAACAAATAATACACCTTGGCTACATAAATTAACTGATGTAGGAACAAAAAGAATATACATTGACAAAGGTGATTGGCAAAAAGACTTTAGTATTATGGTTACTCCAACAATTATAATATTTGTAAATGGAAAAGAATCAGAAAGATACAAAGGTAATATTATGATGGTAATAGAAGAAAAACAATCAGTTATACAAGATAAGATTGACGAAATCATAATGGAGGATTTTTAATACCTAACAATAAACTAATATGATAAAATTTCTATTAGCTACCATAATAAGTTTATCAGTAAGTGTAAGAGAACCTAGACAAGTTCCTACCGCTCCATTTGATTACGAACTTTCATATCAGATAGAAAACACCTATGAAGGATTTGAGGCAACCTTTAAACACGATTATGAACGAGAAGATGGGGACAAGTTTAACGATATTACAGCGGAATTAAACTATACTCAAAATATCAAACTAAAAGGAAAAGAACTACCCAACCAACAAATCATTTTAAAAGAAGACTACAACCAAATAGCATCAAAAGACATCTACCAATTTAATAGTGATATACGATACCAATTTTATGGAATATCTGCAGGATATGGTCTCGTATGGGATTTAGAAGATAATCATACATTCACTCCATCTATTGGGTTAACAAAAACAATTCAGTTGGGTAATTGGCAAATCGAAACAGAAAATGATGTATACTTTACTAAGGACATAACTTACCAAACCGAAGGACAGATTACTTATAATGTATCAAAAAATGTTGGTTTGGGTATATCGGGGAATTATATAAAAACTTTATATAATTATGATTACTCAGCAAAAGTGGTGTTAACAATAAAATTAACAAAATAAAAAAGTATGAAATACGAAAACGAAATCTTTAAAATATTATGTGTAGTATCCTTAACGATGATACTATCTATAATTTTTATCAATAAATGTAACGCACAAACATTTGTAGATACTACACAACAAAATAAAAATATTATTCTAGAAGAGTTCACAGGGATAGGGTGTGTATGGTGTCCCGCTGGACATCTAATTGGACAACAATTACATGACGCCAACCCAAATGATGTATTTTTAATTAATATACATACTGGAGGGTATGCTAATCCACAAGGAGCTGGAACAGATTTTAACACGGCGTTCGGAGCTGCAATTGCAACTCAAAGTAATTTAGGTGGTTATCCAGCCGGAACAGTTAATCGACATCAATTCTCAATGACCCAAAATGGTGGAACAGCAATGAGTAGAAGTGATTGGAGTTCAGCAAGTTCACAATTATTAAGTCAACCATCCCCAGTCAATGTAGGGGTACAAGCAAGTGTTGATATAGCAACAAATGTGTTAACCATAGATGTGGAAGTATATTATACAGGCACCCAAACAATAACAATGAATCGGTTAAATGTAGCAGTGGTACAACATAACATAGAAGGACCACAAACCGGTGGACAAAGTAATAATCCTGGTGCAATGCTACCAAATGGTAATTACAATCATAATCATATGTTACGTCATTTATTAACAGGACAATGGGGAGAATATATTTCAACTCTTACCCCAGGATATTTTTATTCAAATCAATATACATGGACATTACCTGCAGATATTAATGGAGTTTCACTAGACCCTACAAATATATCAGTTATTGCATTCGTTGCAGAAGACAATCAAGAAATTCTTAGTGGAACTGAAACATATCCTAGTGTTATATTTTCAAATGATTATGACGCTAATTGTATGAGTTCATCAGCTACGGATATTGTGTGTGCTCCAACTACTGACCTTGAAGTAACGTTTAGAAATTACGGAAATATTCCTTTAACAACTTTGAATATTATATATGATATAAATGGAGGAACTCCAATGACATATCCCTGGACTGGAAATATACCTTCAGCAGGAAGTGAAACATTTACTATACTAAATATTCCAGTAACACCAATGAGTACTAATACAGTTAATGTTACATTAGAACTCCCAAATGGCAATATAGACCAGAATCTATCAAACAATAATAGTTCTACTACATTTGCAGGATTAGGAAGTGCAGATATAGGTGTAGCCGAAATAGATATTACTACTGACAATTATGGTGATGAGATAACATGGACATTAAAAGAAAATGGTAGTGTTATCGCTCAAGGAGGCCCATACACTGGAGGTGCAGCAACAACAATCCCCACAGCTTATGCCACATTAACACAAGGAACATGTTATTCATTTACAATCTATGATTCTTATGGAGACGGAATTCTATCTCCAGGGTTTTATATGGTAAAGGACGCGTCAGGAAACGTATTAGCTTATGGTGGAAGTAATTATACAACAGAAGACCAAACTAATTTTGAAACAGCGTCAATAGGTACAGGGATAAATGAGTTATCTAACATAGAAACACCAGACAATAGAATTTTTGATATATTAGGTAGAGAATGGAAGTGTGATTTCGTTGACTTACCCAAAGGAATGTATATTATTAATAATAATAAAATATTTAAAACAAAATAAAAAAAATGAAAAAATTATTAGTAGTATTATTAGTCGCGCTTGGACTACAAACACAAGCACAGGTAAGTTGGTGTGATTCATTATCATACACCGCTGTACCAGGAACTCAACTATTAACTTTAGTTGGCAACACATCACTATCACCTAATATGGTTGATTCAATAACATGGAGTTGGGCCGTATGTGACACAAATATGTGTTATTCAAGTGTAGGTGATACAGCGTACTTCCAAATGATACAACCAACAGACACAGTTAAAGTATGTTATGATGCTTACATATATTTTATGGGAGCAACTTATGTTTGTACTCAATGCGACTCAATGGTATATGATGGTTTTTCATATTCGTGGGTATTAATGAATATGGGTAATCCAACAGGAATTAAAGAACCCACATTAGAATCAATTAACGATAACAAAATGTATGACTTATTAGGTAGAGAACTTACAGAAGTTCCAGTAGGTGTAATGTACATTAGAAATAACAAAAAATACATAAGAATAAAATAATGAAAAGAAAATTTATATGGATGGTGATTTCTACTATTATTATGATAGGGATATTAACTTTATCTAGTTGTGGTGTGACAGAAAATATCACACATAAATGTGAATTAATGAAGAATGGTCAAAAATGTTTAGCTGACCATTCTTGTTGTAAATAATAAAATATAAAAAACAATGAGTTTTATAATAGGAAAAAAATGTGTAAGTACATGTGATACAGCATGTGTAGATGTATGTCCAGTAGATTGTATACATGGACCAATAGACGTAGATGGTGCCGGAGCTGAAGTAGAAAAATTAAGAGAAGATGGAAAATTGGAAGGACTTCAGTTATATATCAATCCTGAGGAATGTATTGATTGTGGAGCTTGTGTACCAGCTTGTCCTCCTGACGCGGTATATGAATCCGAAGATGATTGTATAGACGATGAAGGAGACGATGAGAGTGTTAAAAAGAATTATGAATTCTTTGGTGAAGAATGGGACGGATAATATAAATAAACGAACAAAAATAAAAATAATATGTTAGAAGCAATTGGAAATTTCATTACAAACGGAATATCAACCTTAAAAGGGTTATTAAAATTAGAATGGTTAAACTTCAAAAACTGGAAAGGATGGACAGCATTAAGAGCTTTGTATCTCTTATGTGTACTTGATATAACTTTAGGTATCATCTTTGGAATTTATAATGAACCACTTTTATGGTGGTGGGTAGTATACTTTGCAGTATGTGCCTTCTTTAGAGTAGAACCTACATTGTGGGTATTAAATAAACTAGGTTTTTCAAAAACCGAGATATAATAAAAATTTATAGAAATGGAAAAAATTAAATGTTATGTGTGTTGTTATGGTGGATATGTTTTAGCGGTAGGAGCAGGTTGTTATTTCCCAACTAACTTATGGGCAGGAGTAGGATTACTTTCTCTAGCGGGATATTGGGCTTACAAACAAAGATGCTGTGCCAAAAACGGAACCTGCATTAAATAAATAATGTCTGGAGAAGATTGTACGTGGGCAACCGCTACTGATACTTGGGTTAACGCTAACTATACATGGGAAGAAGCTTGTTTAGTTGCAACCATAGTTGGTCCCGAAGGAGGTGGTGGGTACACTGCTCAATTAACACGGTTAAGAAAACAAGATAAATCTACACAAAAAAAGTTCGTCAAGTTATTATGTAGAATTAAAGGTGAAAAATACGAACAAGTAAAATATTTTAGACCTAATGTTGTAGTTAAGGTATCTGATTTTGAATTATTACATGAAGAAGTCCTAAAGCCACATCTAGATATATTTATTAATAAAGAAAAATAGATGTATACATTATATTCAGACAAAACAAATTTATTTGAGTGCGACATTCAATTAGAAGGTGCAAGTTTAAATGATGCTTCCGCACGACTTATTATAGAAAGTGATGGGACCAATCTACTATATAATGGAGAGATAGATTCACAAGGAAATTGTAAGATTAATGTTCCTAAATTAAAAAATATTATAAAAGAAAGTGGTAATATTAAATTAGAAGTAATAGCGGATGACATGTACTTTAATCCTTGGAATTCTGAATTTGATTTAAAAGCATCGAAAAAATTAACCGTTGAAGTGAAACAACAAACAAAGACACCTATTATAGAAAGTAAACCTAAGGTAAAAGTTAATATTATCAATGAAGCACCTAAAAAATCTAAACGTAAGGTAGTAGAGTCACGAAAACAAAAAACTCATAAAAATATCCTTACAAAGAAAGATATTCAAGCGCTGTTGAATAGGTTTAAATAATTTACTTTCGTAATTAGGGACGTAAATTTTTATCTATGGCCGATTTAAGTAACAGCAAAATAAAAGACACATACGGAAGATTGCTTCAGCGTGACCCTACTACAGGAGAGTTACAAGACTTAGATGGAGCCAACCCCACAAATCTTGTTTTTGATAGAACTACTATTTTATATGATGACGGCAACCAACAATCCGGGTATGTTTTAAAGTCAGATGCCTTGGGTAATGCAAGTTGGGGTGAGGTTTCAACAGGCGACCTTTATATATCTGCAGCTACTTTAGACAATACAATCCTTAAATTACAAACAACTAGTGGTAGCACTATTTCAGTTCCTGTATCTTATTGGTCTAGTGATGGACTAGGCAATTATGCAAATAGTGGGTTAACAGGTAATATAGGAATAGGAGTAGAAACCCCAAACGAAAAATTAACAGTATTAGGAGCAATAAGTGCGACCACCGATTTATATCTTGGATGTGAAGCATATGAAGATTCTACTATTACAGCTCAAGAACAACTTACAATAAAAGGAAGAGGGGCTGATAATGATTACATGGTTCTTAAACAAGACACGATAGGCTTCTATTTAGATGGTATGCAGGCCGCCAAATTCATGTCAACATCTACAGGAGCTACTCCAAATACAGGAGCATTTCATTTCAACACAAGTGGTCAAGATTACGATTTTAAAATAGTAGGTGAGGACTATCCAGTTTTTAATCTTTCAGGTTCGCAACATAGAATTAGAATAAGAAACCATGTTACAATTGGACCTAACGATGCAGTATCTCACGCGGATGCAGTGAATTGGGGATTAGCTGTAACAGGTTCTTCATTATTTTATTCGGGAGGAACGGCTGGAACTAATAAAAACGCAATTGATGCTTATGGAGATATGGCCATTACAGGAGATATAAACATCTTCGGTAATAAATCTCTACGTACAGCCAATATAACCACAACAGGTGGAACTGCGGGTGAATCCTTAACCATAGAAGCCGGAACTACTAATATTAGAAATGAAGATGGGGCAACGGAATATCTCAAAATACACCCCAACGGGTTTACCTTTCTCGTAAATGATACTGAAGCATTCGTGATAAGTACCGCTTCTAAGTTTTATTATTTTGATGGAAGACCAGGAAGTGGAACAGATTGGTATGATTTTGAATTTGCTGGAGATAATGGATATGATATTTTCAATATAAACTCCCAATGGGAGATATCCCGTTTTAGAAATCATTTGGTTGTTGGTACAAAGCCCGATTATTGGACCAATCTACAGGCACTCGACTATGGTTTAATGGTGAGCGGGTCATCAAAATTTTATTCTGGTGGTACTAGTGGTGTCAATATCAACGCGATTGAATCTAGTGGTAACATTACACTTGCGGCGAATATGGTAGCTGTAGGTGATGTGATATCTAGTGGTTTAACTGCTACTAGAGGTACAATCACTAGTGGTACAACTAACTTACTAGATATTTTTGCTCAATCTTCAGAAATCCATCCAAACCACGGTTATTGGTCTGGAACTACAGGAGGTTCACTATTCCCAGTTAGTCCCACTAATACTAAACTAGGTATTGGGACAAGTACACCTGTACAAACATTAGAAGTTGCGGGCTCTATAAGTGCGAGTACAACTTTAAATGTAGGAACTGATATAACTGTTGGTAACGATTTAAAGTTTCCAGATAATGGACAGGCTATTTTTGGAGATGGTAGTGATTTATCAATAATACATAATAGTGTAAAGTCTATTATCACCAATACCACAGGAGAATTACTATTTGAAAATGAAGCAAGTGATGCGGATATTAGATTCAAAGGTAATGATAATACTTCAACAATAACTGCACTAACACTAGATATGTCTGATGCAGGTACTGCTACATTCAATAATGATATAAGGTTAAGCGGAAACATTGTAGGTAAAGATGTTATGATGGATGGTCACATTAATGTCACAGGAACCACGACAGGTGGAGGTTTTACTGCCGTAGGAGGTGGGCTATTTACAGGTGATTTAGTAGGTCTAGTAACTACTGGAATTCAAACAGAGATTACAGCTTGTAGAAATTTAGTGACTGTAGGAACTATTACTACAGGGTGGTGGAGTAGTGATAGAAGATTTACAAAAACAGGAGTAGAGATAGGAGATTATGATGGTGATGTTGTATTTTTTGGTACTGAAATGGCTCTAACAATAGGTTCACTATATTACTTTGATGGAACTTCGTGGGTACTTACGGATGCAAATGCTATAGTGTCATCAACTAAATTATTAGGAATAGCGTTAGGGGAGGACCCATCCGAAGGGATGCTACTAAGAGGTATGGTGACTCTAGCTACTACACCAGGTGGTGCTGATGGTGACGTTCTATATCTTTCTGAAACCGCAGGAAAAGCAACAACTACCATACCTACTACATCAGGAGCAATAGTTAGAGTGATAGGATATGCTATAAATACAGGTGATGGTATAATATGGTTTAACCCAGACAATACTTGGGTAGAATTATCTTAAGATGATGTAAAAAGTTAAATTTATTTTGTTAATAACTTAATTTTGTGTATATTTGTAGTATGAATAAAAATAAATTAATAAGACTTAAAAATTTACTTGCTGTCCCAACCTATACCTGGGAAGAGGACGAATTAATACAATACATTGTAGAAAACGCTTCCGATTTATGTGATACTATGGAAATAGACGATATTGGTAATATGTATCTCACTAAAGGAAGAGCAGAACATTATCCTTGTTTTGTTGCTCATTTAGATACTGTTCATCAAAAAGTTGATATGGTAGTAGAAGAAGAAATGTTACCTAATGCCCAAGGAGAATTAAAATTATCACTAAAAGCTTACGAAGAAATAAGTGGGCAACCAACAGGCATTGGTGGAGACGATAAAGCGGGTGTTTTTATTTGTTTAGAATTATTAAGAGAGTTAGATAATTGTAAAATTTTTTTACCAGTTGCAGAAGAAACAGGGTGTAACGGGTCAAGAGAAGCAAATCCTGAATTCTTTAAAGATGTGGGTTATGCAATACAATTTGACTCCACAGAAAACAATACTATGAGTAAAACATTAATGGGTGTACCTTTATATGAAGAAAATGGACCATTTATTACTAAGGTAAAAAATACCATTAAGAAATACGGTTTAACTGAATGGAGACATCACCCTTATACTGATACTATGATTTTAAAAAATAATTTTGATTTTTCGTGTCTGAATTTTGCGGCGGGGTATTATCGATACCACACTTCTGAAGAATATGTAGTAATAGAAGATGTAGAAAATACCCTAAATCTCGCAAAAAAAGTAGTAAAAATTCTAGGAAATAAAAAACATAAATTCAAACTTTCACCCAACCCAACAAAAAGCTTTATCTTATAGCTAACTCATTGCAATATATGGAATATTTATTATTAAAACATAAATATGCCGTATCCGATTCCTTTTTATATGAGAGTAGGTGCTTCCAACGCACTTACCCACGCTGAACTTGATAGCAACCAAAAAATCCTTAGTAATAAAATTGACCTTACAGTAGGTAATAACCTAGGTAATGGGGCAGGAATCTATTTAAGTAAAACAGCTAACCCAAATGACGGTTTTCTTAATTTTAGAACTTTAGCTGGTTTAAGCGGTACTAGTATTTTCATTTCAGGAGATACGTTAGTGTTTGTAAATGATGGTAGTTTTTGTCATACTCCTCTTAAAGCTAATGAAATTGAAGCGTGTGATTGTTATTCGGGAATAACAATAAACACTAATTGTGATGGATGTGGTGATGTTAATTTTTCTTCTAGTGGTGTAACATTTAATTATAATTCAACAAGTAGTTATACTTTTCCGTGTTTTGATGGTGCTGTTAATTATGTTCTATGTACTGACGGTTCAGGAAATGTAAGTTGGTGCCCTCCACAGTCAGGAAGTACAGTATCCGCAGATACGTATATTTCTAATTTCCAACTCACAAACGAAACTAATTTACAAATTTTTAGAAGTGATGGTATTTCATGGAATGTCGATATTTCAGGAGTTACACCATATCACTATGGTGAAGGATACCGAGCAATAGAACCTAGAGTTACGAGCCAACATCACAGTTATGCAAGAGGAGAGTTATCAAATATACAAGGTGGTTATTATAACATTGTTGATTTAGATTCTAATTTTAGTTTTATTGGTGGTGGGTTAAGTAATGATTTATCAGGCTCCTCCTATTCCTTAATAGTAGGTGGGGAGAAAAATGATATAATAGCGTACGTGGCTTCCGGCCTTACTTTTTCTGGTAACACCTTAGTTGGTGGTAGATTTAATAGGCTACATGGTGTAGGTAGTTCCTTTATTGGTGGTGGTCTCCAAAATAAAATAAATAGAGCTTTTGAATTAACGGGAGCAACACCTGTTAGTTCTTTGATAGTTGGTGGTGAATATAATATAATTACCGGAGAGACACAAGGATTAAGTGTCATTGTTGGAGGTCAAGATAATGTAATAGGATATGGTGTTGTAGGTAACTTCATTGGGGGTGGCGCTGAACATACATTAGAACATATGTATGGTGGATACGGAACAATTGTTGGGGGTTATAAAAACGTAATTTCTGGAGACACTTATAGTGTAATTGTTGGTGGTCAAGAAAATAGAATTGACGGTGATAATACTGAAGATGAACAAAGTTTAAATAACTTTATAGGTGGGGGTAAAGTAAATCAATTAGATAATACAGTAGGAGCTGCGATTGTAGGTGGTTTCCATAACTTTATCCAGGCAGATGCAGGTTCTGTTGATGGGGAAGGTACAGAAAAATATAGAGAATATAGTTTCATTGGGGCAGGAGAACACAACCAAATCCAAGGAGGAACAGACAATATAATAGTAGGTGGTCATCGAAACACAATCCAATCTGGAAGTTCGTGGTCATCTATTGTGGGTGGTTCAGGTAATACAATTTTCCATTACTCTAATTATTCATTCATTGGGGGAGGTACAGGTAACACTATTAACCATAGATATGGATTTATAGGTGGTGGTCAGGACAATAGCATATTCAGTGAAGATATATATGAAGATGCTAAAAATGGATGGCACACTGCTATCGTTTCCGGGAGACTAAATCAAGCACGTAGTAAACAATCGATTATTGGTGCAGGATATGGAAATATAATTGGTTTAGATTCATTTAGAAGTGCAATACTTTCTGGTAGACAAAATTTGATATTTTCTGCGTCCCCTAATAGTTTAATTGGTGTTGGTTCTGAGAATGTAATATATGAAAATAATAACAGTGCCGCAATTGTGGGAGGACAATCACATCAAATATATGGCGGTAATTTTGGATTTGGTCTTCAAGCTGGACTTAATTCTAAATATGCTTTTATTGGTGGAGGGTACTCAAACGAAATAAGTGGTTATTCTTCTACTATAGTCGCTGGTATTAATAATAAGATACTTTCAGCTTATGGTTTCGTTGGTGCAGGGTCTGGTAACTTTATACATCCTGGAAATATCAGTGCATCAATTGTTGGTGGACAGATGAATGAAATTGCTGGTAGTATATATACCGCGCTTACTAATGTAGAAACGTGGGAAATATCTGTAATGAGTGGTACATCACAATATTCTTTTATTGGTGGTGGATTTGCTAATCTAATATCAGGTTATACCAATTCAATTGTTGGTGGTCTACAGAACCAAATTACAGAAAATTCTTCTTTTTCTACAATTGGGGGTGGTAACTACAATAAAATAAAAGATGGTACCGTGGAGGGGACGATTGCAGGTGGATTGCTTAACAAAATACTGGGAGCAAAACTTTCAGGTATAGTAAACGCTTCTGGTAATACGGTATATGTACATGCACACGACGCAGCAATCATTGGGGGTAGTTCATTAATAGCTACTTCTGCCTCTACAACATTTATGCATGGACTAGATGTTGATACTGGAACACGACATGGTGACAGACCATTTAAATATCATGGTGCATTCACCAACTCATTCCCTAACTTTGTTCTTACATCTATAGACGCAGACGGAACTGCGGTATGGAAACCAGCACCTGGAACAACATCAGCTTCTACTCGAGATTGTTCTGGTGACGAATATGTTGTAAGTGCAGTTACTAGTGGTTGTTGTCAATTAGTCTTAACTACTAATAGTGGTTCCACTATAATACAAGATATATGTAATGACTTAGGCCCCTACCAATGGGGGGAATCACCAAATTCGATTAGACCAGTTCTTCCAAGTGGCCCACTAGATATTAATTTCTTTGACACAGTATCGGATTTATCGGGCATAATGGCAGGTAGAAGAAATACTATTTCTGGTAGTCCTTATTCATTTATAGGTGGTGGTAATAAGAATATGATAGATATAACACCTACAGACCTTTATGGGTGGAATGCAATTGTAAATGGTAGTGCTAATAAAATCCAAAACCTGGATGGGGACAGTGATGCTTTTTCTTCTCTTATTGTCAATGGGGATAAAAATATTATTAGTGGTGGAACAAGAAACTCAATACTTAATGGATTAGATAATAGAGTCGGTTCCACTTATGGCACCGTCTTAAATGGTGCATATAACGTAGTAAATCATAGAGCTTCTGCGATTGTTGGCGGCGTAAGTATTATGTCTCTTACATCTCATACGGTATATATGAATGGATTAAGTGTTAATACTACTTTATCCGACCCATTAATTGGTGGGGAAAGATACTTCCAATATCATGGAGCTATAGCACAACCAGGACCAAATAAATTCTTAAAGGATGTAGATGGTTTCGGAAATGCTGTATGGTCAGATTTACCAGGGGACCCAACATTAACAGGAGATACATTTGCTATTTCTGCGTATACGAGTGGATGTACTTTATATATCTCAGTTAGTGACGGGACTACATTAACTGCAGATACGTGTAATAGTTTTTCAAATAGTCCTTATAGATACGACAATCTAGTAGATAATATTGTGCCTAAATTACCTCTTGGTCCACAAACAAATCAAGCAGGTGATGGAACTATGTGGACGACATATAATAATATTGCGGGTGGTTACCGAAATAAAATACTTACAAGTTGGGATACAACATCAAATGCAATAGTTAATGGATTAGAGAATATAATTACAGGCCAAACTAGCTACGCTATCTCTGGAGGATATAAGAATTTTATAGCCGGAAGTGCTGGTGCTTCAGTAGTTTTAGGTACACAAAATCTAATGGAGGGCACAAAGATATCAACATCTTGGGTATATGGTTCAGGTGGTTGGATGCATAATTCTTTAAATGCTTCCATACATCAGGGACTTGGTAACAAAATGTTGTATTCTGATTACGCATCAATTATTAATGGTAATATAAATAAAATATCTGGTTCAAGTAGTTCTAGCAGTTATGGATTAATAGGTAATGGGTACGAGAATATTATTGAGTCAGATAGTGCAATAGGTGTTACACATCGTTCTAGATATGCATTAATAGGTAATGGTAATGATAATGTAATATGGAGAGGTAGTGGGTATAGCACACTTTTAAATGGGTCTATCAATTATATTTCAGGAACTACATATGCATCTATATTAAATGGTAAAGTAAATAGAATATTCCCAGATAGAGTAGGAGATGGAGCAATAGGTAGTCCAGATTACTCAATCATTGTTAATGGAACCGGAAATACTATAAGTGGAGAATTTAAATCTTCCGCAATAATAGGTGGTGTGGATATAGACGCTTATCGTTCTCAGACTACTCACATGAAAGGGTTAGATGTGAATACTAACACTACACACGGACAACGTGCATTCACATATCGAGGAGCCTTTGCAAATCCAGGAACAGGAAAAATATTAAAATCAGTTAACCCAGCGGGAGACGCTGTATGGGACGACCCAGACGGGATAACCTTAACAGGCGATACATTCGCAATATCAGCTTATACTAGCGGATGTACCTTATATATTTCAGTTAGTGATGGAACCATTTTAACAGCTGATACATGTACTACATTTACAGATAGTCCATACAGATATGATGAAGCTAACGATAATATAGTACCTAAACTACCTTCTAATAGTATTCTAGTAAATCGTGCAGGACATAATGGCATTATAACCCACTACAATAATATTGCGGGGGGTTATAAAAATAAAATATGGACGAACTGGGATACCTCATCCAACGCTATCGTTAATGGGTATAATAACGTAATGAGTGGGCAAACAAGTTTTGCATTACTTGGTGGGTATGAAAATAGAGTAGAGGGGGCATGTCAAACTTCCTTTACACACGGCCATAGAAATATAAATCTTGATTCTCACACTACAAATCTTATTGCATATCAAAGTCATGTTCATCGTTCTTCCATGTCATCAATTCTTGGTGGGAATAACAATAAAATGTTTATAACTGCTACTTCTAGTATTGTTGGTGGTTCTAGTAATGTCCTATCTGCTAGAACAGCGAGTGGTAATCTGTTTGTAGGTGGTGGTAATGATAACATGATAGTAGACGGTGCTTACACCTCTCCCGGATTAGATACCCAATTTACTAGTCGTTGGTCACTTATAGGGGGTGGTCTATCCAATAGAATATGGCAAGGAAGTGTTTTATCCAGTATCTTAGGTGGTAGACTAAATTATATTTCTGGTAGTACATACGCTCACATTTTAGGGGGTAGGGAGAATAAAATATTACCTGGCCTTAGAGAGGGAACACATAGTCCAGATTATGCAGCAATAGTTAATGGTTCTGGTAATACAATTAGTTTCGATTATAAAGCTTCATCAATTATAGGTGGGGTTGATATTACAGCTTCACGTTCACAAACTACATTCATGAAAGGGCTAGAGGTTAATACCGACACTACTGAAGGAAGTAGACAATTTACATATAAGGGTGGTTACGCCAACCCTGGATTTGGTAAATTCTTAATGGATGCCACTAATTTAGGTGATGCAGTATGGGCTGAATTACCAATAATTGGATATACCGGTGGTTCAATAACAGCGGACACCTATGTTACGTCCGCATATACTAGTGGTTGTACACTCTATGTCACTTTAACCGACGGTTCAGTTTATACAAGTAATCTATGTGATGGATTTTCTGATAGCCCATATAGATATGATGCACTTAACGAAAATATAGTACCTAAAGCTCCTGCTTCTGCAGGTGTAGTAAATTCAGCAGGGCATAATGGTATCATTACTAACTGGAATAATATAGCTGGTGGAGATAGAAATAAAATATGGACAAATTGGGATACCTTTGGAAATGCGATTGTTAATGGAACAAAAAATGTTATTAGTGGACAAACAAGTTACGCTACTGTTGGTGGGGATAGTAATTTATTAGTTGGGAAGAGTACAAGTAGTTTTGTCTATGGAGCTAATCATTATGGTGTTGAGTCCGGATGGTCGAATATTGGTGGTGGTTGGTACAACTTATTATTTAATACTGTATATTCTACAATAGCAGGAGGAAGTAACAACTCAAATATAGCACACAATAAATCCTTTATTGGTGGAGGTAATGAAAATATTTTATCTGCCGCAACTGAAAGTGTTAGTCATGAATCGTTTATTGGTGCAGGACACGACAATCAAATTCATAGTGGTGTTGCAAATGAAATAAATTATCATTCGTCTATTGTTGGTGGGTGGCAGAATAGAATATGGCAAGGAAGTTCACATTCATTTATTGGTGGTGGTGAAGAGAATTATATTTCTGGTACTACATACGCTACAATCTTAAATGGTGAACAAAATAGAATATTCCCTAATGGTAAGGAAGTAGTTAACTACGTACCACATTATGCAGCAATAGTTAATGGTTCCGGTAATACAATTTCGTATCAGTATCATGCGTCTGCAATTATTGGTGGTGTAGATATATCAGCAACGAAATCACAAACTACCTTTATGAAAGGTTTATATGTTGACACGGATACCACCGAAGGAGCACGAGCATTTAGATATTATGGTCAATACGCTTCACCAGGAATAGGTAGAGTATTAACGGATATTAATGGTTCTGGTGATGCTGTTTGGCAAGAAATGGGAGGTCCACGACTTACCGGTGACACCTACGCTGTTTCTGCTTATACAAGTGGTTGTACTTTATATATCGATGTTAGTGATGGAACAATATTAACTGCTAATACATGTAATGAATTCGCTAGCATTAGTCCTTATGAGTATACATCAGCTCTAAATTCTATAAGACCTGTTTTACCAGCACAAACAAGTGGTAACGCCAATGATGTAGTACATGGTAAGTACCAAAATATAGCAGGTGGTATAAAGAATAAGATTTTATATGAGTTAAATCCTCTAGACCCGCCAAGTGCAAACAATTACACTCAATGGAATGCAATCACTAATGGTAATGAAAACACAATATCTGGTGCAACAATAACGTCACAAGCTGGTGGATATAAAAATACCATAATAGACGGTAATGTAACAAACGTTTATGGTAATAACATTACATCCTTAGACTCATCTCTCAATTTTATGTTGGGGTATGGAAATAAAATGAGTATCACCACTTCATCACAAATATTGGGTGGTGTTTCAAATGACATATCAAGAGGAAATTATTCGTACATAGTGGGGGGTAACACTAATAAGATATCCGCAACAACACTTAATACAACATTCTTTGGTGGAATAGTTAATGGTTCTGGTAATAAAATATTGAGTAGACATGCTACTTCGGAAAATCAATGGTCAGACCATTCTACAATATTAGGAGGTATGAATAATATAATTTGGCCAGAAGCACCTTATGGTCAAATACTTAATGGTGTAAGTAATGAATTAAGTGCGACTACACACTCTAGCATTATAAGTGGTAAAGAAAATGTTATATCATCAACAGTTGTAGGTGCAGGGGCACCTCGTGGACGAATTGACTACGGTATTATATTAAATGGTAGTGGTAACACGATAAGTGGACCTCATACTGCGTCAGCTATAATGGGTGGTGTGGACATGACCTCAACTCGTTCACAAACCACATTTATGAAAGGATTAGATGCTAATACTGACACCACACAAGGACAGCGTGCATTTACTTATCATGGACAGTTTGCAAATCCAGGAACAGGAAAAATATTAAAATCAGCTAACCCACAAGGTGACGCTTATTGGGCAGACCAACCAAGTCTAGTAGACCTAACCGGAGACACATACGCTATTTCTGCTTATACTGAGGGATGTATATTAAATGTGGTAGTTAGTGATGGTACAATTTTAACTGCAGATACATGTACTACATTTTCAGACGGTCCATACAGGTACTCAGCAGGACCTGGTAATATAGAAACAAAAATTCCCCAATCAGGACAACAAAATGATGTAAAAACTGGGTACTATAGTGCAATTATGAGTGGTAAAAGGAATACTATCACCGGAAGAGAAGACATTGCTTTACCTGGTGGTGTATATACTCCAAATACACCGATATATTGTTTTATAGGGTCAGGTAATTTAAATAGAATATCTGGATTTACATATCATTCTACTATATTAGGAGGGGTAGTTAATGACATATTAGAAAGTAACCAAAGTACAATTTTAAGTGGTTATAGAAACAGGGCAGAATTTGGACAAAAACAATTAATAGGTGGTGGTCAAGATAATTTTGCCCAAAATACTGTTTATGGTGTAATACTTAATGGTTTTGAAAATGAGAATTATTATGGAATGTATAATAGTGTCATAAATGGTACTCGTAACGCAGTATCAGGAACAACACCAACTGGTGGACAATATGGTCATATTGCTAATGGTTATGATAATAAGATATTCCACACGGGTTGGCAATCGGGAAGTTGGAATTTTTATGCTACTGTTTTAAATGGAAGCACAAACAATATCTGGGATAGAACTCATTATACACACATTGGTAATGGATATAAGAACCAGATAAGTGGTGCAACTTACGGTTCTATCCATAATGGAAAACAAAACTTTATTTCAGGACACGCTATACCAGAAGGTGGTGGAAGTGATATACATAGAGAAACCCTATACCCTACCATCTTAAATGGTTCAGGTAACACAATATCTGCATGGGCAGATGGAGCAGTTATACTAGGGGGTGTAGATTTACACGCTACCACATCACAAACTACTTACATGAGAGGTTTAGATGTTAATACCAATCTAAGTAATGGTTTACAGAGAAAATTCAGATATCATGGTACGTGGGCAAACCCAGCGTCTAACAGAATATTAACTTGTGTAGATAATTTAGGAAACGCTCAATGGAGAGATGGTAATAGTGTCAATGTTACTGGAGACTCATACGCGGTATCTGCTTATACTGATGGATGTATATTGAATGTGGTAATGAGTGATGACGTTATTTTAACTGCTAATACATGTGGGCAATTTACTGATAGCCCGTACAGATATGATATAGGGGTTAATAATATTATACCTAAACTACCTAACAATCCTAACACAACAGGATATAATAGAATGGGGGCTGGTGCTGGAAGTTCGTCTATATTAGGTGGGATGTATAATGGTGTAAGTGGTGACTCAACTACTGTAGTTGGTGGACAACGGAATGAAGCAGGAGCGTCTAGGGCTTTCATCGGTGGTGGATACGGAAACAAGATGCACGGTATTGCAGGTTCATATGGTAGTATTGTTGGAGGTACATCTAATGAGATGTACGGTACTGCTTTCTATAACAGTATTGTTGGTGGTGTCTATAATAAAATAGTTGGTACTCTTGCAGTAGATGGAGCGGTAGCATACTCTTCTATTTTAGGTGGTAGAGGGAATCTTATTTCCGGAGACACGTCCGCAGGAGATTTGGATGAGAAATTTAGTGTAATCACAGGTGGAAAACTGAATAAAATAACAGAAGGATTCTGGAGTCTTATTGGAAATGGACGTAGCAATGAAATTGGGGAAAGTATAAATCAAAATTATTACTCTACCATACTAAATGGTCAAAACAATAGAATTATATCAGATGTCGCTTGGCATTATTATGGACATATTTTAGGTGGTTCTGGACACACAATCCTATCAACTGCACATAGTTCAGCAATTATAGGAGCGACTGATTTAACTGCACATACACCAAGTACAACTTATTTAGGTGGAGCACATGCTCACGGTAAAGTAAGAATAGCTTCTAAAGAATACATCAAAACTAGTGATTTTGTTAATATAGCAGCATACCAAACTCCGGTTAGTACTTTAGATGTTGTACACGATAGTCATATGTTCTCTACAATGTCAGCAGGTACTGCTGGTGGGGAAGTTGTAAGATTTGGTGAGAAAAATGCTGCTTATAGTGCTGGTAAATTAGTACAATTAAGAAATGGCACCTGGTACCCATCAAATGCGACCGACACCACATTCCAAGGTAGTATGCTAGGAATAGCGTTAGGTAACAAACCAACTGTAGAGGGGGTATTAATTAGAGGATTCGCTAAATTAAATACAAATTCAGATGATGTTACAACATGGACCGTAGGTAGTCCACTTTATGTTTCTGAAAATGTTGCTGGTGCAATTACAGAAACAGCACCTAGTAATACAAATGAGTATGTTAGAGTTGTAGGATATATGACACAAACCGCTGATGTACTTTACTTTAATCCTGATGGAACCTTTATTAAGATTGCATAATGGCAGATATATTTAACATTAATAATATAGTATATTGTGCTAGTGCTACAAGTGTAAATGATGTGTTACGAACTAATACCCACTCTATAGACACAATAATAAAAGATTGTGTGGTAGAAGAGTGTTATAACTGCGGTCCCATTCAATTATCTATTATGAAAGTTGAGTGTGTGGACGCTTGTGTAGCAAGTTGTACCGTTTACTGGACTAATGTTCCACCTTCCAGATGTAATGGGTGTGACCTAATGGTAGGAGACCCTCTATATACAGACATATCGTGTACTCCGGCGGCAGATGGAATGTATTCTGCTAAACCTTGTGAGAGTGCGGGAGAGTATTGTGAGAATTGTTATCAAGTTGATGCAGGTATTATAATCGCAGTTACTGCATGTAATGAGGGGACGTGTACAGCTATTAATACTAATATCACCACCCATGAAGTGTGTGGTTCTATAGGCTGTTTCTTAGAGGGAACTAAAATAAGAGGCCCAAAAGGAGAAATCTCTATTGAAAAAATTAATAAAGGAGATGTTATTTATTCTTATGATACAGAAACAAATGAGGTTGTAGAAAATGTTGTAAATAATTTATTAATTCATAAAGATTGTAAAGATAAGGCAGTTCTATTAACATTATCTAATAATGAAGAAATAAACGTTACATTAAGTCATCGATTTTATAGCGTTTCAGATAATAAATGGAAAGAGTTAGAAAAATTTGAACTTGGAGATTCATTATATTATTATAATGAAGGAAGTTTAGAAGTTGCAACAATAAAACAAATAGATTCGGTAGAAAGTTTTGATGTAGAATATAATTTAGAATTAGAAACCGAACCGAGAAATTATTTTGCAAATAATACTTTAGTTCATAATGCTAAAACAAGTTATGTGCCTGGTGCATGTTCAGATACAACCTGTACAGTAAGATATACAGATGGAACACCAGGTAGTTTAGTTCCTGGAGACCATTTATATAGTGATGTTAATTGTCTGTGTAGTCCTCCAACAACAGAGGGGTTTTATAGAGCTTATGTTACAACTTGTAATCCAGACACCTCATCTCAATGCGTACAAGTAACAGGAGAGTGTGTAATTAGAGCTGTACAACCTTGTGCAGACTCCGACTAACTATTTTATTATAATTTTACCGTCTTTCTTTCTAATAGATAAAGAATATTTCTTATCAACAGTAATTTTTCCTTTTAGAACTTCTTCAGAAATATAATCCTCTATTTTTATTTGAATGGCTCTTTTAATTGGGCGGGCCCCAAACTTATCATCAAAACCGTCATCAGCAATATAATCAACAACACTTTTGTTAAATCTAAAAGTATAACCCATATCATCTAATCTACATTTTAAGCTATTTAATTCTAATTTAACAATTTCTTTTATATTATTTTCATCTAAAGGATTAAACACTATAGTCTCGTCTAATCTATTTAAAAATTCTGGACTAAATTTATTCTTTAATGCTTTTGTAATTACATTTTTTTGTTCTTCTTCTTGTTGACTTTGTTTAGATGTAGTCATAAAGCCTAGACCATTACCAAAATCTTGAAGTTGCCTACTTCCTATATTAGATGTCATTATTATTAGTGTATTCTTAAAATTAATTTTTCTACCTAGTCCATCAGTTAAATGGCCTTCATCTAAAATTTGTAATAATAAATCATATACATTTTCATGGGCTTTTTCTATTTCATCTAATAATACTACTGAATAAGGTTTTTTTCTAACTGCTTCGGTTAATTGCCCTCCTTGATTATATCCTACATACCCAGGAGGAGAACCAATTAGTCTAGAAGAATTAAATCTTTCTCTGTACTCCGACATATCTACACGAATTAAATTGTTTTCGTCTCCAAATATTTCTTTAGCAATAGCTTTCGCTAATAAAGTCTTACCAATTCCAGTAGAACCTAAAAACATAAATGCTCCTATTGGTTTTTTATGTTCTCTAATTCCAACTCTATTCCTTCTAATAGATTTAGCTATTTTACCTATAGCTTCTTTTTGCCCAATTACCGTATCAGCAAGAGCACTTTCTAACTTTAATAAGTTTTCACTTTCATTTTCAGTTAATCTTTTTAAAGGTATCTTAGTCATTTGAGATACAACACTAAAAATGTCGTCTTCAGTTACTTCCTGTCTACTTTCTTCTAATGATTTTTCCCATTCTAATTTTCTATCTTCTAGTTTAGATATGAGTGTCTTTTCCCTATCTCTTAATTCCGCAGCCTTTTCAAATCGTTGAGTTTTAACAACATTAACTTTTTGTTCTTTAACTTCATTTATTTTTCTTCTTAATTCTTCTATTTCTTTTGGGTAATCTATATCTACTTGTACTTTTGCTCCAACCTCATCCAATATATCAATCGCTTTATCTGGAAACTCTCTATCGGTAATATATCTTTCGGCCAATGTTACACAAGCTTCTAAGCATTCCTCACTAAATTTAACTTTGTGGTGAGACTCATACCTATCACATATATTTTTTAAAATTTGTAATGTTTCTTCGGGAGTAGTAGGTTCAACTGTTACCTTTTGGAATCTTCTCACCAAAGCTCCATCCTTTTCAATATTTTCTCTATATTCATCTATAGTCGTAGCTCCTATACATTGTAGTTCTCCTCTAGCTAATGCTGGTTTAAATATATTAGCAGCGTCTAATGAACCAGAAGAATTACCGGTCCCCACAACAGTATGAATCTCATCAATAAAAACTATTATGTCTGAATTCTCATATAATTCATCTAATATAGCTTTCATCCTTTCTTCAAACTGACCTCTATATTTAGTTCCTGCAACAATTGACGTTAAATCTAATCCCACGATTCTTTTATCTAAAAGATTTCTAGGACATTTACCATTATGTATTCTCATAGCCAATCCTTCTACTAATGCAGTTTTACCACATCCAGGTTCACCAATAAGAATAGGGTTATTCTTTTTACGTCTAGATAATATTTGTGCTATACGAGTTATTTCATCTTTTCTCCCAACTACGGGGTCTAATTTGCCTTCTTCCGCTAGGACAATTAAATCTCTAGAAAAATTATCTAGGATAGGTGTTTTAGAACTACCAAGTTTCTTTTCTTTTTTAGGTGTTCTACCTTCTTCTTTACTCTCAAATTCCGAAAAATTACTAAATGTGTCTTCCATATTCTTTTTTTATAAATTTATAATTTTTTTTAATTAAAATCAACTAACTGACATTTTGTCATTATCACCTGACACCTTGACTTTTTAAATATAATGGTATACTATTTGTAGTATAAGTAAGTGTTGTATGACTATACAAACATAATAAAAATAACTTAAAATAATATTAAAAATGAAAAAAATTATTGGAATTGATTTGGGAACCACAAATTCGTGTGTTTCCGTAGTAGAAGCAGGAGCTCCTGCTATCGTAGTTAACTCTGAAGGAAAGAGAACTACACCTTCCATTGTATCTTTTAAAGACGGTAACCGTATGGTGGGCGACCCAGCAAAACGACAAGCGGTAACTAACCCTAAAAATACAATTTACTCAGTAAAAAGATTTATCGGTAGTAAATTTGCTGAAGTAAGTAAGGAAGCAAAAAAAATGCCTTATGATGTAATTAAAGGAACTAAAAATATGGTAAATATTAAAGTAGATAATAAATCTTATGTTCCTCAAGAAATTTCAGCTGTGGTTTTACAAAATTTAAAAAAGACAGCAGAAGATTACTTAGGCACTAAAGTAACTGACGCAGTAATTACTGTTCCAGCCTACTTTAATGATGAACAAAGAAAAGCAACAAAAGAAGCTGGGAAAATTGCAGGATTAAATGTCTTAAGAATAATTAATGAACCTACCGCAGCAGCATTAGCATATGGTTTAAATGAAAACCAAGAAAAAACTGTAGCTGTATATGATTTAGGTGGAGGAACATTTGATATTTCTATATTAGAAATAGGTGGTGGTGTTTTTGAAGTTTTATCTACAAATGGAGACACCCATTTAGGTGGAGATAACTTTGACGAAAAAATTATTGACTGGTTAGTTGAAGAATTTAAGTCTGAAAGCACGGTAGATTTAACCAAAGACGCTTCTGCAATGCAAAGATTAAGAGAAGGAGCAGAAAAAGCTAAAGTAGAACTATCAAACTCAACGACTACTGAAATAAATTTACCTTATCTTACAGCGGATAATACAGGACCTAAACATTTAGTACGTACTCTGTCAAGAGCAAAATTTGAATCGATGGTTGAACCTTTGGTGAAAAAAAGTTTAACACCATGTAGAAAAGCTCTTAAAGATGCAGGTATGAAAGTAACTGATATAGATGAAATCTTATTAGTGGGTGGGTCTACTCGTATCCCAGTAATACAAGAAGCGGTAGAAAAATTATTTAGTAAGAAACCGTCTAAAGGAGTTAATCCAGATGAGGTAGTAGCGATGGGAGCGGCAATACAAGGAGGTGTTTTAGGAGGAGATGTTAAAGACGTTCTTTTATTAGATGTTACACCTTTATCTTTAGGGATTGAAACTATGGGTGCGGTAATGACAACTTTAATAGAGTCCAATACCACCATCCCAACGTCTAAATCTCAAATATTCTCTACCGCCATCGATAACCAACCTGCAGTAGATATTCATGTGTTACAAGGAGAAAGACCAATGGCAACTGACAATAGAACTTTAGGAAGATTTCAGTTAACGGATATTCCCCCAGCAATGAGAGGAACTCCACAAATTGAAGTTACTTTTGATATTGACGCAAACGGTATTATTGATGTTAAAGCAGTAGATAAAGGAACTGGAAAACAACAAAATATTAAAATTGAATCTGGAAGCAGTTTATCGGACCAAGAAATAGATAGAATGAAAAAAGAAGCGGAAGTAAATGCAGATGCAGACAAGAAGAAGAAAGAAGAGATACAAAAGTTAAATGAAGCAGACTCAATGGTGTTCCAAACAGAGAAACAACTGAAAGAGTATGAAGATAAGGTTGACGAAACTGATAAAAATGAACTAACTGATTTATTGGAGAAACTTAAAAAATCTATAAGTGAAAAGAATATTAGTGTTATCGATTCACAACTAGAAGAGATTACAACTAAATGGCAATCAGTGTCACAAAAAATGTATGAAAAGACTAGTGAACCTACGAGTACAAGTGAAAACGGTGAAACTGTTACAGATGTAGAATACGAAGAAGTTTAAAATTAAAACCCCCTTTTCTGGGGGTTTTTTATTTTCTAATTATTTATAAATAAAAAACAATGGGAGTATTATCCGAAAGATACCAAGACAATAAGATTATTAACAAGTATAAATCTTCAAATATAAAATCTTCAATATACGAAACTGACACTAAAAAATTAATTATAGAATTTAATGGTGGAAGAAAATATGAGTATAGTAATGTACCGGACACTACATGTGCATCTCTCCGAAGAGCAAAAAGTCAAGGACAATACTTTAGTAAAGAAATAGCAAAAAAATATCCTTATAAATTATTAGATTAAAGAACTATAATTAAGTAAGTTTTATAACTATTTATGGGTATGACTTTAGCCTCACGAATATTAGCCAGCTTTAACACAAAAGAAAAACTAAACCCCAATATTTGGACCAAGAATATAGAGGGTAATTTTATGCTTAGACCTGATATTAGAAAAAAATTATTGGCAATTTCCGCTAATTTTTTAGACTTTATAGATGTAGAAGGGTTAGAGTGTGACATCGACACCAAAAATTGCACTATAGAAGATATTACAATTACTGGTAGTATAGCAAATTATAATTGGTCCGAATTTTCAGATATTGATTTACATCTTATTTTGGATTTTGATAATATAGATGAAAATGAAGAATTAGTTAAAAATATCTTAAATACAAAGAAAAATTTATGGAATTCTAGTCATGATGTAACAATAAACGGATACGAGGTAGAAGTTTACACTCAAGACTCAAAAGAAACACATTTTTCGTCAGGAGTATATTCTGTACTCTTTAATAAGTGGGTAGTAGCCCCTAAACCAGAAGATGTGGTAGAAGTTGATGTGAATAAAGTATTAGGAAAAGCTAAGGGATGGATGGAAATAATAGACGGTTTACAAAATAAATCTTATGAACTCCCATCTTCAGATATTCTAGAAATTATAGAAAAAGTAAAAAATAGATTAAAGAAATTTAGGTCTTGTGGTTTAGAAACAGGGGGTGAGTTTTCTTATGAAAATTTAGCTTTTAAATTTTTAAGAAGAAGCGGTTATTTAAAGAAATTATTTAAACTTAAAAATAAACTTATAGATAATGAGCTAAGTTTAAATTAATTGTAGGTGGTTTTCTCTTAGACATAATATTTATATATAAATTAAAGAATAAAAAATGGCAAATTACTCAGGACTTCATACAGGAACACAAATGTATTGTGGAGTAGCATTACAACCTTGGTTAACCGCTGACGGAACTATAACAGGTATAACATGTACTAGTATATATGCAAATGGTGCTGTTGGTAGTTTGGTGATTAATGGTTCTACCGTTGCTCTTCCAGACGGAACACAATTAGATTTACAAATTGACACTGTAACAGGCACTAAAACTAACGCGTGTTTTCTTTGTACTTGTTTTAATTGTGCTGACCCAGATTCGTCATATACATTCCCTAATAATAGCATACATTACAATTATAGTGGAGACACTTGGTTTGGAGGTGATGGAGGAAGTGGTATGGGTGCAAATTCCGGAGGAATAAGAGGAGCAGGTATGGGTTCAAGCGACCCTCATTCTAATTATACTAGATTAGGGTTACAAGGTTTGAGAAATTAATAATAAATGATAAAAAACACAAAATAAAATGGCAGATTTAAAACCAGTAGGAAGTGAAAAACTTCCATTAAACAGTAAAATTAGAAGAATAGTAGAGTTAGCTAATTATGGAAATAAAAAAGATGTTTCTGAAAATAGCTATCAAACAGTAGTCTATAATAAAAGAGGAGCAGACGGAAATGTGTACGCTATTATTAAAGAGAATTCTAATTATATCATTAAAAAAGGAAAAAGTGAGGGGTCATTAGATTATCTGAATGGACTAAATAATAGTAAGAAAAACACATTTAGCTCCTATTCAAAAGCACTCAAAAAATTAAATTTAATGTTTAAACCACTTAATGAAGAGTTTAATGGAGGAAATGAAAATCCGTTAATTGGTGAACAAAAAAAGTTTGTCTTAAAAACACCAGAACCTGCAGCAGGTGAAGAAGATATGGACCTTGATATGGACATGGCTGATGAAGGAGGTGAAGAAGATATGGATTTAGATATGGATATGCCTGATGAAGGAGGTGAAGAAGATATGGATTTAGATATGGACGTTGAAGGTGGTGGTGAAGAAATGGACATGGAAATGGATGTAGAAGAGAAACCATTTCAGGACCCAACTAAAACAATACAAAAATTAACTGGTAAGTTAGGCCAAAAATTAAGAGAATATGCTGAGGAGTTAGACGCTGATATGATAAAATATGTTATTAATTCTATTGTTTCTGCAGTAGACGTTACACAATTAACAAGTGAGGATGTAGAAGATATAGTAGAAAAATTAGAGAGTGAAGAAGATATTGAGTACAGTGAAGAAGGTGAATTTGATGTTGAGTTAGGTGGTGAAGAAGAATTAGACTTAGATATGGGTGGAGAAGAAGACTTGGATTTAGACTTAGAAATGGGAGATGAAGAAGAAATAGAGTTAGCAGAAACTGGTAGAAGAAGAAAAGACATGGGTGAGATGTGGGGTAAATTAGCTCAAATGGCCGCTATGGCAGCAGGAGAACGAGTAGGGTCTCATGTAGCTGACAAATATTTAGAAGAGGATTTAAGTGAAGAAGAGTTTGATATGGAAGACGAGGATTCTTTTTCCCAACTAGACCAATCAGACATAGAGACTGTTAACGCGGAAATACAAAATATTTTTGCAGAAGGAAGACCCGCGATGATTAACAATTCTTTAAAAAAATATTTTAAATATACTAAACAGGAATTAAAAGAATCTGCAAAGGCTGACGAAATTAGAAAGGCTCTTAAAAAAGAGTTTATAAAAAGTAAGATTGTTGAAAGTAATAAAAAGAAAAAATTACAAAAAGCATTTAAATCTTATGAACAAGAGAGATTAACTAAAAGTTTTTTAAAAGAGAACAAACAATTTAACCATATAGGACAAAATAAAAGAGGAGATATCGTACTTCAAAAAAACGATAGAATAGTACAAATAACACCAAAAGGCAAAATCATTAAATAAAATGAGATTGGTTTACGTAAATGAACTCGGACCTAATTTTAAAGGAAATTATGTTTACGAGTTCATTTTTTCTTCTAATAAGGATGTGTGGGGTGAAGAATGGGAAAACAGTCCTGCAAATAGAAAACCACAACCACCAGACATCAAGTATATAGAAAAGGTGGGTGTCTTCTCAAAAGAAAATATAGAGTTTGAATTAGTTCAAAATTCTGATTATTTTTCATTTATAGATGCTATAGATGATGTTATAGCCTTAGCATGGGAAAAAGAAAGTGAAGAGGAAGTAGAAATAAGTATAGAGAAAAGATTAGTTTTTAGATTTGGTGAAACAGAAGAATCAGTAAATGATAAATTATACGCAAGAGATTTAATTTTAAACGATGAAGAAAAAACAACAACAATCCCGAGTGAATAGAGTTTCTTTATATAATAGACTTATAAAGAAAGGAATGAAACTTAATACACTTTTGGAGTTCAACGACAAACAGTTAGTTGCACTTGCCCAACGTTTATTAAAAGAAGAAGACCCAAAATCAGAAATATTAAAAAGAGAATTAGAAATTCAAAAACGATATGAAACAGATATGGCACAGGTAAACCAAGAAAAAGCTAATGCCATGGACACCAACGAAGAAAAGATAGACCCAAGATTTCCAGCTGCCACAAAATATACAGACGCTGCAGGAAAGGAAGAAGAAATATTAGAAGACGAAATGGAAGATGAATTAGATGAACAGATATTTGATGACCCGGATAATGCTGCATATATAGACACTCCTTCATTTACAAATCCAGACGCAGAAGGATTCCAATCTCAAGGGCCTATGGACTCTTATAGTGGGGATGGAGACGACGAAGGATTTGCTGGTACTTTGGAAGAAACTTTAGGGTTTACAGAACCTAAGTATTCTTTCACCAACCCAAACGAAAAAGGACACCAATCAGATGGCCCTATGGGAAATAGTGCAGGCATACATGAAGACGAAGATTACTTAAATCAATTAGCGGGAGAAAAAGTAACTGGTCAACAAGTTCCACACGATGCTGATGATATGGCAGATGATGGAATGGACGATGATTCAAACCCAGATAGTGCAGCTCACAAATATGATGGGGACATAGCGGAAACAATTTCTAAAAAAGAATTAATGGAGGTAGCAGCATCAAAAGCACAAAAGAGATTTTGGTGTTTTGTTAAATCATGTAAAGAAAGTAATTATAAAGATTGTGGAACCGGTAATAGGATTAAAACAACTGCTAAAGATAGCACCATGAAACAAATTAATGATTATTGTGATACTGATGATTCAAATTTACCAGAAAAAGTACAAGGAGAAGCACTAACCCAACAAGTAGTTGAAAATTGGTTATTAGGTTTAGTGGAAAAGTATGAAAGACCAGAAATGACAAAAAAAGAATTAATAAAAACTATAACAGAAATGGAAGTAATGGATACCGAAGTTGAAGCTGTTACAGACCCAGATATAGAAGACGCTGCATTAGAATTACCTTCATGGTTAGATTTTGAGAGTTTATTCTCTGCTGGTCCACCTATGACAATGCCGGAACCAGTAACCAAACCTACCACAACACCTTTAAAAACACCACAAAGACCAGGTAGAAAGACACCGTATCAACCCAAACATAAACCAAAACCAAAGGCATTTCGTGAATAATGAAAAAGAAAAATCTTTTTTTAACTAAAAAACAACTTAGTTCTTTATCTACCACAATAAATGAAGCTCCTATCGATTATGGTGATAGACCGGAGAGAATGGACCCTACTTTACAAGGTAAAATTGAAAGAGGTGAGTTTCCTGGAGCAGGTAGTGAAGCATATCCAGAAGTCGACCCACAAGGGGTAGCAAATACTTTTGAAGAATTAATTTCCTCTAAAAGATTTAAGGATGTGGTTGAAAAGGTAAAACATTATACGGGAGTAGAAAATGTAACACCTGGAACTTTCGGGCAATTACAACAAATGTTAATGGCATCCGTCCAAAGAATATTTCAAATAGAAGCACAAAATAAAGAACAGTTAGAGGAATTAGCGGTTAAGATAGTAAGAGAAGATATGTCTATTCCTGAAGACGCATTACAATTTGACGCAAAGATTGTTGGAATGGGAGAAATAGATATGAGCGGAATGAATCCAGGAGGACAACAACAACAGCAACAACAGCAACAACAAGATTCAGAAGAAGAAGCTATGGAAGAATTTGAAGATTTTGATATTGAAAAACAAAAAAGAAGATTCTTGAATCAATTAATACAAGGCGCATCTAAAAAAGGTCATTATATGTTTCATATGGTCGATGAAGAATTAAATAGAATAAATCCTGATTTGATTAATTTGTATGGTGTAATGATGTCATTAAATGATTTAGTTTATTGGATAATGCCGGATGAGACTACAATGATGATGGCTCAGAGTGGTTCTGGAATGGCTGGTAAAGAAGAAGTAGACCCGGACACAGACCCTCCAACAGTTAAAGCACGTGGGATAACTTTCCCAGTTTTGGTACATGAATTAATAAAAGGGGTCATGGAGGTACTTGCAACTCAAGGATTACCTGACGACCCACGCCAAGCTCAAATGGTTATGGATGCAGAAGACACTTTAACATCTGAAGTATGGGATTTACGTTTAGGCCCAGTTATATGGGAAAAATTTAGAGAATCTTATCCATTTGATTTGATGCAAGATGACAAAAAAGAAATACAGAATTATTTATTTAGTGAATTTGCAAGAATGGACGCTAAAGAAATGTTTAGATTAGCGAAAGAAATATTAGCTAATTCAGATAGAGGAAAAGAAGAACTAAAAAGAATTGTCGAGGAAATTATAGAAGAAATGAAAAAATCAGATTATGAAGACTCACAACCTGTAGATTATGGTGACGATAGTGATGTACTCGAACCACCAGCTGCTCCTCAAAACGTACCAGCCCCACAAACACAATCTATAGACTTAGACATGGATACAATATTAGAAAAGATATTTAGTCAAGGAATGGAGTCTTTAACCCCCCAGGAATTACAATTTTTAAGAAAACAATCTAATTAATAGCCTCGAATAACTCTGTCGATATTTATATTATATGACCAGAGAAGAATTATTAAAAGAATATGTTAAATGTGTAGGAGACACCTCATACGCATTACGGACTTATTTAGAAACTTACGACAACACTAAAAGTCGTTATGTTCCATTTGTCTTATTTCCGGAACAGGAAATGATGATTAATGATTATGAAAAGTATAATGATAATATAGTTTTAAAATATAGACAAGCGGGAGTATCTACTGCTACTGCCGCATGGATTTCCAAAAAATTACAATTTGCATCTAAAGATAAACCAGAAAAAATATTAGTTCTGGCAAATAAATTAGATACTGCAGCTGAAATGGCTAATAAAATTAGAGGGTTTATCCGCCAATGGCCCGAATGGATGGCGGTTGGATTTGACAAAGATAAGAACTCTCAAAAACACTATAAATTAACTAATGGGTCCGAAGTTAAAGCAGTTGCCACTTCCGTCGATGCGTTAAGAGGATATACACCGACAATTTTAATATTTGATGAGGCAGCA
>Ga0209756_1000612_pt1 | contig 34853 bp, 34 predicted proteins | sample ETNvirenome_6_85_FD_184071 | JGI IMG/M metagenome (GOLD analysis project Ga0209756, IMG submission 184071) | Marine viral communities from the Pacific Ocean - ETNP_6_85 (SPAdes) (version 3) | ecosystem: Environmental > Aquatic > Marine > Oceanic | place: Pacific Ocean | collected 2013-06-19 | reverse complement strand
TGTATGAGATCGCAACAGTCTTTGAATTCCAGCCGCGTGTAGCACCGCCTACATGCCAGCCGCGACCCTCAAAGACTTCTCCCGTGTCACCCGACACCAACCAATTGTACGCGATAGTTGTCCACCCCCGCGTATGAACATGGTACCTGTCGTGGCCTCTGACACGCTTCGCAGGGTCAGAGGCTCCTCCTGTGGTGTGATGCACCACAATGCCCACAGGAGCCTTCCTGAAGGCTCTCATGGGCTTCTGCGTGGGGATAGCACCCCATTGCTTACGTGATACGTATTCCATACCTATTGGCTCTCCTGTCCCTAACGTATACCCATGTCAGCCTTGTAGATGTCACGCATCTCTCTATCCTTATCCATCTGTTCATAATAGCGTGCCCGCAGTTCCTGCTGCTGCTCCCACGAGGTGTTGGTCCGCAAACCAAGACCAAACATGAACGACATCCATGACGACAACAAACGATGCTGATACCGTTCCTCGTCAGGGAACAGGCGCCGCGCTTGCGAAAGCGTCGGCACCAACTGCGTCATCGAATGCAACCAATTGTCCTTCATCACCCAATTGCCCTTTGGCGTCTTCTGAGCCGCCCCCATCGCATCTAGTGCAGGCATCAGACCGGGCACCCATGAAAACGCTTCTGGTACGGGTTCTAAACTTCCGTTGAAACTATACCCCTTCCAAATATTTCTGTTTGTCAACAGTTCAACAGGTGCCTTAATCAACGGTGTAACCATAGACGACAGTGCTTCTCCCACCGCTCCGATACGCTCTATGGGTGACATGTCTGCTCTTGTCGGGGTGTTGACTAATTCGTAGAAGCCGCGCATGGGAAGGTCGGGTATCATCCACATGTGTTCCCCTGCGAACTTGTGACCCAACGGTACGGCCCCTTGCCGAACCATCCAATCTGGTACTACTCCGAAGTCAGACCAGTCGTCCTCGCTGATCGCATCTACCGCCATCCTGTAACGATTGAACTTGTACGGCTTCATCATAAATTGTTCCGCTATCAAAGGCAGCGACTTACGTGTCCACGTATAGAATGGAACTATCTTCTTAACGACACCGCGTTCAAACCTAGACAGGTCATCGTAATCAAAGTGATACTTCCAAATGTCGTCCATCGCCTGCCCAAGCGTGCCGCCCTTCTTCATAGTGTCGAAGCCAATCGATCCACGCAGGAACGTTTCCACCTTGATGTTCATGCTATGCCCAGCCTTGAGAGCCACGTTGCGACTAGAGAACGGGTTAAACTTGTTTAAATCTATCCGTTTCCCAGCAACCGTTATCACGCCACGACCTCCCGTCGATGGCGTGAACTCCACCCCCGCTTGACCCTGACCAAACGCACCCGTTTCTTCCATCTGACGTACAATCGAAATGTCGTCGGCACTAACCTTGCCGCCCGTGGCCTTGTCCAACAATTTACGTCCCTCAGCACGCCTGATCTTACCCTGCGCAACAGCCTGCTCAATCTTCAAAGCATTATATGCTCGCATGAACCGAGTGTAACTACTGATGTCAACCCCATGCAAATAATTCAAGAACATACCACCCATATAGTTTCTCGCCCAAAAACCGGGCGACAGAATGGCATATCCCTTCCATACGTTATGAACTGCGTCATAGTATCCGCCACGACCCAAGAACTTGCCCATGCCCCCGCGTGCGTGGTACATGTCGGCAGCAACGATGGACTCCACTAGGGCTTCACGACCCTGCGACTTGACTCCAATCGGCCTCCATCCTGCACGCCATGCACGATCCATCATGGGTACTGCTTCGGGCATATTTCTCAGTTTGGCTACATTGCTGCTTACATCCAATAGTTCGTCAAGGGCACCTTGGAAACTTCCACCTTCCGCCAGCGTCTGTAGAATGAACTTAGATTCTTCCAAATCGGCCATACCCAACAGGCGTATAGTCGATTCCAAATCCTGATACGCTTCCGACAAAGCGTTCACACCTCCCTGTTTGAACTTGAACTCAGGGTCCAGCGTCTGCAATTTTGCCATCGCCTTAGCAAACAGGTTACGTCGTTCGATGGCCCACTCATGCAACTGCAACAACTCCTTCGCGCTGTCCACCTCTCGGGACAGGCGATTCACGGTTTCCAAGTGCGCGTTCCAATCGCGCTCCATTAGCCACAGGTTGTCGGTAACAATCTTCTGCTTCTCAACTGCCTTCTCCAGAGCATCGTCAGCGACGACACGCCTACGTGAAAGTTCTCCTATGCCGTTGTCTTCAACCAGAGCGTCAATGGCTGCCTGACGGTAAGTCTTTTCAAATGCTGTTGGGTCAACAAGGTTCTGTTCTATGGGATTGGCAAGCGTGTTTGCAAAGTCGTCAGGTGCCATCGTGCGCTCCATGTCGTCCATGAATATTCTTGGGCGCACACCCAACGGGTTTGTCAACGTCACGTTGACGGAAAATTCGTTTTGTGCCTGCTGCACTTCGGACAGGACGCTATCTTCTGCCCACGCCCCCGCCATGCCCTGCTCTTCAAGCCACATCCCAGCCTCGTCAAGCGGGTCGTCTGCGACCGTCGCGGGTCGTGCGCTACGGCGACCAACAATGTTCTCTGTGTCTTTGATGAACGGGCTGATCGTCCAACGATCAGTCGCGTTCATCCATGCCGTTGCCGAATACCCATCGCCCGCCAAGGACAAATGGTACTGTTGCCACAGGCGCCCGATGAGTGACGATTCAGGGTATCGGGCAAGGAACGGTCGCATCATCACGGGATCGAAAGACCCCGCTCGTGCGACCGCCTTGCGTACAGCGGCGGTGTTGGTAATGGACCCGTTTAGTTCAAGCCATTCGTCCCACTTCATTCCTGCACGCAATTCTTGGTTCTGCATATACCGTAAGTGAACAGTTCCAATCAGTTCATTTGCGTGCGCAGCCGCACCTGCCTCTGCCGAAGCGACTGCTTCGGCGTAGCCATTCGGGTTCAAGTCCTTGTTTCTGTGCACAAAGTAGCGATCAATCGCGTCAGAAAGTGACCCCAACCCTTCGTCGTCCACGAGTCTGCGAGCGTAACGGTTTTCTTGCCAAGAAACAAATTCCAGTACCTCTCGCATCAGCCCACGCTGCTGCGAGAGACTATAGGCAGGAAACTTCTCCGCCAACGCAGGGTTGCTCATAATCGCCCGCACTCTGTTAAACGCATTTATGGTTCGGGTGGTTGCCGCAGAGTCAAGTATCTCTTCGACTACTTCCCCCCCTTCGCGTACAAGTGTTATCGTCTTACGTTGTTTAGGATTAGCGAATCGCAGCAACTCATCTAACAAATCGTCACCCCCGCGATCCAACATGTCCAGCGTCTGCTCCCCGATACCAGACGCCAAACGCCCCTCCCGACTAACCTGCTTATAAGGACTCACTTTTCCGTACGGCCTCGGCATCAAGTCTGTTAACTGATCTAACGTTTCCACGAGAGTTTCAGCCGTCATATTGTCGTCACCTAACTTAACAAGCAACTGTCGGGCACGAACGAGGTTAGGGTCAGCAGGTTGGAAACCGTACAACTTGATATTGGATGCGTCGGCATTCAAATCAATAACCATACGAATAAAGTCACTGCGCTCGAACGCGTTTTCGCCGCCGTACGCCATCGTCTGAGGAGTCATATTGATGCCGCTTCCGTCGATCCACGGCAACACCTGAGTGCCTTCCTCCAAGAAATGCGCCTGATCGGTGCCCCTAGCCGCTGCCCCCACACGACCAGATACCTGCATCGGGTCCAACGTCGGCTCCACACTAATACCATGACCCCGCGATTCACTCCGAATCAAATTCCACTCAGACTTAGCGCCAGCAGCCTGCATCTGCTGCTGACCAAGCAACTCCTTACCAACCAAATACGGACGATCAGCAATCGCAGCCAACTGCTCCGTGCGAGTCTCCAAAAACAGTGCCAAACGCCGAATCTGTTCATCAGACTGCGCTCCCACAGGTAGCGCATGTGCCAACATCTCCCGCCAACCACCATATTTAGCGCGTACAGCCAGAATGTTATCCACACCCCTCCTGAACTGCTCACCCTTGCCGACACCTTCGATGCCTTTGCCTTCCAGTTTGGCGAAGTCGTCTAGTACGTGTGGAATTTGGACAGGTTCAGGAAACTTTGCAATAAAGATCATCCCTGAATCGTCATAGTGTGTTATTTCCTTAAACCCTGCTTTTGCATACAGGTTGCGTAAGGCAGTAGCATCTTCGTCAACGGAAGCGGTAACCAAAATGCCTTCTGCCGACATTTCATCCGTTATTTCCGCCATCCGTTTGAGCCCCGCACGAGCGCCTGCCGTTCGCTCTCCCATTGCCGATGGAGGCGCCCCCAAATAGTCCCAGAGGATTTCGACGCGCTGATGAGGTGGAAGGTTTCCCATACCCAAAAAATCTTCTGCAAGGTTTTGGGGTAGTGGTCTGATTGTAATTTCTACTGGGTTTGCAAGGCTTCCATGCTGCCTTGCGGTCCCTACACGCTCTACGTATCCGCCCTGTAACGATGCGTCTGTTACCCTTTGGCCCCACGGTCCAATCGGCGTAGGTGGCTCACCAACAAACCCCGTACCGAAATAATCAGGTAGCAACTTGTACCCACTCTCAGCAGGACTGAGATGATTCAACAGAATAGCAGCGGTACGTCCATTCCCATCCGCAAACGGATGAATCTTCAAAAACTCTCGTATGAATACTTGCGGATCGTCGGCGTGTAGCCCCGATGCCATCAACCCCTCCATCAAACGTGGCACCTCCGCAGCAGGCGGCGGTGCCAGCGACGGCACATCTGCTCCACCCTGAATTTGGACTTCTGTCGTCCTGAACCCACGATCAGCAGTAGACCCTCCAGTGTTCTGCGCATAAGCGATCTTTTCCTCCAACTGAGAAAGAAACTCCTCCGCTTCATCTCGCAGTTTTGCTGACATTGCGTGATCGTGCTGCGGTCTATACGACTTTGCGGGGTCGTTTTTATTGTAGAAAGTTTTACGTAACTCACTGAAGGAGTGATGGAAGTCCGTGCCCTCCATCAGCAGAGTATCGGTATAATCGAAGAACATGTACTCACGATTCCCCAAAAAGGCAGCCAACGCATCCGCTTCGCTCTGCATCTCCGCCAGCGTCTGACCGTACGCTCCTCTACGCCCCGTCACAAGAGCCTGAATATCCAAAACATCGTCAGCCGTTAACGGTCCCTCAATTTGCTGCGCCCGCCGATGCCCCGCCTCAAACGCAGCCACTGGACTAGTGGAAGGCGTTTGCTCTATATCGCGTGCGACAGCAGCAGTGAAGTCTGGATCATCAGGATGCGCGGCACGTACTTTCTTTTCTGTTTCAAGGTAACGCCTGAAATCCGATATTTCTTCTTCGGTATAGCCTCTGGCGCGACTGAATGCTTCCCAATCATAAGGATCAGCCCTACTCAATGCTGTTGCTTCTGCTGAGAATGGTTCATCAATCGCTGATTTCTCAGCCGCTCCAGTTCTCTCTGTATACTCAAAGAATTCGCGGAACGTAGCATCGTCACCGAACTCTCCATAACCAACCTCGGTAATACGATCAGTCGGAGGAACACCCTGACGGGCAACCTCCCTCTCCGCCCACGTTTCAAGATCGTACGTTTTATCGCGCCTAACCCACCCGTGGTCACCTTCCCACTTCAACCCCCGATACGCCATCTCATCATTAGCATAGATCAAGTCCTGTTCCAAATGCATCCGACGTTCCATCCACAATGGATGATTGAACAAACCTGCCCTCAACTCGTCCTCACCCCGTGCGAGAGTTTCGTCCATTGCGTCTTGGAGATAGGAACGTGTACTAAGTTTTTCCGCAACCTCATCGGAATATGCACCCAGTTCGGCATCGGTCATGCGTCGAACGTTCAAAGACACCACTCGTTGCTGCCCTATGCGCGGCCCAAGAATCGGAGGGTCTGCCCAGTTGCCAAATGTTTTTTCAACGCTAAGTCTCGTGATCCTGCCATCGGAAGTCAAACCAAGATGCCTCAGATCCAGACCCATAACATCCTGATGCCCCAACAAAATATCGGCAGCAAACCCCTGCTCAAAACGAGAAGCAGAGTTCACACCAGTCTGTCCTGCCCCAACCTTGCTATCCATAGAGACAATCTGTGCACTCGCGTCTTCACCGTAAATAATCTTTGAGTTCATCAAGTCGACATTGGGATCAATCGCCACGATATTTTCCAACTCGTCTATTTCCTGAACCCTCCACATCCTGCCATCGCTACTAACGTCACCCCACGAATTACGAACAGGAATATTCAACTCACGATAGACGGCATCGGCGGCAGTCTCTGCCGCCATCTCCCCAAAATCGTGATACTCAGTCATCAAATATCGTTTGCCATTAAATGCAACCTCTGACCTATACACAAAATCCGTAAGGTCATCAACAGCCGCAACCAAACTTTCAATGTTGACAGGAGCAGTACGCGGCAACGCACCATCACGTATCCCGCGCGTTACCTGAGCGCGGAATCGCTGCAACAATACATACGCCGACAAACCAATCTCCCCCGTTTCATCCGTCAACGAATCCCCAATCTTGAACCGCACATCACCAAGCGGCGAATCGGCAATCTCTACCCCCTTCGCCCGCGCACGAGCCGCAAACGACCCCTTCGCAGCCGAAATCAACGCATCCACATCACCAACATCGTTAACTCGCAGAACTGGCTTATCGCCTACCAACGCCAAATGCATTCGCGCAGCATCATCAAACTCCTTTGACGATATAGCAGCAACAGCATCAGAACTTTCAAACGCCTCAACAATAACCCTTTTCGCATCCTCCAACGCCTCAGGCGTAGGAATCGCAAACCGATCAATAACCGCAGGAGTCTCTGGCGCCTCCAAATACTTGACATACCCCCGCAACTCTGCAACCTCGGCCTTCATTTCAGCCGTATACAAAGAAGGATGAGTGCCCTCCAACCGCGCAATCTCTTCCTCCGCCCAAGCAGCCTGCCCCTTCTCCGTCATCGTTGCACGCGGAGGCTTCCGCGCCGCCAAGTTGGCAGAAAGTTCTGGCACCTCCGTCGTGTACTTTACCGTCAACTCCTCCAACCTACGAACTATACGAGTCACCTCTGTATCCAAGAAATCCAACGCCTCAAACACCGCATGAGACGCACCCGCATACCTACCCGTAGGCGTCACAGGCATCATAAACCGCTCAGGATCAGCCATCGCCACCCACTCACCAAGATGGTTGTTGTCAAACTGGTGCGACAAATGCTCAAAAAACAGACGCCCATCCCGTGCCTGCATCGCAAACGGTGACCCCTGAGCGCGCTGATGAGTAAAGATAGAGTCCTGCATGGCGTCAGCGACAGCCTTGTTCGTGGCTTCCAACCCCGACTCACCTGTCACCGCTTGCGGACCCAACCGCTTCGCCGTCGCATCCCACTCCTTCGCATACCACGCAGCAAACGCCTTGGCCGTATCCACATCGCCAAAGGCTTCAACCAAGGCTCTCTCCAACCAAACCTTTGTTGCAACCGCAGAACGCGCCTCTTCCCACAACGCACCGTAAACAGTACTAGAGTTCAAGACCGCCACATCGTCGGGGCCACCCAACTCCAAACGCTTGACCTCATCCAACAGGTCTTGTCTCTCCTTCTCCAACACCGTCAAGCGGTCGAATTCTTTCTTCGCCGCAGCGCCCTTTGCTTCTGCTGACATCGACAGGGCGTCATCGATCTCTTTTTGTATAGTCGCTACGTCTGCTTCTAGTTGCTTGACCCGCCCTTCACTTATTTCAAACTTAACCCGCTGGGCTTCAACCACGCGCTGCTTGGCTGCCTGAGCGTTTCTCGCATTGTCCAATTCGTTTTGCAGATAGTTGTAAACCTTTGCTTGGTTTTCTACGGCTGCCCATTCCAACTTGCGTTCAGCAGGAGTGGACGACAGATGCGACCGCATCTTGTCAAGCAACTTGATACGTGACTGGTCAAGTGCAATTTGTCGCTGCCTGACTACAAGCGCCGCCTTGTGTATGGCATCGCTTGGAATATGCAATTGCGTAATCCACTTATCGGTAAGGACACGATCTGCTCGCATCAAAACCTCAGTATGTACCTCGCCTACACGCCTAGACACGATTTCTGCATACCGATTCATCATGTCAAAGATGTCACGGTTGTACATTTGGGGCAGTTCATCCCAGCCTTCGCCAAAATGGCGGATCATAATTTCGTTGATCTGTTCTGGAATGGCGGGAATTCCGTCGGGCGGAGAGGGGTTGTAGAGTTGTTCCCCAAGGAAGTTGTCGCTCATAGTGCCCTTGCCGCCCTGTGCGGCTACTTCATCAGGGCTTCCGTACCTTCTGGCCTTCTCAATATCCGAAGGGTCCCATTTGCTTCTTTGTGCATGGTCTAGCCCGTCAAAGTTCTGCTTGAACTGCATGTACTCTTGCGCATCATCTCCCACCATGCGAAACATATAAAACTCACGCTCGGGAATAAAGTCCATCCCCGCCATCGCATGTGCCTCAATACGAACCTCCTTAAACCAGTTAAGCGCCTCCATCGCCGTTTCCTCACTAATATCAATTCCATTCGAAGTCGGAATCATCCGTTCAGCAGCACCCTCAGGAACAAAAACTTCCCCACCCTTAAGACGCGCACCAAGTTGCTCCGCAGCATCTGGAATAGCCTCCCCATATGTCTTTATCTGCGCAGGAGTCGCACGCCCACCAAAATAGTCAAGAGCCTTTTGACGAAACCCCTCCCCGCGTGACGCCGACTTCCTGATAAATATGTTCCTAGCCCGATGCATCATGCTGTTGCCACGCTGCATATCCAATATGGTGTTCTTGGCCCCAAGGCGCAAACCCGCATCCAGCAAAGGATCATTTACCATATCCTTCAAAGCCTGAACTTGTATCCTCTTTGCCTTGGCAGGAGATGCACCCTTTGCGATCCATTCATCAAGCCGCGCCTTCGCCGCCACCTTGCTGGTACCCAAAACCTGCGACCCAAAGCGGCCCCTCATTTTTCCACGAGTAACACGGGTGCCCAGTCCAGCGGCTACATCACTGAACAAGTAACGCAATGAGCGAGGAACACCCAAAACGGCAGCATCTCGTGCCACCTTAGAACCACCAAGAACGCTAATGCCGATAGGTCGACCGCTGTGCGCCCACTCCGCATTCTTTAGTACTGGTAGCCGTCGGGCAGTAGCCCGACCGATACTGCCCGAGAAAGGAACCCTGAAACCCAACGACAACGACATGTCGTCAATGGTGTCAAGGTGAGCGTTTCTACCACCTTGCGTAAGGCGACTTCTTACACTCGTTACCGCTGCGTCGTCAAAGAGGGGAATAAACTTTTGGCTTTCCTTTCCGATAAGCCTCTTACCAGTACCCACTGCCGCCGCTGCAAACTCATCAGCAGTTTGCCCCGCAGCGTTCAAGTTAAGTTTCTTCCAAATCTTCGCCACCCTGCGAGCCTGAGCAGTGCCGACCGCCGACACGCCCTTCGTGCTACTGGCCCCGACAATGCCCACCTCAAACAAGTCTGCCAAGTTCTCCCCCAACCCGCCCCTACCCGTCGCAACCTGAACCCCATACGACCCGCCAAGCGTTTGGAAAAGGTCTTCAAGTTCTTTGGCAATAACCTCATCCACGCGGTCAGCCATCTCCCCAAGACCTGCTTCGCGGTGCTTCGCGGACTTAGCGGCCTTTCCTGCGCGCAATCCGCTAGACTGTGGCACTATCTTCGCGGCCTCTTCGGCCTGCGCCATAACTCTGGTAACTATCTCATCCATATGAGATTTTATAGCCGTACCTGACATCGCAGCCGCAGCCGCGTCTGACGCAGACATCCCGACTGCGGCACCAATACGATTCCTTATCGTTTTCTCAACAGCCTCCTCAATAACCTTACGAGTCAACTTAGCGCCAAGCGTCTGCGCTGCACCCGTCTTAACAAGCGCGCGGACTGGAGTAGCAAGTTTGGAAAGTCCCCCAGTCATCCATACCAGCGGGTCCAACGCCAGATCAAGCGGCGCCGCCGCCAAGAACGACGGAGTGACATCCCAATGCCAATCCTCCCACTCCTTGCCAAACAAACCACCCACCTTGTTTACAGGTAACGTAAACTGGACAAGTGACCCATAGTCCTGTAACCAGTCCTCGTCGTGAAGAAGGCGACCAAATGTATAAAATTCGGCGGTGTCCTGCCCGATCATTGCCCCAATGTCTAATTCACCAAACGGAGTAGGTACCCTTACCCCACCCAGCAAATTCATGTCATCCCAATACTGAGACAAGGGTTCGCTGCTATCGCTATAACTGATAGGTTTTGCGTTGTTATCCCACCAGTTCGACTTACTTCGCCAATTGAGATTGTTTATTATCTGCCTAGTAGCAGAAATGTTACTTTGGAAACTATCTAAAGCAACATGGGCAACAGTAGAAGACGCGCTCAAAAACTTCCCTGCCGCAGTCAAACCCAACATAACAATACCACCAAGGCCACTCAGGAATCCGCCGTATCCAGAACTACCCGTCGTCGGGGACGACATATAATTCGACGCTCCAATATCGTAACCAGAAACGTCTACATGCTGCGTAATCGGATTATACGGCTCTTTATCTGTGCCGATGTTTGCGGCTTCCAACGCCCGCTGCATATCCCGAATCGACCACTGAGGCTCCGCGTTGCGACGTACCTGACGCAACGCACCAACGCTTGCATCGCGTACACTGGGAGTAGCGGGCTGGTTCTTTCGACTGGGAGGCCCGCTGGGTTTGGCGGGGCGGTAGTCGGCAATCGGGTTGTAAGGCATAGTGCTAGCCGCTAGTGGCAGTACCTACAGCGGCATATGGCTCTTCCCAATTGTCGCCCATTTCGCTATAGAAACCCGTCCCGTCGGCCATCACCGACTGACCGTTCACCGTATCGGGTGCAGAGTTTGTGTACCCTCCATAGTCAAACCCGTGATAGTTTGGCGTTACCATTGATTCGTTCCAATATATTGGCGACGCCTGCTGGGCCATATGCATCGCACCCTGTACATCGATCAAGAAGTCAGAAGGTCCAAGAGATGAATGACTATGCTTAGTGTCAAAGTTCGTTATGTTGTCACTGAAGTCTTTCCTCTTCGCCACCTGATCGGGGGTCAGATCGAAGCCTTGCGCTTCGCGGTCATTGTAGAAGTCAACCATTTCGTTCCAATGACGATAATCAATAGACTCGGTTGCCACCGCAGGATCAAAGCCCTGATCTATCAACCAATCCCGACTGCCAGTTTCCCACTTGTTCGCTTCCGCAGCATCCAGACCTGCACTGACAGCAGTTGCCGCCAAATTCTGTACCTGCGAAGCAGGCATCGCCAGAATCTCTTCCACCGTGTAACCCGTCGACGCAGCCAACATCTCCGCGTTCGCAACCAACTTCTCCGTTTCCGCTAGTTCGGCGGCTTCCCGATCTTCGTAAGTATCCTTAGTCAGATCATATTCTTTCTGCCACTGGCTCGCTGCCGTCATCTGCGCACCCATCGTCAAATTAGTTGTAATCCTGAACTGGTCAGCGTCCTGCAACCTAGCCAACATCGCATCCCGCGACCGCGTAGCCGATTCCTGACGCCTGAGCGACCGATCCAACTTGGCTTCAGCCGATGCAAATTCTTGCGCATCGGCAGTAACCGCCCTCTGGAACAACATGTTGTTCTCAGTCTGAACCTGCTGCCACTCGCGCTGATCCGCTGCCTGCTGCGCCGCGAACTTCTGCGACTGTCCTTGCGCAATCGCCTGCCACCTGCGATCCTCAGCCTGCTGGTTCGCCGCAAAGTCTCGTGCATTAGCAGCCTCCTGCGACGAGAACGCCTGCTGCTGTCCAATCTCACCCTCACGCTGCGCAATATCTGCCAAACGCTGCTGTTCGTTCAACCCAGCAGCCGTTTCCTGACCCGAAATAGTCAACTGAGTCTCCGCCAAAGCACGATCACGCTCAGTAGCGAACTGTTCCTGACGACCCTGCTCCGTCAACTGCGCACCAGTACGGTTCTGAGCAATCGACGTTAGCGCATTCGCCAAGGCACGATCTCGTTCAATACCAAACTGCTCCTGACGCATCGCCTCGTTGAACACCTGCTCACGTTCCTGTGCATTCAACTCAGCCATACTCGTCGCCAACTGCTGTGCCAACTCGTTCTCCAAACGGAACTTCTCATCGCCTACAGCCATCTGAGCCTCAGCAGCCAACATGGCAGGCGCAGCCAAACGCTGCGCCGCACCCTGATTGGCAACCTGAGCCAAACGATCCATACCCGCAGTCGTAGACTGCGCCTGCGAACCCGTCAAACCACCTGTAAGCGCCGCAACCTCTTCAAACTCCGAAGTAACCTGACTACCCAATGCGCCACGAGCAGCCTCAATACGGGCTGCCTGATCGGCAGTCATCTGACCAGCCCGACCAGCAGCCTGCTCCGCTACCTGCCGTTGAATGTCCTGACGGTACTGTTCCTGTTGCGACAACTGGCCCTCAAGTTGACCCTGAATGTCACCAATCTGACCCATGCGGCGTGCTTCACCCTGCTGCAACGCAGCCAACTGTTGAGTGTTCAAATCGCGTATGTCAACACGACCTGATTCAACCAATGCACGAATCTGATCTGTAAAGTCCTGCGTTTCCAAACCGCCAAGTTGTTCTGTAGCGGTAGTACCCAATGCATCGTATGCCGTGTCAATCTGACCTGTCAAATCCTGTGTCCCCAACCCTCCAAGTTGTGTCGTAGCGTCTGTTGACAGCCCCGCATACGCAGCGGTGATAGCGTCCTGCAAATTCGTAGGAGCCGCAAACTCGGCTTGGTAAGAACTATACGCATTCGGATCGTAAGACGACGTAAACGTATCCGCACTCAAAGGTGCCACAGTATCTGTTGGGCCACCCCATTCGGCTAGGTTCAAGGTGTCTACGTTGGCGTTCCGATCTGGTCCCTGCCCAATGCCAACTAGCGCCGTTTCTCGCAAAAATTCGTCGTTGACTTGCCTTCTTGTTGCTTCGTCGTTGTAGTAAGTATCCCAGTTAATAAAGGAGGGCATTCGAACCAGTTCATTCTGTACCCCCTGTAAGTTGCCGCTTGCTGATGGGTCCGTGTCCGACCACCCACCCGTCGGAGAGGACGAGGCCGCTGAGTCGTAGGGGTACAAGGCGTCTAAGGTTCCTTCGGGGTTACGCGAGTGGTCAGGTTGCTGAACAGTTCCTTGCTGCTTGGCAACATGCTCCAACCACTGTATCCCATCAGGAGACTGCGTCCACTGCTGCGCCTGCTGCGCTTCCCGCATACCCTTCAGAGCCTCTGTAGCACTCTTCTGTGCCGTACTCCAGTGCGCCCCTAGTTCCGACGGCGCTCCGAGAATGTTTTGTTTCCACGTACCAAAAAGTTCGTTAAACTTTGCTTTACCCTCAGGACTGAAGGACTCCAAATCCCCCATAACGGAACCGTACTGTGAGACACCGTTTCGCTTCGGACCCCCCGAGCGGAAAATGTCTTCGTAGTCAAGGGTAAACCCTGCACCGAAACCACCCATCAGACTACCCCACCCAACGTCGAAACGACACCGAAGCGTCGCAACGCATCTGCAATCTGATCCGACATCGTACCGCCATAGAACTGTTCCTCAATCTGCTGACGCTGACGATCCAACTGCCGACCAGCCTCCTCAGACTGAGCCGCAATACCGTAACGAGCCAACTCAGCCTGACCCGCCAAACGCTCACGCCCCCGCGCATGTAAACCAGAATCGGCCATGCCGCGCTGATTGAACTTGCCCCCAAGAGAACGTGCAGCATCCTGAAACTGCTTAGAAACGTTGAAACGGTTCAATGCGCTACTGCGGCCCGTGGACTCACGGGCACGCTGAATATCGTCAAAGCCGTAACCGTAATCGGTTACACGCCTCCCAATGCCAGAGGCTCGTGCCGTATTGTCACCGTAAGCCATATCACTAACCTGTTTTTCTGTCCCGTCACTCTTCGACAGGAGCCTCGTCTGTGTCAGGGATCAACTGCTGTTGCAGCGCAGCATTCTGCGCACGCAACACAGCACATTCCCATTCCAACTTGCCGTTCGCTGACAGTTGGGCCAAAATGTCTTCAATGTTCAAATTTACTTCACTCACTTGTCTATCTTTCTATATATTGCCATTACGCAGCCTCCAACGCTTCGATGCGTACATCGTGCCGCTTGAGAATATTTATGAGCAACGGTACAATCGAATTATAGTTTACGCCTTCGACCTGTAAAACGTGGTCACCATTCTCATCGACTTCAAACAACTGTTCCCCGTCCTCCATAATGGGGTCACCGTCAACGTATGACATAAAGTCGCCGTCATCGTCAAGGACTTCCACCTGTTCGTAAAGCAGATTACCGTCATCATCTGTAGCATGAACCTGCGAGAACTGAGCCGTACCGTCATCGTTGAAAAGCGGAATGTACTGATACTGAGCAAGACGCGGATCAATCTCACCGACCTCCTCAGCGATCAACCCCCAATGGGACCAATCCTTACGGTCATTTTCGCAAAGTGAACGGTACCAGACGGGGCGCAAATTCAGCACCTCGTCGGCATATGCGTCTACCACATCTTCTACGTCGGTCTTGTAACGGCCCGACGAGGTGAAGCGGAACTTGCGGCCCGAGGCGGTGATGCGAGTTTCATTTCCACCTACCGTCGTGTTAGCGTAGGTGCCCACCTCGTAGGTTTCGCCCGTCATATAGGTGGGTAGAGTGCCACGGACGATAAGCGCGTAAGAGTTGTGGTGGGTACCGTCGATGCCCCAACGGCCCGTCGTATCCACATCGCCGTCGGAATACACAGTGATACGGTTACTGTTGCCATTGCGGATATACATAGTTTGACCGCTTGCCGCGTTCAAAAATGTGCTCCCGTTGGCATATTGAAGTATCGCGTAACCTGTTCCCGTTTGATCCAGATGCGAAAACGAAGCATAATCTGAGTATGATCCCGCGTAGCCGATTCGGGCACGCCCAAAGAACGAAGCCGTGTTCGTGTTATAGGCAGCAGCCATTGCCCCGTTGACAGACAACTTGTAAGAAGGTGAAGTATAGCCGATACCAATGTTGCCGCCCGAATCAACTGTCATCTTCTCAACATTGTTGATAGCAAATGCGATGTCTTGACCACTTGCAGAGTTGACAGCCGTCCTCCCCGAAGAATTCTGTATCAAGGCGTAACTAGACGTAGTATTGCTGTCTATATGAGCAAACGCTGCCCAATCAGAAGAACCCATATAGCCAACAGCAGCACGCCCAAGATAAGAAGTCGTGTTCGTGTTATAGGCAGCAGCCATCGCTCCGTTGACAGACAACTTGTAAGAAGGTGAAGTATAACCGATACCGACGTTGCCCGAGGTGAGGAACGTCATACACCTAACATCATTTGTGACAATCGCAAATGTGTGATTCGATTTTGACCCGACATGGATGTAATGGTCGCTGTCGTCTGCTTCCAGCGTGGCGGTTCGGCCTTCACTCGAAACGACCAGAATCTCCCCATCAGTAGTGCCACCCACTTCCAACATGGCTGACGGGCTGGCGGTGCCGATACCGACACGATCATTTGTCGTATCCACAGCCAACACATCCGTGTCAAACGTGATGTCGCCCGTGATATTGGTATCCAAATTTAATGTTACGGCGCCAGAAGTACCGCCACCGTTCAGGTTGGTGCCAGCAGTAACCCCAGTAATGTCACCCTGCGGGGCTAAATCCGCTATGGACTGGGCTGTAACCTTCTTAGAACCATTATCTGTAATATCCTCAATCGCAACATAATCACCCGTAGCGACTGTAGCAACAGACAATTCGTTGATGTCCAGCGCCAGCGTGACATCCCCTGACGCTCCCCCCCCAGATAAGCCGTTACCTGCCGTGACAGCAGTAATGTCACCTATCGGAATACCACCAATGGTTTCAGAAATCTTCCGCAACTCATACTCCATTGAACGAGCATTTGCACCCGTGAAACGATGAGTTGGTTTATAGACGGCCATCAGGCCACCTCCGCGTGCCACTCCAAATGACGCTGCTGCGACGAACGCACCTCTCGCACATCGCCTTTCACTTCAATCACATCAGTTCCTATTGCTTCCAGTTTCGCTTGATTCAGCGCATGTTGTTCCGTGTTTTCCCGCACAGTTTTGCGTACCATGTTGAACAGGCCAGTCACTATCGCTGCTGTTATCGCGCCGATTGCTCCGACCCATTCGATACCCATTACGCGGCTTCAATGGCCGCAAGGCGGCTGTCAAGTTCCTTGATAGCGGCAACCACATGCGGGACAAGCCCCGTCATGTTAAGTTTCTGAGGACGTACCCGTTCATATTCCGATTCGTTATCGGTAGCGGGCACAACCTCAACTGCGTCCTTTTCACCAGATACCACCGTAGGCACCACAGTCTCAACCTCGTCAGCGATAAACCCTGCCTGTGTCCCAAGGTTTTCGCTGCCAAGCATGAGGAACGACCGAGGCTGTAACGCGCGTACGGTTTCCAAACCCATATTCAGATCAGTAATGGAATGCTTCAGGCGTCGATCAGACGCCGAATTGAATTGGACACCGACGCCGTAGCCCACGATCTCACCGTGTTCAACATCACCACTGTCAAGAAACTGGGCAAAGTTAGTGCTGGGAGACGCTGCGCCCGCACGAATTATAAGCATGTTCTCTGTGCCAGCAGCCGCCATGATGCGGGCAACGTAGCCTGTGCCTCCGTTGCCGTAAACGTCAAGGTTGTAGGAAGGTACAGCGGTATTGACGCCGACACGGTTATTTGTTGCATCCACCTTGAGTGTGGACGTATCAACTGTCAGATCACCAGTAATTGTGGCTGAAGTCAGCGTACCCACTGAGGTAAGCGATGACGCTGTAACCCCCGAATTCAACGTGCTGCCAGTAAGTGTGCCAGCAGCAGCCGTTACTGTAATGGCCCCTGACCCATCGAAATCAACACCGTTGATAGCGCGGGCTGTCGCCAATTCCGTGGCTGTATCAGCGTTACCTGTTACATCACCCGTAATATTGCCCGCAAACGCGGTGGCAGTCAGCAGACCAGTGCTGGGGTTATACGTCAAACCTGTATCTGTCTCAATACCCTGCGTGCTGGTGGCACCGTCAACGAATGTTGGATAAACCGTTTCATCCGTTGTGTTGTTAGCCGAAACTGTGACGTTGGTGGCCTCAGTAGCGGTATCAGCGTTACCTGTTACGTCGCCTGTTACATCACCCGTAACATCACCTGTGAGGTCACCTGTTACATCACCCGTAACATCACCTGTAACATTACCTGTAACATTACCTGTAACATTACCTGTAACGTTACCTGTGAGGGGACCAGAGAAAGCGCCCGCAGTAACTGTGTCCTCCACCCAAACATTGCCATCCGACACATTTAGTGCTGTTGTGCCATTCGTACCCTCAATGATCAACTTGTTCGTATCAGCATCCCACTCAAAATAGTCACCTGCGGTGTTACCCCACAGTTTAACATCATGCCCAGCACCCGTCGACCCCACCGTCAAAGTGCTGTTCAACTGAATAGCGCCAGTGATCGTCTGGCCGCCCGTCAGTTGTAACAGAGCGGGCGTCGTATTAACAAAGTCTACAACAGCCGCAAAGTTTGCATTCATCTCCGAGGCAACGATTGTGGTGCCTGATGTAAAGGTTGGGTTTGGTACGGAAAGTGTCGCCATGCTCTTATCTCAGTCGGCGTGGAAGATAAGTAAACGCTAAAGCGTTTACCTCCCACGTATGATTAGTCTCTCTTGGGCCGTCAATCCGCATACTTACTGCCTGCGCTGTCCCGATAGTCGGCAAACGCTTAATGTCGGTGATAACTGCCTCTGCGGCAGTGCCCCAATCGGCGTTATCCCATTCAGCGGTGTTCCATACGGATGATGAGTCACGACCCGCGACCGCAACTTCAAACGTCTTATACGGCTGTGCCTTGTCAAAGTCACGGTAGATGCTTACATCCAACTGAATAGACGATTTAGCCAATGTTACCATGCGGGCCTTACCCCACCGTTTCTTAACAATTGGGTTCTTTGTCGTTATCCACGGGGTTGTAAAGTGGGAATCAATGTGGACTTCCGTGGAGCCAAGGTAGCGATCTGTAACCCGCGTATCCTCCGCGTCTATGTGAATAACGCTGCCTGTGTTTGTAACACAGCCACCGACTGCAATCGGAGTAGAGTTCGGAGGCCGATACGCATACAGCGGCGCCGCATCAATATTTGTCATCGTCCACGCACCAGCCTCACCCAATGACGGATCATACACCAGCGTACGTCGTACCGTAGCACCACTGGCAGTCCAATCAACCGATACGTACAAACGGTTGTTGGCCCATGCCAACTGGGGCGGATTCGTAAACGAGATGCGTCCGTCGTCAATAGCGGGCTGCAACTTGCTGAACACCCAATGGAACCGTTCCCCGTCATACAGGTAGACACCTGAATGTCCATGCCACATGAATACCCCGTATGGAGTGGACACGGGACTGGAAAGGGCAATGGAACCTACCCTGTTTGACAGTGTGACTACTTGGAAAGAGTCAGAATCGAAGCCAAAGACAGCGTATGTGCTGTCGTTCTTGCAGACGATCAGACGGTCGCCGTGGGGAACCAGCCCAGTGATGTAGTCACCGTGTTCGCCCTTATCAATGTCCACATAGTCGGCTGCCGACCATTTTTCGGCATCGTTCAGGTTCGACCAACGTAGACGAAACTTTTCGCCTTCAATGTTGCCAACCCAAACAAAGTTATTCCATGCCGCAATATACTGCGCCTTCGGCATATTCCCTGCCGAACCGTCAATTGTAGTTCCCAAGTCGGCGTCTGTGGAACCATCCCACTTGAACGACACCTTGTCGTATGAGACACCGTATGCGACGTTATTGAACGTAACCCCGTATACGCGCGAACCCGCAGTTCGCGTCGTAATATTTGTGAAAGCGGTAAAGTTGCCACTCGCAGAGTGGGCAACGGCGGTACCGTAGTTGACCATCAACTGATTTATGCCATCGTCAGTATGGAAGCCCCAAATGCCTTTCACATCGGCACTCAAAGCCGTAGAGTTGCGTCGGTCGATGCCGCTTCGCATGGCAACCCCGCCACGGGGATCGACACTGACGTTCATCATGTCGGGGGATTCGTTTTCGGCAAGGTCGAACTGATCTGCCCGCAAATTCAGGCCACCCGCAAATGATTCTAATGTCGCCAACCTGAAGTCGCGTTTAGCCATAACGAGTTACCAAACAATCCCACCCGTGCTTGCATATCGCAACGCCCCATACCCAGCCAAATAGCGGGTATTCGTGCGGGAATTAGCGATCATTGGTTGAGGTGCAGGCGTGTCAGCATACCTGCGTGCCACATTGTCAAGTTCGATCTGAAACTGCTGCATGTACTGACTCGCCATCAGCGGGTCTTCCTGCTGCAAATATGCCTTCGCCAACCCGTAGGTAGCGAGAATAGGATGGAAAGCGTCAGGTAGATCAGGTTCTATGTCATCAGCCGTCCCACTACCGAAGGCGGTCGGGTTGCGGAAAGCGCGTACAGTGACCGTTAGGGTGTCGCTGTCGGGAGTCGGATAGAACCGTACGGTGTCGTTCCAGATACTGTACTCCCACGGTTCACCTGAAGTAGACACATCCAATGGATGACTGAATTCTGCTGCATCTCTTCCAACGTATGTTAGTACGTGATCGTCGGTGCGGATTGCCGCTATTTCTCGTAGCCCCTGTGTAACTGATGCCCCGATGAAAGCCAACGTGTAGTCTTTTGTTCCAGATGTGGTGGTAAAAGTTGTTGTGGTTTCAAAAAACGGCCACCGCTTCTCGCTGAAAACGAGAGTATCAAACCCCTGACCAAGCATTGTATCCAACACTGTGTCACTAATATCGGTTGAGTCGATGTCGATAACAGAACGGATTTGATCCCGCATCTGTTTAATAGTCATCGCCATTACAGTGCCGCCTGCCGTGTGTGCGAAGCACAAAGAGCAGACCCAGCAACGGGGCGCGCTTTACACGCCGCCCCGCTGCGGGTCGAAGCAGAACAAAGTGTGGTCTGAGGGGGTTCCCACTCGTCAACGAGTTCTGAAACCCCTGCCACCAAACGGGCACCTTTAGCGTCACCCATCACATACGCGGCGGGAGGAACACCGTTTGACCCCGCTGGGATAGCATTGGATCTGTATGCGAGGGCAGGAACGCGATTTTGGGCCATTTGTTTCCGTTCTGCTAGACAGTTTGTGGGGGCGGGACTTCCGCCCCCACAAACAAACTATCAGGTAATGCCGTACAGCATACCCTGACGGGCACGATTGCTCGTCGTAAGGTTGCCGTAAGACAGGATCTGCGCGTAACGCGCATCCTGATTGGTAGGCCGCACAAACGGAGTTGGCTTGAACCAAACGTCCGAATGGGCAACAAGGCGCAGATACTTCGTGTTCAAGAAGAAAATCTTGTTGTCGTTCTGGCCTGTAACCGTGTCATAGGTAACGGGTGCACCCTTGTAAAGCAGGTTCTGGAATCCAGCATCTGCCGTACCAGCATCCGAATACCGCAACTGCGGCTGAAGCAGAGCCTCGTAGGCTTCGTAAACAGCCTGTGAAGCGATAAGGATAGTGGGCTGGTCGTTGCCGACCGACACAGTGTTGTACACGTTTGCCATCGACGCCAGCGCCAAAGCGCCACCTTCGTCAGCAAGATGTGACCTCCACCATGAGTTGTCGCCATCGGTGGCGTCAATGCCACCAACTGTGAGTCCCGTACCAACAAGTTGGTTCAGTCCACCCCAGTCTTTACCACCGTTACCCGTTCCGTCATTGAAGAACATGTCATTCATGTTCTCAATAACGGTTTCCTCAGCCTGCATGATCTTGCCTTCCAGCAGATCAATGATCTCGGCTTCACCGTTGTTCTTTGCTTCTTCAATACCGTTGATCGTGATAGTGACCGCGTACTGCTTCCAGTCGTACTCAGCGGCAGAAATGCCAGTCTGAGCAGTCGTGGCGATAGTATCCGATCCACTATACGAGGCAGCGGTGCTGTTGGTCCCATAGATGAGCGGAACAACAATCTTTGCACCACCACTGATGCGCCGAATGGTCTGTCCATTGGTCAGCGCGTAAAACAGTGGTCGGGCAGAGAAGATGTTGTCCGTCAACTTAGGGATGTAGTTCTTCAGCGTGGTTGATAGAATTGCGTCAAAATCAGCGTTACCAGCAGCCATGTTGAATCACCCCTTTCAAATATAGTTGGTTAGTTGTTAGATTCTTCTAAAGCCAGACGATATGCGTCACGGATCGAAGAAACCGCGCCAACAGCACGCTCAACATTATCCGAGGTTGAACCTCCCGTAGTCGAATCGACTACGTTCGCAGCCCGCTTCTCTTCCACAATATCAGCGTTTCGTGCCCTATCTTGCATTGACCCGTAGGTCATGTGCGTGTAAGCGGCATCCAAATTGCCTATGTTGTTGCGAAGAGCGTGTGCGTATAGTTCACTCTCGTTAATGTCGGTATTGTACTTTTGGCGGAGTCTGTGCAAATCCTTTTGCAAATTGTCCTGTCTTTTCGCTCGTTCTTGAGTTTCAATGGATGTTTCAATTCGTCGCAAGCGAACTTCTTCGGGGTCCAAATCCTCAACGTCTTCAAAGTCCTGAGGGGATTGGTTGCCGCCGCTGACCCCAAAGGCATCACTTAAAGCAGTGATAGCCCCACGGGGATCAGATTCTAATGCTTGCACGATTGCCTCACCTTGAGCCAATCTCTCGCGTTCGCGGGCCAAGTCCTGCGTCTTACGGGTGTAATCTGCCTGACGTTGGTAACCGCTCTGAAGTTCCTCCATAGATACAAGGTGCGTTTCGCCATTAACTTTAACGGCGTGCGCCCCCTGTTCTGAAGTTGCTTCATTTGAAAGTTCAGGAGTACTGGTGCCCAGTTCCATCGTTTCATTTTCCATGTGGAATCCTTTCGGTTATTCCTATTGTAAAGAAAATAGTGTCCCAAATTATAGATTTGGTAGTTCCAAACCCATCTGATTCTGCAATTGGGCCAACAATTCGGGCGGTACTCCACCCGTAGCCTCAAACACTTGCTGCGGAGGCGGCTGTGGGCCACCCATGCCGCCCGCCATCGGCGGCGGCGGCATACCCTGTGGAGGTGGCCCCTGCGGAGGTGGTCCCTGTGGAGGTCCACCCTGCGGAGGCATCGCTGGCTGTTGCTGCACCAAAAACTTGTCGGGGTCTTGTATCCCAAATCCGTACGAAAGTACATACCGTGCCAACTCGGCAGGGTCAATAATTACGCCGACCAATGGAGCCAAGGCGTTCATCAACGAAATCGCCTGCTGGCGACGACCCGTTTCGTTCAACGGCTGCGTTGAGCCACCCTCAACGCTGAAATCGTATTCACCGATAATGTCATCTCGCGTGTACGCGACGTAATGCTGCTCGCTGTTCTTGCCCGCGATACGAACCATCTGGTTACGGGTCATGTACTGCTGCATCAACTGGATAACGTGACGGGCCACCTCGCCAATACAAATTTCGACCATCGCCAACTTGTCAGAAGCACGCGCATTCCCTGCATCTGCAATAATTGATGCCTCGGTTGCCGTACGACGAATCTCAGGCATCTGCCCACGGGCGTATTCCGATACGCCGCTGACAGTGTTTACATCATTTTCAATAATCGTAGAATGATTATACATTTCAGGAGCCAAGGGCACCTGCGGTAACGGTACCACAATTTCACCCAGCGGCCTGTTCTCGTCCACAACGGGAACAAACCGTCCATCTTCATCAGATTCCAACGCTTCTCGGCCCTCGGGGCCAAATGAGCGTTCATGGTACAGATACTTGCGTGCGTATCGCTTACGATGGTTAACCATCTGCGTGCGAGTCTTGTTCAATTCTTCCTGTAGCGACTCAATGGCTTCCAAGTCGCCCATTGGATAGAATGCGTCAGGAATATCGTAGTTGCGGAGCAGAATATACGGATGCCCGAAATCGTATGGCATCGGAGTCGGATCAAGCAAGTAGTCGTCGGCCCCGTCGGCACAAACCGACAACAGCCCCTCTTCAATATCATAGTATTCGTACAGTGTGACCCGCTCAATCAGGTCAGAGTACTGGTCGCGTTCGTCGTCGTTTTCCCAACGAATCTTCAAGCCAGAATCGGCTTGCAGATTCTGCCGAACGCTTCTGCGGAATCGCTTGTCGCGTCGAACCTCTTCAATCGGACGCACGATACGCTGTGCAACCCACTTAGCATCTTCTAAGCAGGTTGCTTCGGGGTCAACAAACATGTCGAATGGCGAAATACGTTCCACAAACGGCTGATCCGCAATAATTTCCATCTGCGTAGACGGAATCGACGCTATAATATCGTCGTCTGTTGGCAGTTGGCCCCCCAACTCAGGGTTTTCAGCAGCAAATTCGGTAATTTCGCTAACAGACTGGGCGTAATCGTCGTCCATTTCCTCCCCCGACAACCGCCGCTCCTCCTCAACGAACTTCCAACCAACCTTCAACCAGCCGTGGCCGATAATCAAAAAATCTTTGACCGTACGGCGAAACGGCTTACGGTAGTCGTAGTGACGCCACAAATAATTTGCAACCGCTTCAACAAAAACAGCACGATCAGCGTCTTCCTGCCTGTTGGCAGTCACCGTGATCTTCGGATTGTTCACCGCAACCGCTGGCCCAATCACATTGATCGTAGAAAACGCCAAATTGACCGAAATGCGGTCTGTGGGAACGCCAACACCGCCAATATCCCAATATGTCTTACCACGGTACAAGTCGATCATGCGACGCCACTTGTCCTCGTAACCCTCGTCGTGGCGCCAACGCTTCGCCATCTCCAAGCGTTCTTTAGTGTTCTCGTACCGCTCCGAGCGGCTCTTTCGTGCCATAACCTACACCCAACGTCGCCCAACGTACACAGGGTCTTTCCCCGCTGCACGCGCTTCCGATAGTACCTTCTGTTCGCGTTCCTTCAACGTCATATGCTGCTCATCAGGCGGCAACTGGGAACGGTACCCGCGCCCAGTCACAACCGTCAAACTCAACGTCTTTTGACGAAACTCCCACATACTTTGCAACTCATCGTCAGACAGCGGACCCCGCTGTCCAACGATGTAGTCACAAAATTCCGTATAGGAAGCGTCAGCAGGCAGAATCAACGAACAGCAGAGTCGGGCTGCTTGGAAGCAGGCTCAACCTTGCCCGTGACACCATGCTGGTTCTTAGGCGTCGAACGAGGCGTCGTTTCCGACGACTTGGCCTTACCCAAACCAACAGTGGCCTTCTGCGACCCGCCCGGTCGGGCGGGGCCGTTATACAACATCGAAGTGTTATTCAGAATAGGCTTTGCACCCGCTCCGACATCGTTATACTTAGCCATTCGGCCAATTGCCATAGGACTCTCCTTTGTTCAGTATGTCCTACAAGAATGCTTATGCTGTCCCACGAGACAGATAAGTACCAATAGTATCATCCGTTGGGGCACCCGACGGAATCTGTTTCATCCACCAATCAAACGTCCACGTATCATCCACATGCTGCACATACTCAGGCACATACGCAAACTTGCGCATCTGATTAGCCAACGCCAACGCCATAACCCGATCATCATACGGCGAACCAGACATCGACCCGCGCTCATTACGCACAAACGTACGCAACTCTGCAATCGTAGGATCACAATGCAAAATCAGTTCATCATTCTTCAAAGCCTTCGCCAAATCATCAATCATCAACGGCTTAGACGTACGCGACGTTTTCCACCCATACTCCTGCGAAATACGTTGAGAAGACTGATTCAACGCCCGACGACGATACATATTCGGATACCCCAACTGGCGCAACACCGTAATCGTCGTCAAACCGTGGTTATTGGCCTCAACGCAACAAAGAGCATTGCCATACCACAACCCCAAACGGTACACCTCGGTAGCCAACTCATCAGGCGGAATACGCCCATGCCAGACAGCGACCTGCTCACCCTTCTTAACATCAATAACCTGAATACACGAATAATCGCCATGCCCCAACCCCTCAGCAGTATCCACACCCAAAACATACCCCGACCAACGCTCAGGACGCTCCCACACCGTCAACATCGGAACTCCAAAACATTCTTCGGGGCTTCATGGAGATAGCCGTCAACACCCTGTCGAACATGCACACGCATATCGTTAAGAACGTCAAGATCGAATACAGGATTACCAGAACGAACAAATGCGTCCTCGGCACTCGTCGGATACTCCTGCGCGAGTTGCCACGGCAACATCGAATCCTTCTTACCTTCATACCAAGCCTCATCCCTATCCTCGGAAGCAGACCACGGAAAAAACATAGCATCAAACTTGTTGTTCCCCGTAGACGCCCCATTCCACAACTGATGAAAAAAATTCCCCGACCCATTCGCAGTAGACAACCCGATAATACGGCCACCCACATCGGCAACAGGCTCAATAGACGCCCACGCCTCCTCAGGGTTCGGCAGGAACGCCCACTCATCCACAACCACTAACGTAGCAGACTCACCACGCGCAGGGTCAGATGCCGAAGGCATCGACGTAATCTGAGAACCATTGTCAAACCCCATGCGTTGCTGATGCTCCATCAACGACTGCGGACCCCGCTCAACCATCCACACAGGCAAATGCTTAAACCCGTACTTAGTCTTCCTCAACAACAAAATCGACTCCCGCTCTGTACGCGACAAATCGATAACGTTCTGATCGTCGTGAAAAAACGCCAACCAAAACTGATGCGCAGACACCAACGTCGTCCACCCAATCTGACGAGCCTTCAAAGTCAACGAATAACGATTACTTTCCCACCGACGCAACGCCTCAGACTGCGCCCCACGCAACTTGAATAAAATACGGCCATGAGCAGGATGCGCAATATGCCAATAATTTTCCAAAAAATAGACTTCGCTGCGTTGACATTTACGCCACTCAGCCTCCTGCCTCAATTCCCCCAGCCGACTCACCGAAACAACTCACTCTCGCCAATGGCTGGGATTATCGTCCAAAAAACGTTCGTAATCGCCAACCTCACGCAAAACAATAGTCACACCCCCAGACGAAGAATCTGGAGAATCTCCCCTAACGGCCACTAGAAACCCGCCGACAGCAGCAACAAGAGCAGCAATCGCACCGATAACCTTGGCTGCATTCCCGCCATCTACTGGCAAGATTCACAAATTTCGGGATTTTCCAATCCGCAGGACAACACCGCACAGGACAACACCTCATCTGCATCCTCCCACTCTACCTCATCCTCAGGAATCACGATACCGCCCTAAGACCAACAACCTCAGACTCCAAAGCATCAGCCAACTCAGAATCAGACATACCAGCCACCTCACGCGCATCATCAACAACCAAACGCCGCTTCGGCGTAAACTTCTCCACATACTGCAAATACAAAGACGCAGCCTTCGTATCCCCCGCCGACGCCCGCTGCCAAAGAGCATCTACGACGCTCTGAACCCTTTCAGGGTTAATGTTTAGTTCGGCAGCGCGTCGGTCCCATTCTCGTATGAATCGTGAGTCGCGCTTCCATCGGCGCAGGGAGTCCTCGTGGACTCCGTTCGCCTCCGCCCACGCTTTCTGCGTGTACGGTTCGCGCTCTGGTCCCATTAGCAGCCAGTCTAGGAAGTTGCGCCATACAGGCGGCATGACTTGTTTGCCTGTGTCTGCGTCTGTTTTCCAGCCTTTGCCGCCACCGTTTTGAGCCATATGAAACCCCTTTCCTGATTGTAAGCGCAGGTGTCCCAAACGGGCATTGTACCAACCCAATGAACAAAAATGGGACACTTCAACCCATAAGTGCTTGGTACTGAGTAAACATTCCCCGTCGCCTTCCAGCGACGGGGAATGGTACTGAGTAAATAACCAATAACGCATACAAGCGCACAAACCCCCCACAGGGGGTTCTTTTTTTGCACAATCTGCCCCTCAATAGATATAATACATACAAAACGCGCGGGTGCCCCCCCGAGGGGGGTCGGGGCAGGTCATACGCATGTGGGCAGGCATGATGCGGGCGTCTGGACGGCTCGGCAACCCATCTTTTTGCTGAGTAATAACTAACTCTGTTAGTTATTACGAAGCAAGTTTGGCTGGCTGGCTGGTTCTTCGTTCTTATGACTGAGTACTTACTCAGTCATAAGAACGTTTTCTGGTTTGGTGGGGTATCGCTTACAACGGAGTTGTAAGCGATACCCCGTTTATTCACTCCATCTCTCAGTACACAGTACTGAGAGATGGAGTGGTTTTTGGCTGGTCGTCGGACTGTCACCATCATTACAAATCTATAGATTTGTAATGATGGTGGCTGGGAATGGTTCTCAGTACGTAGTACTGAGAACCATTCCCAACTTTACTCTCTCCAACAAATCTATAGATTTGTTGGAGAGAGTATCTAATGGGGGTTTATCTTTCTATCCCCATCTCTGATGGGGAATAGAAAGAGAAACCCCCATTAACCAAGGCTGAGGAGGCCAACCATGAAGACCATCACCATCACCAACGCTCAGTTCGATGCCCTGACCGCCCTGTGCGGTGCGTTGAGCGGCGTCAGCGAGCAGGTGCCCACGGTGTCCACCAAGGTGGACACGCCGTCGATGACCAACGTCGTGGAGCGTCCCAACGTGCCCGTGTCGAAGGCGGCGAAGTCGGCCAAGAACAAGCATGACTACCGTAGCCTGAACGGGTTTCTCGGGGCAGCAACGCAGGCCATGAACGAGGGTGACGCACCCAAGTGTGCAGCCGCCATCGCCAAGGCGTTGGCAATCGCCACGGAGAAGGGTTGGGGCGGCGAGGTCCTGCGGGTGCGTGAGGCTGCAAAGTCCCACGGACTCTCCGCCTAGCGAGTGTGTGTGTGTGGGTGCGGCTCCTTCGGGAGCCGCACCCATGCGTGTGTACATCTGCGGGTGTGCACACGCATGGGTAATCCTGCCCATGTGTACATACGTACGGAGGTGCGTTTATGACCACGACAGAGTTTGCACAGGCGCTGTGGGACTGTCCACAGATGCTTGGGCGCGTACAGTCGGCTTTGGAGCCTGACAGGTACACGCTTGGTGAGGTGGAGTTGCTGCGTATGCTCGGCTATGACGCGGGGCGTGTGTTGGATTGGGAAGATTGGCCTGACCCGCAGGAGATGGCTGAGATTCGGAACCCACGGGCGAGTGTGGCGTGGAGTGAGGAGTTGTATGCTTCACAGACCTGCACGCTTGCGGAGTGGGTGTTGGCTGAGGGGTTGTTTGGTGGTACCTACGGGAGCGTGGGTATGTGTGTGGATGAGGTTGACGACTGGTTCACCACCACCGCCTGCGAGTATGAGGGTCACGACTGTGACGATGAGGGTTGTGAGGCTAGTGCGGAGGCGTGGGAGGCTGTCCACTTCCCTCATGGTCGCAAGGGCGTGGATGAGGAGGTTGCAGCATGAGCGGGTGTTGGGTATGTAGGTATGTGCGGTGGTTTCATACGCCGCGTGGGTTCCTGTGGACGATGTGTGGGATGTATCCTGCGCTCGTGTGTGGGTTCATGTACTTTGCAGCGTCGTGGGCGGGTGTTGACGTTTGGCAGTACTAGCGTGTGAAGCCCCCTTCTCTCTCTCTCTCTCTTGAGAGAGAGAGAAGGGGAGGTCGAACTTTTTCTGGTTTCCACGATGCACAGGAGGTGCTGAAATGATTGACGTAACGTGTGTGGATGCGAATGAGGACTTGTACGCCGTGTTCATGGATGGTGCGGGTGTTGACAAGTTGGTGAATGCGCTTGTGTGGGCTGACGATGAGTCGCCGTTGCCTAAGGCGTTGCAGGCGCTGTGTATGGAGATGGAGGATGTGCAGGAGTGGGCGCAGACGCATTTGGAGACTATGGCTCAGGAGTCGTAGCGTGTGGGTGTGTGTAGGAGTTGCCTGTCCCTGCGCATAGCGTTGCCTGTCCAAGAAGCGGTAGGGTTTGTCCCCCGCAACAGGTGCCACGGGGGTGGTTCTGGTTTCGACGCAAGTGAAAGCCGCATGTCGGACGCTTGTGGACAGGGGTTCGATTCCCCTCACCTCCACCCGCAGCACAATCGGTTGCGGCGAATGGGGAGGGTGTGCCTGTCCTAAGCAGGTGGCACCCTCCTCGCTGCATGTGCTTGTTCAGGGGGTTGGGCCGTCTTTGCCCCGTTGTCAACCAACAGACGAGCCACGGGGAGTCGCCAGTCCCACGTAGCGTACGGCTTAGTTACCGTACAGGTGCTTGCATCAACTGGCACGTTCTGCATGAGTATGCATTGGCAATGAATAGGCGCGTACAGGAGGTAAGAGCATGAATACACATAGGGTTGTGGTTACGTTTCAGATGGAGGAGATGACAGGCACGCCTGAGGAGTCCGCTGAGGTCTTGTTGGACCTGTACGTGGCTGATGAGGTGACTGTATTAGCGGTGACAGCGCATGAGGTTCGGAGTTGACACGTATGGAACCCCCCTTCTCTCTCTCTCTCTCTTGAGAGAGAGAGAAGGGGAAAGTTGGAAGCAACCATTTATAACGTACGGAGGTGCGTGATGAGAGACAGCATGTATATAGGTGAGGGACCGTGGGATGAGCCGTGTCCGCAGTTGGGCGGCGACGCTTACACTCGTGAGGCACGAGCGCATTTGGCACGGTTCATTGAGCAGATCAGACGCCATTACGGGCCTGAGCCTGACGGTGGTCGGCTGTGTATTGAGTCGAACCCGCATGACTTTGGCACGTACTACTCATGTGAGTATGTGTGGACGAACGACGAGGCCGCTGATTATGGGTTTGCGGTTGAGCGTGACGCCCTTGGTGTGTTGATGTATTGGGATAAGGAAGAGGTGCACGTATGAAACGTGAGAGTGTTGAGCAGGTGCTTATGCGCTTGTTTGCTGATCTGGAAGCGGGTGTCGGTTACGATGACCTGCTTGCGGAAGCCGTAAATGACATATTTGAGGCATTGGAGGTGCCAGTATGAGTGAGTTTGAGTTTAGGACAACGGCTGATGTGGATGAGTTCGCACAGGCTATTTGGGAGAACGTCGGCAACGGCGTGGATGAGAAGATTGAGGACCAAGCGTGGGACGCTGTGTCTAGGCAGGTGGCTGATGCTATCAGCATGGATGCGTGGGATGCTGTGTCTGACGGCGTGTACGATGCTGCCCGTGAGGCTGCGGAGGAGTACAACAACAACAGCGATGACGTTGAGAGCGTTGTGTCTGAACTGTTGCGTCAGTACAACGACATAAGCGTGGGGAACCATTGTACCATTGGTGAGCGTGCGACTGAGTTGGTGACGAAGGTCATCCAATGGCACTTGGACGCCTCGTTTGAGGATGGTGGTTTGCTGTCCTCTCAGGTGGTTGTGAACGCCGATGAGGTTGAGGCTCAGATTCAGGGTGCGAATGAGGGCTTGCAGCGTGTGACCGTGTTGGAAGACAAGGTTGCGCAACTGGCTGAGGAGAACGGTGTTCTCACGAACAGGATTGACGACCTGACGGGCATGGTGTCACGCCTAGAAGCGACGATGGCAGGCTTCAGGGCCAAGCATGACACTCCCGAGGGTGTGTTGGCGTATGCTGAGGCTACGCTGAAGCATGTCTTGATTGCTGTGCAGGATGCACGGGGTCACGCTGTGAACAGCGGGGAGCCGTTCTAATGGGCGGCATGACACGTATGCACTTTCGGGCAATAGCCCGAGTGTTTCATAACGAATACAACCGTAAGCACGATAAGGCAGACGGTACCGCTGACGTTGGGTACGAGTCGGGCTATGAGAGTGCTTTGTGGCGCATGTCGTCACGGTTGGCGTCTGTGTTTGAGGGCTTTAACCCGAACTTTGATCGGGAGAAGTTCATTGACGCTTGTACCCAAAACGAGGAGGGTTTGGAATGATAGTATCTGCTACGTGTAAGCATTGCCACTCAACGGATTCTTTGCGGGTTGAGGATGGTCCCTATAACCGTTGGATAAACCGTGAAGCCCTTGTGCAAGATGCGTTTCCTGACCTTACGGCCGATCAGCGCGAGTTGCTGATCGGGCACAGGGGCGGATGGTTCGTCTGTCACAGGTGCTGGGATGTCGTGTTTGCAGACGATGATGAGGAGTGTGTCAGCGGAGATGATCCGCTGACACAGACTTGGGATAAGCCTGAGCCTCCGTGGAAAGATGAACCGCATGATTAGCGAGGAGTTCCTAGAGTATTACATGTGGTCGTTTATTGCCACATGCTTTAGTGTGTCTATATGGATATGGATATACAGGTATGTGAAGGAACGGCGGCGGGAACGTGCGGCATTCGTTTCCGCTTTGCGCCAGAAGTATGATTTGCCGCGTAAACGCCCATACAATTGGGCAAAGGAGAAGAATACATGAGTAGGGAAACAATTGATAATGTGTCCGAATGGGCGCACAATTTCCTGTCGCAATTTGGCGACGACCCGCCTGATGAACAGGTGGAGCAAGAAGCAGTTACGCAAACGCCCACGGTGCCTGCTATCGCTGAGACAATGGGTGGTGTGTTCCCCGTCAAGTATGTACCCTCAGGGTATATCGCTAACGACGGAGAGTTTTACGCACCCGTGTATCAGCAAGGCAAGTACAAGGGTGAAATCCTTGACAGGTACGTGATCCGTGGCGACACGGGACAGGTGCTTGGCTCGCATTCAGGGAAGTACCCTGAGCGTGCAGGTTATCAGCATGTGTACGACACGTTGGAGCAGTTGTTCCCCGAGTCGTGCAATGGCGTAAGCGTATTTGGTAACGGTGAGCGTGTGGTTGTTGAACAGGTGCTTGATGAGCCGTTCGACTTGGGTGGTGGCGACACCATTCAGCCGTTCATCTATACTCGTATGTCGCTGAATGGCGTGTGGAAGACGGAGATCATCCCGATTCAGCGTCGCATTAGTTGCGAGAACATGCTTGGTCACGCTGGTCAGTTGATTGGCGTGAAGGCCACGAAGAATCACGACAACATGCTTACCATGCGTGCTGCTGTGTTGGAGTCTTCGATGGAGCAGGCGAACACGTTGCAGCGTATGGCTTTGGTGCTTAGGGATCAGGAGTTCACTGATGTGGAGTTTGCACAGTTGGTGAGCGCGGTGTTCCCGAGTCCTGAGCCTGACGCTCATCACAAGACGGTGACGGCCCGTAATCTGCGGGTTGCTGCCGTTGGTAAGGCGTGGCGTGCTGAGAAGGAACAATGGGACACAGAGGTAGGTAACCGTTGGTTGGCTTACAATGCGTTCCAAGGCGCTGAACAGCATCAGATCAGTACGGGGTATAAGGACACGGACGCTGCTAGTGAGCGTTCATACATCCGTGCATTGGATGGTAAGACGCCCGTCGCTGACGCAGCGTTGAGGCATCTGGCTGCGAGTTCGCTCGTCGCCTAGTCAGGTGCGTGGCTGCCATACATGACCTCCACCCGTCCCTTTCGGGCGTATGGTGGTCACGCACCCCTTTCGGGGGCAGGGACACACGTAACAGTACACCCAACTATCTGAAAGGATAGGTGGGCATCGACTGTTGCGCCCGTTTCGTGAACGTATGTGTCCCTGCCTTCGTTTCGTAATAACCCCAACCCCTAGGAGGAATACTATGGGGATTGTTGCACGTAAGGGACGAGTCGTGCCGTCCAACAGCAGACACATAACGTCTGTGCAGGTGATTGGCCCGATGGAAGCGGCCATTCTCCTGAAGAATGCTGCCCCCAATCGTATCGTGAGTGACCTGTTGGTCACGAAGTATGCGATTGCAATGTTGGAAGACGAGTGGGTAGACATAGGTGTCCCGATCATCTTTGATGAACAGGGGCGCCTAGCCGATGGACAACATCGTTTACAGGCGATTGTTGAGAGCGAGACTGCGCAACGGTTTTCCGTTGTGAAGGGTGTGGACTATGCGTCCCTGCTGCTTGCTGTCGATTTTGGTCGTAAGCGGTCTGTTGCGGATGTGTTGCGTATTGTGAGTGAAGACCCTGACGATTCTCGTCATTTCAAGTACTCACAGTCGTTGCCTGCTACCGCTAAGGCCGTGATGTTGATGCAGTCCATTGGTGATCCCAACCCCAATCAGGCTGTTGCTCGTACTATGAGTGAGCGTGTGGTCTTGGAGTTTATTTTCCAGAATCAGGCACCATTGGAACAGGCATGTCGTCGTACTGCCCGTGTGAAGTATCATGTTCCGTTGATTGCTAGCGCATTGTCTGCTGGCTTCTTCTTGTTCAACGAGTTGAGCGAGGAAGACGCAGACACATTTGTAGAGGAGTTGTGTGCGCCTACAAGCACGGATGGGAACCCTGCTTGGGTGCTGCAATCACAGGTGCTGAAGGACCGCAACTTGCGGAATCCGAGTTTCAGCGCCGATCAGCGGTTGGGTTTGGCATATTTGATCAAGGCATGGAACGCTTTTCGTTCGGGCCGCATGGTGAGTCGTTTGAGTTACCGTGCGTTTGGTCCGAAGCGGGAAGACTATCCGCTGCCTGAATAGACTAGAGTGCGGGCGAGGGGTGTTTCCCATGCCTCTCGCCCTCACTCGCAAGTCGGAGGCGTCATGGGCAAAATGAGGACCACGTTAGCGTTGACACCTGCCCAGCATGATGAAATGATTGCTGCGTTCACGGAGTACGACGTTGCGTTAGCGGAGTTGTATGATGACAAGTCGGTTCATGTGCAGCGAGTTCAGGTGTTTGTTCGCATGTGCCGTACGGTTACCAAAGGTAGGTGGGAGCCTCCGTTGTGTGTGGAGGCGTTACAGCGTCCTGACTTTCGTGGGCGCGTGAAGGAGTACCGATGAGCAATATAGGAGAAACATGTGGGTGATTTGTAGCGATGGGGCGTTTGACGTAGCCACACATCGCAATAGAAAACATTACAGAACTGTACGTGTGCGAGATCGCACGGACTTGGAGCGGTTACTGGACAGGTTGCACGCTGCCGCAGATGCACATTTGACTGTGCAGATAGCCTACTTGCAAAAGTGGGAAGGTGAAGAAGAGGGCGATTGGCAAGAAGACGAGGACACGTTTATGCTTGCGGGTTCGATCATGTGGAAGCCTGAGATTCGGGATACCCCTAGGCGTGATTATCCGCACAGGTTGATGATACCTGATGCGGGGTGGCAGTTGTACCTGATGTTGGCAGCAGAGGCAATCGACTACTACGAGTTGAAGGAAGACATGAATACACGGTTACATGAGGACATAGACTTGCCCTTGGAGGACGTAACGTCTAAGTTGCAGGGGCTTGTGAGAATCTCGAAGACGTTGAAAGAATATTGGACCGTAACACGTTTGTAACAGAGTTGGCGCAGAATCTTAACCGAAACGAGCCACGCGGACACATTCGAGCAAGTAAACTCAGTGGTACTCAGTACCTCCTCCCCCTCTCTTTAGAGAGGGGGAGGAGTTTACTCAGTACCGTTAGGAGGAAATATGAAATACGCTTTACATAGAGCAGGTGATGGACGATGGGTGCACACATGGGTTCGCCAATCTTCGATCAAGACTGCGGACATGTGCATGGAAAGGTTTCGCAATACCATCTTCGGGCTTGTAGAAGAGCCTACGAAAGATGCTGCGTCGCTTGGCACGGTGTGCCATGCGGTTGCAGAAGATGCTTTGACGGCACGGATGGACGAGCAGGGAGAGATGGAGGAATCCGATCTACACGCTGCGTTCGATTACTATTGGGCTGACACGGTACCCACGATTGAGCGGTGGGAATCGTATGCGCCCGATCAGGC
>Ga0209756_1000611_pt1 | contig 34880 bp, 35 predicted proteins | sample ETNvirenome_6_85_FD_184071 | JGI IMG/M metagenome (GOLD analysis project Ga0209756, IMG submission 184071) | Marine viral communities from the Pacific Ocean - ETNP_6_85 (SPAdes) (version 3) | ecosystem: Environmental > Aquatic > Marine > Oceanic | place: Pacific Ocean | collected 2013-06-19 | reverse complement strand
GGTACCAGATCCATTGTCCTTTATAAACAATTTTCCTTGATTAGAACTCGGGTTACCCGGGTTACCGGTCATTTCTCTTAGCTGAATCCAGCCGTCTTCTGTGCCTTCTCCATCATAAGTTAGATCTAAAGACCCAGTAATTCCAATAATGCTACTTTTTCCGTACGATCCGGATAAATCACCTGTAAGAGCCATTGCTTATCTCCTTTTTCTTTATCTAAATATGAATAAAAAAAAGGGGTGGGACCAAAAGTCCCACCCCCAAAGATTTAACCTGTCCTAAAACAGATAATTTCTTTCAAGTTTATAGAATACCGTCATTGCCCGGTCCGTAATTACCGTCACCAGTAATTTCTTCCATGAGCATTTTGTAACGCTTGCCTGTATCATTATTACGGAATGAAATAAAGCCAGATTCCTCTATGAGGGTCCAGTTTCCACGATCATTCTGTAAGTTAAGGTCGCCTGTATAGATGTTTCGGAATCGGTTGGAAGCACCACCCAAGTCTACAACATTGTCTACCTTAGGAATAAGAGCAATTTCACCTGCTGCCATTCCTGTGTGACCAATAACGATGTCAGCATTACTGCCGACAGATGAGTCAGGTTCAAGCTCAAGAAGAGTCCTTCCTGATCCTCCATCATTAACTCTTAAACGTAGGGATTCATTAGAAACCTTTGTCTCAATGTCAACAACACCAGTTCCGTCCATTTTGACTTCTACATTAGAAACCCCTGCCACTTTAAAGGCCACATCGCCGCCAGCTGCATCTAATATTATATCGGCTGCAGCGTCCAACAATACGTCAGCCCCTGCAACAAGGTTAATATCAGCATCATCAGCTAACTTAAGATCTGTGCCATCATGATGGATGTAAGCATTTGTATCAGAAAACTCAATCTTCTTGGTAGATGCCATCAATAATGATTCACCTGAAGAATCCATTCTACAAATCTCATTTCCACCATCTTCCTGGAAGATGATATCTTTGTTAGCAACCTGAGGTTGCAGAACTACATCGCTCGAGCTATCTTCTATAGAGAAAATATCAGTTCCACCGTTTTTGAAGTCCCACACACCACCGTCAGCATCAAGAATAATTTCGCCACCAGCATCAAACAATAAGTCATTACTGGATGAAACAGCTAAATCAGTTCCATCACCGTAGATTTTCTCACCGTCATCACCGAATGTAAGACCAATGCTAGCAGGAATATTAATATTACCACTAGATCCAACACCAAAGTGAATATCAGTTCCATCACCGTAGATATACTCTTCGACTGCACCGAGCTGGATTTTTTTACTAGATGCCATCCTGAGTGAATCTTCTGAACCATCGATTCTAAAGATCTCAGTCTCACCTGCATCAGAGAAAATACAATCTCCAGCTGTGGTAGCTCCATCCAGCTCTAAGAATAATGTACCACCATCTTTGAAATCAATGACGCCATCATTTGCATCTAAAGTAATATCTGCAGAAGCAGACAAAACAATGTTACTCGAACCGGTGACTGAAAATTCACCCGTACAGCTAACTCCGCCGGCATCTGTAAAATACAGATTTCCTTCAAGATATGCATCCTGCCATGCCAGGACTGTCGATCCTAGATCATAGGTGTCATCGGCTGCCGGCTTTAAGTCTCCGAACAAAGTTACTGCTCCAGCTACCAAAGGCAAGTAAGAGCCAACACTACCAACGGAACCAGAAGTTGGATCTGTTATTGTTGTTGCTAGGTTGAAACCTGTGCCATTATACCATAGCGTTGGATTTGCATCCCACTGCTGAGCTGCTCTACCGAATAATAGACCTCTGTCTCCACCTGATGTGGTTGTGTTTGATCCTGAGTAGCCGAGACCAATCAAGGAGTCTTTTACAACCATGTGTGAAGAACTTACTGTCGTAGTAGTTCCTTGAACCTCGAGGTTACCTACAACTCTAACGGACCTACCGGAACGTCCCAAGCTTACGAATGTAGCATTGGTTCCACCGACTGTCACCGAAGTCGTTGCATCAATATCGGCTGCACCAGAAGTTGCATCAACATTGAGAGTCTGTCCAGCGAGAGTCAATGAAGAGGCTGCAGCAGTAACATTGACTGCGCCTGCAGCTGCATCAATAGAGACACCGCCGGCAGAAGTATCAATTGTGACTGCACCAGAAGCATCTAGATCGAATGTTGATGAGTCAACATCAATAGCAACGTCAGCAGCAATACCGATGTTAATAGATCCACCATCTAGATTAAGAGCACCACTAGCATCAATATCGACACCACCGGCTGTGGCCGAAATATCAATTGCATCTGTTCCAGTACCAGCAGAATCAAGCTGTAACTTCTGAGCTCCACCACCAGCAACTGCAAGAACTAAGTCTTTGGCAGCAGCTGTAACTGTGAAGTTAGAATCGTCTGTGCCGTCTAAAGAAACACCCCCAGCAGAAACATCAACAGTAACTGCAGAGACAGCATCAATATCAAACGCGCCACCATTTAGATCATGTGTAATATCTGCAGAGCTACCAGAAAATGTAACCGCCCCGGCAAGGTTAACCCCGTCAGAACCAGAAACATTCATTTCTCCACCGCTGGTGCTTATATTGGAAGTGTCGGCTGCGTCTATTGAAACACCTCCGGCAGAATCCACCATGAACATAGTAGCAGTATCAATATCAATTGTACCACCATTTAGATCATGTGTAATATCTGCAGTACCCCCTGAGAATGTTATTGCGCCACCAATAGAGACTCCCGAACTACCTGTTACTGTTAGATACCCTTTCCCATCGCCCTCGAGGCCTCCCGCAATTATGGATCCATTTGATCCGGAGATGGTGAAACCAGAACCTGATACTGCTAGCTCAGAATATAATGCCGGCTTCATCATCAAATAGTTGGTGGACACCGCCAAAGCGCCCGCCATTGGGCTGTTAAGGTATGTAGTGGTATCACGAAACTCGAGTTTACCAGCTGATCCAATTGTAGCGTCTGTACCGTCAAATACTAAGTTTGCACTTCCTGCAATTGTATCTGAGTCGTTCCAGAATGCCAATCTTGTGCTAGCACCGGTGCCATCAGTGTCAACTGAAGCCCCGCCACCAGACTTGGTAAGTGAACCAGAGACAACAACGTCTCCAAAGAACACAGTTTTATTAGTACCGCCTACTGTACCACTAAAGATATAGGCAGCATCGGGAGCGTACCCCGTCATTGTCGAAGCAGCAACATGAGCGCCCGGGCTAAATATAGCTGATCCTGAAACGCCAATAGCCTGACGCCCAGCGCCATCAAAGAGAAGGCCACCACTAGATGCCGACATATGATTAATATTTAAACCCATTTTATTTCTCCTTTGAAAATTTTTGGTTTAATTTCTTTTTCTAACACAGGACAACGCGTCCCGTTATTAGCAAAACTAATGAAACAAAACAAATTAAAACAACAAACGAGAAGCAAGCTATTAGCTTCTAAGTTTAATTCTTTTCACTGATTACAAATGTAACTTGAATTCTGAATTAACTATAAACAGGTATACATCCGGAGATGTTGACGGAAACAGACCCTTTTAAATATGAGGCTTATTAAGATTTTTTGGATCTATTTTCGTATTAAAGATCTTAAAGTCCTAAGGTAACCATCATATACAGCGAACGGGGTTCCAGCGAAGTCTAAGACAAACTTACGGGCTTCATTCACAGGATCTAAAAACGTAAATACAAACTTTCCGTTCTTCTTCTCCGCGATGGATAAAGTAAGACCTTTCATTAACAGCCATGCTGCTATTGAAATATCGTTTGTAGTATAAGTTTTATCCATAATTAGTAATTAGTTAGACTCCTCATACGGAGCTAAGACCATTTTGTATCTCACGCCGGTATGTCTATTAATGACTGTAAGATGATCTCTCTCCTCAACAATTTGCCAGTGCCCCCTTTCATTTTTTAAGTGAAGGTCACCTGTATAAATATTCGCCCAACGAGCATTCTCCGAACCCAGATCATAAACCTTGTCAGAGCCTGGCAGAATGCTTCCTGTGACATCTAATTGGTTTCCATTAAAGGTGATATTAGATTCAGCTACAATGTCCCCAGAACCATCAGCGGTGATCATCTGGTTATTACTTCCTACACCACCGGAGAAGCTAACACTTCCTCCGCTGCTAGCACCAATAGTTATTGATCCATTAGATGAAGATGCAATTGTAATATTAGACCCAGCAATGAGATAAGAAGATCCGTCAACTAGTTGGGTGAGTGAACCACTCATCCCTAGACTAAAGTTAGATGATCCGGAGACAAATACATCTCCTCCGAATACTGAAGTTCCAGCTGTTGAAGTTCCAATCGATCCAATCGACCCAGATACAAAAAAGTTTGTATCTGCAAAACTGTCTGGGTCCGGGCTATCTCCACTTCCTCCGGAGAGTATCAAGACTTGATTAGATGAGTCTTCCTTCATCTTAATCATGCTGTCTCCACCTGCGCGGATGTGTAATTGATCTTCTTGAAAACGTAAGTAAGTGTTGGCATCATTTTTGTGATAGATGTATTCACCCACATCCATATTTCCGCCAACAGAAAGTTTATATGACGGGGTGTCAGAACCAATGCCAACCTTACCGTCTGATGTAATCGTTACAGAGCTGCCAACCCCAGCTTGTGCTCTATTAATGCTTATCGTACCTGAGACGACTACATCTCCACCAAAAACAGCAGCACCAGGTGTATCTGTCCCCCTAGAATCAATTGCTCCTGATACAAACAAAGCTGTATCAGTGAAGTCTTTGGGATCGACACTAAAAGAAGACCCACCCGAAAGTATTAAAACTTGATCGAGGGAAGCTTCTTCTCTTAGCTTAAGAAAGGATTTTCCTCCTACCTGAAAATTTATATCATCAGATTGAAATCTGAGATAGGTATTGTCATCCCCTATATGTCGTATGTATTCACTCACATAAAGACTTCCAGATACCCCCAGAGATCCTGTGGTGTCAATCTGACCTGGACTCCTTCCTATCCAACCTACACCGATACCTCCGCCACCCCCACCAGGAGAAGATCCTCCAACAGTAAGATTTCCAGAGATATGCATATCCCCACCAAATAGAGATATCGATCTCCCAGAACTCCCCCTCGTTCCAGTAGATCCGGATACATAAAAACCAACGTCAGTTCCCGATGCTTCATTGTAAGAATCAGCTGATCCACCTGACAGGATTAAAACCTGTTTGGTGCTAGCATCAACTTTTATTGCATTTGGTTTGCCAACAGCTTCTACTCTAAAATCTGCATCTCTACCTTTTTCGTTAAAGACAGCAGATCCTGCAGCTCCGAAACTAATTTCAGCATTTCCAGGAGTTGATGTATTGGTCCCGATTAACAATGAGCCTGTTGTTGTAATAGTGCCGTTAGAGGGAGCTATCCATCCAACACCTGCACCACCACCGCCAACTGTTCCTAAGCTAGCAGAAAGCATATCTCCGACGTAAATAAACCCTTTAGCTCTAGTGGGAATCTTGCTAGGATCGTAATCCTGTAAAAACAAGATCCCACTATAATAATCTATCTGCCAATCTAATTCATCTAGAAGAGGAATTTGATCATCAACGTCTCTAGACCCACTATAGATTGTAAGTGTATAAGGATTTGGAATATCATTGGAAAATGTAGGGGGTACTAGTTGTAGTCCTCCCAAAGACCAGTGAAGTATTTGATCATCAACATAGGGCCAAGATCCTCTTCTAGAATTATTGGAATCTGATTGATATGATCCTGTTAATGCTAATCTATATGTGTGAGGCCCTGATCCCTGCGCCACTGCATCCGGATCAAAAGCATTTGCATCGTAAGTTGACCCTGTGACTTCTACTAAAGCAAATTCGACATACTCTACTGTCGCTGGAGAACCATTACTAGCGCTTTGAACTGTAAAAAGTGTATTTGAAGGTGATGTAGGAATATCTTGTGAAAAGATAGTCGATGCACCTACTTGAACAGATGAGGGTAATGGCTCTTGGTTATCTGCTCTGTGCACACCCGTACTAGTTTTTGCCAGAAGTTTCTTCTGAGCAAATAGAGTTGCTGTGAGATTTGTCTTACCCGCCATTTAGCTAAACTTACCTGTACTTTAACACATTAATATTCGTATACTAAGTAATCTATTGATCTCGAATAATTCGATGAATAGATCATCTAAGTCTAGTATGACACAACTATTTTACTGACATAACCTGTCCATTGCTTATCAGCAACGATCCTTAACATAAAATGCTCGGGTCCGCCACCTGAAGCTGTACCTGCAATAAACTGAGTTTGGAAGTCAGCAGTATTTGTTGCCCCACTTCCGTCAACATTTCCATCTCTATCTCCTGCAAGAGAGCCATCGCCATCTGATATTCCGCCAGAGGCTGCTTTTGCTGCGTCCATCCACCCAGTCTTTCCAGGTATTTTTACGTCGACGTGGAAATTTTTATTTGCGCCTAACGTATCTGCCCCGGCACCGGTTCTAGGAACAAATGTTGCATCACCATAAAGTGTTATAGAGACATTAGCTTGATCACTGGATGTATTATTCTTGAACGCTCTATAGTAGTCTCTCGTGGAATTTGTAAGTGTTGTATAATCAACATTACTAGCAGCAGATGTAAGAGTACCACCGTCTGCAGTATCCTTAAAGTTTCCATGATTAGGGAGATTACTTCCGCTAGGAGAACAAACACGACTATTATAAATTAAGAGTCCAGTATTATATCCCGCGCCGCCAGCTTCTAGTGATTTAGTTGATACCCATCCGGAAGATCCAGTAGTCGATTGGTTAGGATAAGTTCCGCTTATAAGACGGAAATCTTCTCGTCCAAAAACTTCTGCTGTATTTATATTGGAAGTATGAACGCCGTCTGTAAGTGATGCGCTGAAAACTAAGAAATTAGTTTTTGTAACTGTACTAGAATTAACTGTACCATTTATTGGATGAACAGCAGTCCCTCTGGCTGTCGCAGAGTATCCTGTGCTACCCCATGTGCCTGGGAGCGACTCAGATCGTCCAAATGTTACGTTTCCTGATACAAAAAGAGGAAGAGTTTGAGAGTCTGATACTGCTGTTAAGAGATCAGGCATTGCCATAGAAGTAGCATTAGCTCCAGTATCTGTAATTCCAGATCCTGAAGCTTCCATTCTCGTAGTCGTTAAGTTAGATAAGCTAGTTAAAGAAAGCGCACTAGAGCTATCAGAGAAGATATTAGAATATCCATGGGTAACTCGATACTCAAATGATCCAGTAGGATCTATGAAGTACTTTACACCACTTTGATAGTAGTATAAGTTATCGCCGAAGTAAGTTTCGAAAACCGGACTGTCAACACCCATAGAGTTAGAATCATCATCATTAACCCATTCAACATAATTTGATGTGTAGTTGGTTCCTGTAATTGAATGAATTACTTTAGCGTAGTTCCATCCCTGACGTTGATCTGATGTTGCAACTGTCCAATTTGCTGTTCTATACCACCTACGATAGTCTGGGAGGCTACTCCCATCCTGTCCTGTAGTGGCTTCACTTACAGAAGTAAACCCGGAACCGTTTCCATTAACGATTGTTGTATTCCCACCGGTTCCTAGTGTAAAATCGTATAAATCTCTAGAAGCTAGAGTACTACCATTAACTTCAAGAGAAAGTGTACCTGTAATAGCGCTACCAAATGCATTGGCCGGAAAAGCATTTCCATCAGCAGTTGTGGCATCATTAACAATTCCATCAATCACAGTCCCACCGGCAAAAATACCTCTTCTTAGATTACCGGAATTAGAAGATACTTGATATAGACCATTGCAATCAACCGCAGATAGACCTGCTGTTGTTCCTACGTTAGTATAGCTTCCAACGCTATGAGATGAACCAAAGCTTAAGTTGGCGTCCACACCGGTATCATTACAACTAACGTCTCTTACGTTCGGCGCTTCAGCAACAGCTGTAATTCCTACAGCAGGGAAGTTAACTGTCATTCCCTCGAGATAACCTGTCCAATCATCGTCAGCCTCAATCTTGACGATTACGTGTCCATTGTTGGGTACAGCCATTATTCCAAATGAGAAGTGGTTTACTGCCCCACCACCATCAATCGAAGCATCTAGACTTCCAATTCTTCCTCCAGAATATTCAGAAGCAGTCATGAATGTAAATGAACTTCCTAAGTCCAGAAAACCGGTCGACCCAGGAATTTTTGCATGAACTCTCACTCTTCCGGAATTAAGGGCAGTAGATAGAGGTACAATAGTTGACGAACCGCCGGTGATTGTGATATCAAAGTCTCTAACTGGATTTCCTGTAGAGTTAACAAATGCTCTAAAAAATGTCCTAGTTCCATCCGGAAGTGTACTATAATTTGGATTATTATCGTAGGAACATCCTAGTCCAAAGTAAGACCCACCGTTAACAGTGCTTAAAAAGTTTCCTCCGTTTAATGTATTGAGCGGAGAATAAAGTCTATTATTGTAGAAGGATAAACCGTCTACATAGCCGACATTCGATGCAGACATATGGATGGTCGAATCCCATGCAGAAGAACCTGTAGTAGACTGATTAGGATACGTTCCACTTATAAGACGATAAATTTCCCGATCGAACGTTTCAGCCAGCGCAGTTGATGCATTGCTAGCACTGAATATTAAGAATCTCGGTGAGGTAATAGATCCGCTAGTTGAAATAGCTGTCTTGAGTGGATGGGATAAACTAATATTTGATCCAATAGTACTTCCCAACATCTCAGTTTCTGATGTTTCAAAGGAGCCAGTTAGAGCAATTATTTTTGTATCTGCGCCTGAACCGGCGACATCCGGAACAGTTTGAGTTGCAATTGTACAGTTAGTATTGCCGAATACAATTGGGTTTAGGGCATAGACATGATCATAGAAATTATTAATTGTTGCTTTGTATGTGCCTCCAGCAGAAACTGCATACTTGACACCCGATAACGATACTGATCCCGTTAGGTTGATAGCTGCTGTTGAACCACTATCGAATCGTGCATCATGAACCTGGAGAGCACTGCCTGAGGCGTCATTTACCCACTCAATATAGTTTGTTGTATTTGTCTTAGATCCGACTGTATGAGTTACTCGAGCATAGTTCCATCCATTTCTCTGATCAATTGGAGCGACTGCAAATTTTCCAGTTCTATTTTGAAATAATCCAAATGCCTGACCATTGGATTGATACGCGCTGCCTGTTTGAGACAGTGCAAAGAATCCGGTACCATTATTAGATAGTTGATTTCCTGTTCCCGCGCCGGGTGCACCAGCTCCAACAGCAGCATCAGTCAGATTGACTGTTTTAATTGTTGATCCGTTAACAGATAGTGTAAGTGTACCTGTTTCTGCATCACCAAATGTACTTCCCGAGTAATTTATTATTTCATTTGAATAAGTGTCAGCTGTTATATCTGCATTTAACACACCGGTTATATGTGTAGATCCGTTAAATGTTGCCAATCGAATGTTGTTACTTGATGTGAGTACTGCATAAGACCCAGCAACATCCACAGCTGCACCCACACCCGCGGAGTCCGCGACACTAGTGTAATTCGTAACAGTATTTGAAGATCCAAATGCCAGAAGGGTTGTAACTCCTGTCTTTAAAGAGTTTACATCATCCAGGTCAGGTGACGGAGATGGAGACAAATATTTGAGAACTTCGTTAATTTTATCAATTGCAGTTCCAATTGGTGTTGAGGTAGAAAACGAAGTAAATAATCCGTCGCTATATGCGCCGTCTTCTGCAGCGCCGATTGTACCAGTGAGAGCGACTGCCCCTCCACCCAAAGACATAACAGAACCCAGCATATCCAGATTCAGGGTAGTAACACTGCCAACGCTAGTACTTCCAGACTGTACAGATAGACTTCCGCCCCCGCCGGAATCTAGGTCGGCCCATGCCCCTCCATTGTTTTTAAACTGAAGGGTACCTGCGTTGGATCGTAGGCCATATCCTGTACCAGCTGCTGATGCACCAAAGTATAGATATTGAGTAGCTCCATTTGCTGCTACCAAGTGAGCATCTGTGCCTATCTTGAGCGGAGAGCCTCCATGGAGGGTTCCTGAGATAACAACGTCTCCATCAAAGACAGCGACACCACTGCCTGATGATTTTCCGCCAACAGTTCCTGATACATGAAAGAATGTGTCCTGCCCGGGAAATAATGGGCCTGAGCTATCGTTTGTCTGGAACTGAATATAGTTTTGTGCACCATTGACATAAATGATTCCTTGAGAATCTTTCGAGTTAACAATAAAATCTTGTAAAGAGCCATCATCTGCTGCACTTGGTGGTTTTCCTATAACAACGCCACCACTAATGAATACGTCTCCACCAAAGATCGCTGTGCCTCTAGTTGAAGTTCCTCTAGATCCTGCGGATCCTGATATCCATATATGAGCATCATTTCCTAATCCGGGCGCGCCTTCGACATTTCCTATTGCTGCTGCTGGGAGTCCAGAATCAGACCCATACGCGTATAAAACTCCGCTGGTAAAGAGATCACCACCAAAGACTGAAGTTCCATAACTACCCATCTTATTTCTAGAACCAGACACATAGAACGTAACATCATTACCTACTGATTCATCTACAGACTGACCTGATCCACCTGAAAGTATAAGTACTTGTGATCCACTGATCCAAACGTTGGTATCGTTTGCCATGGCGTTCGGGTATTTAGAGCTTCCTGCTGTACCTGATATCAATAAGCTGAATTTTCCAGTAGTTCTTCCCAAGACACCAAAATCAAAATCATCAGCATTGCCATTAAACATAATGGCCGGTTGTCCAGCTGAGGGTGTACTATTTAATTGAAGTAGCTGGTTCGTAGTACCGTCAGAATTGGCACCATTGAATCTTATTTCATCATCCGAAAACTGTATAGAAGTAGTTGTATTTCCAATATGTCTAATATACTGAGAAACATTCAGACTGCTTCCGGAAACTGATAAAGACCCAGTCGTTGATATCCACCCTGCACCTTCGCCTTCACCCGGAGGCCCTCCTGATCCTGTAAACCAACCAACAGCATCGCCGCCGCCACCGCCGCCAATGACTCCGCCTGCTGTAGCCAATGTTCCTGAGATAAAGACATCTCCTCCGAAAACAGCAGTTCCTTTTGTAGAAGTTCCTCTAGAGCCGACTGTTCCGGAAACAAAGAATGCCAAGTCTGTGTAGGCAGCTTCATTAACTTCAGCTCCAGCTCCGCCACTTCCGGACAAAATAAAGACTTGATTTGTAGAAGCATCAGCATATAGGGCGTGAGTTCTATCTGATGTTTCAACTCTAAAGTCATAATTCTGGGCGTTTTCATTAAAGACTGTGCCGGCTTCAGCTGCAAGAGTTCGAAATGTCTCGGAAGACTCGCCGCCGGCCGTCCCCGGTTTTATAAATACTATACCTGATGTGCCGCTATTAAAAATGACAAAGTCATCGCCTGTTGGGCCTACCACATGTTCCTGAATAAGACCGGCACCATTCACCGATGCCCATGTACTTGCCTGCTTAAAGATGAGAGACCCGGAGGATGCAGCGCCTCCTCTTTCTACAAATAGTCTAGTGCCGCGGCCTTTACTCTCATCTTCCGGAAGCCATCTTACATTCAGAGAACCACTACCATAGACTGACGGAGCATAGGCCGCTCCATATTCATCACTGCCCAAGATTGTAGAGCCGTTAACCTGGAAATTAGGACGTTTGGCCTTAACAATAGCCGGAGATGTAAAGTCTGTACCGATTCCGACATTGTCTGTAGAAGTTGTTAGTCGAACAACAGTTCCATCATCTGACCACCCACCGCCACCGACAAGAGCCCCAGCGCCATCGTAAAGTGTGCCAGAGATCACAACATCTCCGCCAAAGATCGATGTTCCTCGATGAGTTGCTGAGTCTTTGTTTCCTGTTGAACCTGAAACATAAAATGCAACATCAAGCCCGGCCGATTCATCAACTGAAGTAGTTGCGCCACCAGATAGAATTAAAACTGTCGAACCAGACAATCTGAGCAATTCTTTTGTTGTACCGCCTTCATTTACCCTGAAAATAATGTCTGTGTCTTGCTTGGAAGCACTAAGCACAAGATTTCCCAGCGGCTCTACACCAACCTCAGCCAAGTTTGTTCTGGTGGTGCCGTCGGTGGAATTAAGACTAGAGAATATAATACTGCCAGAGTTGGTGAACGTCTCACCATTATCCATCAAATGCTCTATTCTCAGGGCGGCAGATTTTTCATAGTCTCCCTGTCTTATATGGACTAAATCTCTTGGCGTGTTGCTGTCAAAGGACGCTTTGTCACCGATTAAGATCGCATTTTCGGATGCATCTACAAAGAGCATGTGAGGGTGAGTATCACTTTCTACTCTAAAATCGTATGCGCCTCCGGGTTCATTAATAACAACATGTCCACCACCGGTACCAATACCGCCCTCTAGCTGTGTGTAACCGTTGACTCTAAAATCAGCAGATCCATAAGAACCATCATCAGATGTTTGTACAGTGACATCTTTGGCGTCACTAATAGTAATAACAGCTGTTCCAGCCTCCTGAATGATTACTCCTGTTTGACCCTCTAGAGTTAGAGTACCTGCGTCAGTAGTAATTTGTGAGGAAGCACCTGCAGAAACATAGAACGCCGCTCCGGCTGTCATTCCAATTTCTCCGGCAGCGTCCATCTCAATACCGCCGGCAACTGAGTGCATTCGAATTGATCCACCACCGGATTCATTCCCGCCGGCGTGACCGGTGCCAGTGCCTGTTTCATTTTTGATATAAACTTGACTGTCTGTCCCGCCATCGGCTAAGAGAAAGACTGATCTTTCTAAATTAGCATTAGATCGAATCCCAATACCACCATCATCAGACAACATGTAAAGTGTGGGTATCGATCCACCTCCCACTGTACCTAGTACGCCTGTGCCTTGAGCACCATAAAGTGTTCCGGACGTAACAACATCACCACCAAAGACTGCAGTCCCCTTGTGTGTTGTTGAATTTTTTGAACCTACAGTCCCGGATACCCAAAAGTTAGTGTCAGTAAATTTTAAAGGATTAGGAGAATCTCCGCCGGATGCTGTTGATGACGAAAGTAATAGTAATGAACTTTGTCCTTCTGAGACAGTTGATGCTGAATAGTGTAGAATACTCTTGTATCTGGATGGGCTAGACACTCTATCTCTATCAACAAGAACATACTGACTGCTACCTCCATCATTCAAGGACGTAAAGAGCATGCCCCCGTTGGAGTTTGACATATACATTTGCCATACTTGAGATGACGCCTCCGGAGAAGTACCTCCTCCGACTCTGTATGCTAATCGTGGAAGCTGGCTAGTTGATCCTGAAATTTGTATTGTGGGAAAGGATGTATTATTATATAAACGTATTTGTCCGGACGTTGACCCGTTACCAGAGACATATACACCTTGCCCTATGTGGTGTGATGCTCCACTTACAACAGTGTCTCCGCCGAATACCGATGTGCCTTTTTGAGTAGTTCCACGAGATCCTATTGCACCAGATACAAAGAATGCTAAGTCTGCATATGAAGATTGATGGTCTGATTGAGCTGAGCCTGCCCCGGAAAGAATAAGTACTTGTGAAGTTGATCCATCACCTCTAACTTCAAATAAAGCATGCCCACCCGAGCCTTCAGTTAGGTTCGTCGGGCTAGCCCCGGACATTACCAACATTCGATACGCAATTACATCTTCGAATGTTCTATCTGTGTATTCTGCAAATACAGTTGCTCCCAAACTAACAGGATTAGTCTGCCATGATTGGTTTTCTAAAAGTTCCCAGGGAACTGTATAAGTCGTCAGAGAAGGGCCGCCTATTCTTTCGGCAAAGCAATCATTGTACTGTTCAGGTGAGTAAACCCATAATTCATAATCATAAGGTGCAGACGCGTCTGAAGTAATTGCAAAATGATCTTTAGTCCAACCAGAGGATGACTCCGGAGAATTAATAATATCAACTAAACATTTTTCTGGTCCATCGGCACCGGAGCCTCTTTTAGCTATTGCTGTTACATAAGCTTGATAAGCCGCGGCCGGCCCAAGTTTTCCGCAAAGAGTTATAAGAAATGTGGTTGCCGAAGAAATCTGATCCGACGAAGTTGCCGATGCAACTTTAATCCATCGTTGTCCTGCCGGCGAGTATGTGGCAGAAACACAATGCATATCAATTGTAGAAGACGGGAGATAAGTTGTACCTGAAACATAAAGATCACCGGCAACAACTGTAGTTCCGCCTGATGTGCCGTCTTTTGAGCCAATTGTTCCTGACAAAAGTACTGTCGTATCACTTCCCCAGTCTGTGGTAACAACTGCCTCGCCACCCACGACAATAACGTCCTCGGATGAATCTATAAAGAGAAGATGTCGATAAGAGTCTCCGGAGACCAAAAAATCAATACCAGCATTTCCACCGCCATTGATATAAACAGAACCGTTATCAGCGGTTCTTACCTCGAGGGATGGGTCTGTTCCTCGTCCACTATACACAGCAAATGTATTTTCATCACCTGATTCATAAGATAGATTGACTTTTAAGCCTTCCATGATATCAGCAGATTGTGAAACAAATAAAGATCCAGATACCATCATCGAGCCAGTCACATTTCCATCGACTTCTATAACAGTATGCTCAGCAAAAAGTGTTCCGGAAACTACTACGTCTCCTCCGAAAAGAGCCACATTGTTTCTATGATGGGCCTGCCCCCCGGGTATACCGGGCCTACTTGATTTGCTGCCAGAGAAAAAGACAAAAACATCTGTTCCGACTGTAGATAATAACGTAGCATCTACACCCCCGATATAATCAGAAGCAGCGGATGCGCTATAAATCATAAGCGCCGGCTGCGTTGAATCACTCCCGGATGCAATCCATCTAGAAGATCTTATTTGTCCGGCTTGAAAATCTTTTGTACTCATGTTGTTCCTCGAATGTTATCCCGAATATTCACCTGGCGCGACCATTATTACCTGAAATGATAGATTCTCTGTACCGTCTGATACGGGATAACCCTCTACGTTTGCTGAGAGTGAACCTGTCATTTTAAATCTGTCCCCTTCATATACTTTATCTAAAGTAAGAGAACCAGATACAGCTAATCCATAAAATTGAACATCGCCCGAATTTGTATGTGTTTGAGTTGATCCTTGATATACTACCAGTGGATCTAGTTTTGGTTCAATGGAAGTGTCTAATACACCTCCTGTGGGTGAAGAAGATGCTGTAAAAGAAGACCCAGTAAGTGTGGTTTTCACTAGTTGTTCATCAATCACAAAGTATCGAAGTCTCACAGCCTTAACCTACCCTTATAGCCATTACATCAACTTTACCCGTAAAGGGACTGCTGGCCTTAATTGTTACTTTACTACTATCTATTGTAGTTCCATCCACAGCCAAAGAAACCATAGCACTACCGTCTGAGGTGTTTTTTGAATCTCTTGGCATTGCTACTACAGTGTATCCTGTATCTGGAAAGCTAGCTTCAAATGTAAAGGTTTTTTCTGATTCGTTTTCAAACGTAAGCGTTCCTAACTCTATTGCCAGAGTTTGGGTTCCCATAAATGTCTCTCTTTTGGGTGCTCTTACGAATGGATACTTTTTTGTGAATCTGTTTCTATCGAATAATCTTGCGCGTAATGTACTCACTTTTTCACCTCCGTATCTAAGTATCGGAGGCTAGAGCACCTTACTCGCGTATGTTGCAATAGCAGATCGTTCTCCACGACATAGGTGAACATGTGCACTTAGATCACTCGTTTTAAACTTTTCAATAACTATCGCTAAGCCGTTGGATCTTTTATCAATATAGGGTGTGTCGATCTGATCTGTATCTCCCATTAATACGACTTTTGATCCTTCTCCCAATCTTGTTATAATAGTCTTAAGCTCATGTATTGTTGCATTCTGAGCTTCGTCAACAATTAAATAGCTGTTATTAAAAGTTCTACCACGAATGAATGCTAAGGGTGCGATTTCTATTTCACCCTTATCGATCATACATTCAAAATACACTCTATCTTTAAAGTGATGCTTAAAGTTATCCATGAGGGGTGACATCCACGGTGCCATTTTTTCATTTAAATCCCCGGGGAGATAACCTAGGTCTCTACCCACAGGCTGGATACTTCTAGTTACAACAATTCTCTCATATTTTTTTGAATGAAGTGCATCAATTCCGGCCATCAAGGCTAAAAAAGTTTTTCCAGACCCGGCGAGACCGGTCAAACTTACTAGCGGAATTTCTTCCGATCTAAGTGCATGAAGTGCAAATTTTTGCTCTTTATTTCTAGGTTTAACGTCTGTTTCTGAACCCTTGCTGTTTGGAATTGTGTATAGATGATCATCTTTAAAGATAGCTAATGCTGATTTGCTTTGGTGAGTTCCCTTACAAACGACATACATGTTAGGATGTACATCAATTTTACCTGTATACTCACAAGATCCATCTGAATAAAGCAAGTCAATATCATCGTCATTTAGGGATATTTCTTTTACACCTTTAAAGATGCCGTCTTCAAGCTCTACATAATCTTTATAATAGTCTTCAGCCTGAAGACCCAAAGCATCACATTTCACTCTAAGGTTTATGTCTTTTGTAATTACTTTGACTGTTTTTTTAGAGTGGGTTTTTTTAAGCTCCAGCGCAGCCGCAATAATCATATTGTCCCCTCTGGAAGGGTCTAAATGATCTTTAGAGTCTAGCTGTGGAGTTGAAGACATGACAGTAATAGATTGACCCGTATCATCTTCAATCATTACACCCTGATCTAATCTTCCTAGACTTCTTAAGTTATCTAGAAATCGATTTACATAACGTGCAGATTCCCCGAGAAGGCCCGGCTTCTCTTTAAAACGATCCAGCTCGTCTAGAACAATTAAGGGAAGTATTACGTCATTTCCAGGAAAAGAGTGTATAGATGATTTGTCATAAAGAAGGACTGATGTATCGATTACTAATAACTTTCTATCGCTCATAATTGTAAATCTCTTTTTCTTTAGTTAAACTGTACTCTAATAGGAAAATCTCGAAAATGGATACTGATAAAGATACGAATTCAAAAAAATGTTACAACACTGTTGCGGATAAAAACTTACCCTGTGGTGAATCAGATTGTCGTCACTTTTTAAACTCAAAACGTGATTTAAACTGTTCAATAATTGCAGCTCAGGATGGTCCAAAAACCTTACAGGAGATAGGCGATTACTACGGAATTTCAAGGATGCGGGTGTGCCAGATTGAAAAAACAATCTTAAAAAAGCTTCGAAAAGATTCAAAGCCAATTGCACCGTATAACCCCTCATCCAGCTAGCAAGCAAATTGCAATAAGTCCAGGAATTCTGTCTCTAACGTAAACACCTGAAAATAATGCGTTTGTTCTACCTCCAACATAACTAAAAGCCGCTTCTAAATTTTTACTCACTGAGGGATCTCCCGCCATTGTAGATGATGCAACTAGCATTAACGCTCCAGCTTCACATCTATTTTTAGGGGGAGGACACGGTGAGTTTGCTATGCAGCCTTGAAGGACTGCAGCACCTAAGTCTCTTCGGGATGTATCCTTAATTACTTTGCTTCCCACCACGATTCTTCCATTAGTACTCAAACATTTCTCTAAGTCTTTTGAGTCAAATGCTTGGATATCGGAGTGAGTATTTGCTAGTTTGAATACTTGTGCGAGAAGTTTAGCAAAATTCCTATTTGCAACTGGGTATAGATTCAACATACCCACCTTGTTTCTTAAGAGCTGTAATTGTCGCTCATTATCAATAATAATATGAGGATGATCTGAAACATCTGATACTATTGATTGATAATTGTTTTCAATTGTTGTATTTAAGAGCTCTTGTGAGCTAGGCTGTGATACAACGTAAATCACCTTTCCGGATGCACCTACCGTCTTAAGGTGTCGCGTAAGTGCATCATGTAATACTGGGCTGGCAGATCCTGTTCCACCACCACCACCGGCCAGGACAAAAATCCAGTCGGGTGCACCTAGTCTAGCTCGAACGGCATCTTCAACCATCGCGCTGTTTTCTTCTAATATTTTCTTGCCTAGGTCTACATCTTTCCCAACACCGTCGGCCCCGGGGACGAGAAGAAAGTGATCTTCAGGCACACCGTCTGGCTGATCTTTAACAGTTGTGTTGACTAAAAGTGTCTTATTAAATCCGGCGTCTAAAAATGCCTTGGCTAATTTTCCACCGCCGCCTCCAACTCCAATGAAAGCACAATTGATAGCAGAGTCTGCAGTATTTTCCGGCAGGGCTTGAGAATCTACAGTGTCATCTGTGTCATCAAAAGCATCTACAAAATCAAACTCATCATCGGGTGTGTTTTTATTGATGTAGAGGTCATCTTTTTCTTTATTTTCTTCATTCATAGCAAATACCTCGCCTTTCTAAGTATGAAGTTCTAGTAGTTGGTGGAGGCGCCGGGAATCGAACCCGGGTCCAAAATGATTCCAACTATAAGTCATTCACAAGTTTAGTTGAATTGGTTTTAAGGCTTAATTCAACAATCGCCTTTAGGGCTGTTAATAAGAGTGCCTGCCCTTTTACACCCGGGTGATTTTATACTCATCCCAAGAGGGTTACCGGTATTGAATAACAAGGCCCCCGGTAGCCCCGCAATTAAGCAGCTAGTGCGTAATTGTACTCAACATTATCGTTGGCAATTAAAGTTTGTAACACTGTCTGACCATGTGTCACGGTTGGTCACTTGCACTTATAGACTTCGTCACCTTGTCGAAACCGCTCGCCCCCTTACTTATGAACTTTTCTTGTCCTTGTCTGCTTCAATAGTAGCTCTTACTAAATCTGCAGACTTATTTTTTAGTAGTCTTAGACCTCTTCTGGCTCTAACACCAGCTGAGCTATTTCCATTCGCGTTCTTGACAACATCTAAGTCAAGAGACTCGACTAATACTTTAATTTCATTCCACTGTTCAACTATTGACGACATATTTCCTCCTTGTTTATTAAACGGTAATCGTCGGGCTATCGATCCGGTCTTTTTCTTTAACGGATTCGACAACGTCTTGCATCATTTCATTATTTTCTAGCTCTAGAGCCAAAAGCTTTATAAGAGTTTTAATCTGATGCTGACTAACTCCAAAATTTAAAATTTCTTGTATAATTTCTCTACACTTAGCAGATTCCAGCAAAGAATCCTCCTCAGGCTTTGATCCGTATCTTTTCTGATCAATAATATTTTTGCCAGTCATTCTTTTCTTTTTCATACCACATTCCTTAAAGTATAAGACTCTACTCTAAACTTATCTATTGAGACAAATGTTACAATTTTTCCCTGAGTAAAATCGTCTATCTCCTCTCGAGAAAGAACAATATAATCACCCCACTTATTGTTGTCTATAATAAACTGTGCATGCTCAAAATCTGGCAAGCCTCTATCATAAGAACACAACAACTCAAATAGGGATGAGGGAAGAGAGTGTTTAATGTCTTCAATGGTTATTTGAGACCGAACTTCATCTTTCCCCACAACAATTTCAGATTTACAGATATCTATAATTTTATGAGCCGCGCCACAGTTATTACATTCTGCAAAAGAAGATGAGATTGTATCACTTTCTATATCCAGGATTGAAAAAACTGTGAATTGATGAAAGACAGGGTCAGTTTGGTCTCTATACTGGGGAAGAATACAATGACACTGTACTAAATGTTTTATACCCTTTTTTCCCATATCATTATTCTTGAAATTCTACCAAAACTCTATCGACAAGACCGTCCATAAGAGTATTGACGCACTTACTAACGCGAGTTGATAATTCTTTGCATTCGTCTTGTGTGATAGTCTCACTAGAAACTAAAGATTCCACTAGTGTGGCAGTTAATTGATTATTGAGAACGTCTCGAGTATCGAGGATGCTTCTGCATACTTTGTTTGAATTAGCCATTATTTTTTGACCTCCATTTCTATAATATATAACACAGTTGACAGCAATAGTAAATTATTTGATTTCTGGAATAACTGCGCCGCCCAAGCTTTCTATCATTAGTTTGCAATTTTCTGCTGTCTTTATTCCCACTTGATGGGCTTTTAACGATACAGCAGGATAAGGGATTCCTAATTTTTTTGCTTGTAATTCTATAGATGTGTCTTTAGCCACACCCGAATTGGCAATAGAGATACAATTGTTTACGGCGATTCTAATTCTATCTTCGATCACTCCCAACATATTTTCAAGATAGCTCGGGATCTTTATCTGAAGAAAGATTTCATCACCATCATCTAGGCATAATGACAAATTGTTTTTCGAAAAATAAGATGATTTTATTGATGAAAAATTTTCTAATTTTTTTGATGCAAGTACTCCACCTGTTTCAGGTGAAACACAATCTAGACCTAATTTACTGCAAACCTCTAGAGTGGTCAATTTAAGACTAGGATCCCAGTAGGCAACGGCAAAAGGAAAAACGTTGAGTCTTTTTTCCTTCCAGTTTTGGTAAAGTGTGTGTACAACATCTGGGTGGTAACCCGAAGCACAAATAATAACATTCGTCTTATTCTCTGCAGCTTCTTGTAAGAGGCCGTCTATTTCCCCCAGAGATTCAATAATTCCATCTACACACACTATTACTGGATTTTCTATTTTTTTTGTAGGGGGATTTTCGAAAACTGGGTGTATGGATCCTAAAATTTTAACTGCAGTGTCTGATTCGATAATAAAATGACGATTATGGGACACATCTATAGAGATACTAGCACCTAATGTCCCTACTTCAATTGATTTCTTTACAATCTCTGAAAGAATCCCTTTCCCCAACATGTAATCGATTGAGTAAAAAAGATTATTAACTTCTGCTCTTTTAGATAAAAGCTTAGTGTCTTCATGTAAGGCATCTAAGAGAGATAACGCACAAATAACCCCAGAGCCTATCTGTTTGTTCTCTGATGAAAGGATTGTATCAACTATGATGTTTCGTATGGTAAGATCAACTAAGTCCTTCTGTGACCACTCTGATAGGACTCTTAAGAGATCTGCTGGTTTGGTAGGGCATGTCTTTTCTCCATAATTGAATACTAGCTTTCCTTCATGCATTTTTTGCAAGAAAGGTCCTAGTCTTTCGACCATTTGTCGATATCTTTTTTGGATAAAAGAACCCTCTATATAGAGAGTATCCGGGTTCTCAATATTAGTGGATTGCTCCGCCGCCACCCTTTTTCTTCTTTTCATTTCCAAAAGCTCCTAGCAAAGTTACTATAGCCGAACCAATTTCTTCTCCAGCATCATTTACTTCACTGAGAAGTTTTTGCTGAGCTTCTAGTTCTTGCTGACTTTTTTGAACTCTTAGGGCAGCTCTAAAAATGCCACCCATCACACCTAATATTAAAAGTGTTAAGCCTAATCCAAAATGATTATTAGCTAAAAGATAAGCACCAGATCCTACTAGTACTTCTGGATGTCCTAAATCAGTATTCATTATTAACTGTCTCTCCAAAGATTATTAGAAGCATATGCCAAAATTTCTTCTGCGCTATCTGCTGTATAACCATATTCATCAATCATTGTTTGAATCATATCACTATGCTTCTTTTGTTGTTCCTCATCTCTAGTCTTAGATTTGGTAACAATTCTAGCCATATCTTTAACCGAGTTTATCAAGTATCCTTCAATTGCTTCTTTGAGGGGCTCGTAACTTTGATAGTCGACTTTTTCGCCTCTTCTCATCTTGGCAAACATATAAGCTGTAACATCGCTCCTAAAACCTTCCTTGGAAGATCCTGTGATTCCGATTTGTTCTTCGATGGAACGCATAAAATTCTCATCAGGAGCTCTTTCTTCTTTAGTTACACGATCTTTGAGTCTTTGATGTGTAGTAAATGCTTCAGCATTATCAAGGTAAGTGTCAAAGAGACTTTGTGCTTGTTCTTCATAGGCACTCACAAATGCCTTAGCAATTTCAGTCTCAAGAATTCTCAAGTATTCTTCGCGAACAACCTTCTGAATGAGCTCTAAACAATTTTGTTTAAATTCTTCATCAACTATCTGATCTTTAACTTTTTTTGTAAGAGATTCTATGACTGATACAGGTGTTATCATATCTTTTTCTGAATTTGTAAGTGCATCATCAAGTGTTTTTGCAATAAATCGTGTAGAAATACCGGACATTCCTTCATCTCTTGCTTCTTCTCTTAAGTCTCGAATGTCTATTCTCTTAACTCGACCTTTTTCAATTACATCATCACCATTGTATATCTTCATCTTTGTAAGAAGATCACATTTTTGTGAAGGACGCAATCTAGACATTATACTAAACATTGATGCAACTTTTAAAGTATGAGGAGCAATATGATGATTAAAATCAGAAAGGGCCAGCATCTTCTTATAAATTTTTACTTCCTGATTTAACTCTAGGCAATAAGGAACATTGATCTTAACAACACGATCCAAGATTGCTTCATTAGTATGTTCGCTTTGAAAACGGTTCCACTCAGACTCATTGCAGTGTGCCAAAATAACACCATCGAAATGAAGCATATCACTTTTTCCGGGAGAAGGAATTCTCTTTTCTTGCGTTGCTGTAATGATTGTATGCAAAAATTCGATCTCATTTTTAAAGACTTCAACTAACTCTACAATTCCACGATTACCTACGTTGAATGCACCGTTGAGAGAAAGCGCCCTAGGGTCATCTTCTGCATAACGATCTAGCTTAGATATGTCAACACTGCCAATCAAGACAGAAACATCTTGACTATTTGCATCCATTGGTGGAACCGATGCAACCCCTCTTCTTCCTCTTTGGGAAAAAGTAGATTCTACTACAGGAAAATCTTCATATTTTCCATCTAATTCTGTCAACAGCTTATATCGTGCTACTGGACTGATATCTCCATCGATTGTAACATCTAACTTCTTTGAGAAAGTTTCTCTTAGACTTCTTGGAACTAGCTGTAAAGGCTCGCCTCTTTGTGGGTCTCCTTTAAGGTGAAAAAATGATTCCCCGTCTAAAGACTTTTTAATATGTTCGGTAAGTGCGCTTTTTCCAGCACCCACAGGTCCCATAAGAAGTAATACTTGCTTACTTTCTTCACCCTTAAATGCCGCTGATTTTAAGAAACTCATGAGTTTCTCAAGAACCCTTTCCATTCCAAAGAATTCCTCTTTAAAATAGCCGTAAATTCTCACACTATCATTATCAAAAACTTTTTGCTTACGAGGATCAGAGTCTGGCATTTTTTCCATTCCCCCCTTCATAATAGATTGGTATAGTCTTTGATGTGATGTTTTTACCACTTCCGGGTTTTTCTGTATATGTTCAACATAGTCTAGGAAATTCCCGGAGAATTTTTTCTTAGAAGCACTTTTCTTTCGTTGCTTCTCAATTTCTTTTAGTAGTTCGTCTCTTACAGTCATGATTCTATTGTACTCCGCGATTTCAAAATGTGCACCACGCGCTATAACTAATTAGATCTCCCACAGTTCTTCTTCTAGAATTGTGTATAATTTAGCGCCGGCCGGCCACAATGTATTAACATGATTAACAACATTTTCAGCGTGGCCAAGCTCTAGATCTCTTCCATCATGTTCATGTCGTAAAACAAGAACGTGCTCTTCTATTTCATCCACGTATATCACCGGTATGCTGTTAGTACCAATATTAGAAATTAAATTCTGTTTTACAACTTCCCAGCCTTCTTCATCGTAAATTTCATCAATCGTTACACCGGCCTTGCGCTTTTCAGAAAATGAAAAGAGCCCCAACTTCTCACATAATTCATGTGTAAGATATTGTCTTATAAATGCAACGTCATGACAAGATTCTCTAGCGATAAAGCATTCTTCAATTCCTAAACGTTCTTCGATATCTTTAAAGATAACAAATCCCATGTGATATGGGTTTAAACCACCGATATGAGGACGTATCACTTGATTATGCATCTTAATGAAAGGTAAGTGCATAGACGATGGAAGTTCAAGTTCATGACATAGTGTATAGTGCCAATACGATGCCCATCCTTCATTCATAATCTTTGTTTGTATTTGAGGGATAAAATATCTTGCTTCTTCTCTTACAATTTCAAGGAGGTCTTTTTTCCACGAAGGAAGCTTACCATGCTCAACAATAAAACCCAAAATATCATAATCAGGTTCTAAAGGAACTCTAGTAATATCAAAATCGATGTATTCTTCGTCTTCGTCTTCTTTTATTTTTGCAGAATATTTTTCCACCAAGTCTGAATGTGTGTGTCTTTTTTGTCCATAGCGATACGTTTGAAACGAGATGGCATGAGCTGCGTCTAATACTTCTTCAACCTCTTCTATTCCAATTGTAGGATCTTCTACGTACGACTGAATTCTCTTTTTGGCACTTCTCATTCGACCAACAACAGACTCAGGCCGTGTATTCTGAAACATTCTATTATTTTTAAAAAAATCAGAATGACCTACACAGTGTGCCATGATTAAAACCTGCAGATATAATGGGTTTTCTCTCATTAGATACGCGATAGAAGGATTTGAGTTAATAATAAGCTCATAAGGAAGACCTTCCATTCCCATATTGTACATCTGATGTGTTCTTTCAAATGATTTTCCATACGACCAATGACCGTAATGAGTGGGCATTCCATGATATGACATATGACCTATCATGGTATAGTAATCACACACTTCATAAGATATTGGAAACCAGTCTAAATTTCTTTCCTTTGCAAGACTACTGATCTTATCGTCCCATTCTTCTAGTGTTTTAAAGTCCCAATCCATTTTTTATCCTAATGTGAAGCGATTAATCTTCGTTTTTTCTTTTTTCCGCCGAATAGCTCTCGAAATGCTATCCAGATGTCAGCTTTTTCTGAAATTCCCACAGTTTTAAATTTTCTACCCACTAAGGGTTGATAAACTACAGAGAGCCTAGAGTCATCAAACCAGCTACCGCTATTTTCCTTTCCAGCCCCGGGTATTATTTCACAATAACCAAAAAGCTGAGAATAGTTCTTGATTTTTTCTGCATACTCTATTGTTTTTTTAGTATCTTCTGGCCAATTGTCACCATCTGAACATTGAAAACAATAAATGTTCCAACTACTTGGGTGATATCTCTTGTTAACAATATCATCGACCATGGTTAAACCGGTTGAAACTAAAGTTCCTCCACTATTCCCCCTTGAAAAGAACTGATCCTCGGTGACCTCATAAGCTGAGGTATCGTGTGATACAAAAATAATTTCTGTATGTTCGTACTTGGATCTTATGAAATGATACAGTAGAAAATAAAAGCTTCGTGCAATAAACTTCTTTTCTTTAGTCATAGATCCCGATATATCCATTACAAAAAATATAGCTGCATTAGAGCATTCTTTTTTTGAAGGTTTATAGTGTCGATATACAAGATCATTTTCATGAAAAGGAAAGGTCTCACTCTCATGAGAGTCATCAGACGTGTTTCGTTGTGATGCCTTTTTTCTTTTTATTCTTTCGATGGCAGATTTTTTCTTGTCAAGCCGCGGCATTATCCCATCTTTTCTGTACCCTTTTCTTTTGATCTTTTCAGACATGATCTTTTTTAGAGCTTTCTTTTCAAGATCGGGTAGCCTAAGATCATCAAAAAGGTAGTGAGCTAGCTCTTCTAATGTTATTTCTACATCATAAAACTCTTCGCCTGGTTCGTTTCCAGGTTGATTAGGTTTACCCTTGGCTTTATTTTTATTGTCACCAATTTTTTGGCCTCTCTTAATATCAGACCCTGGAGCACTTCCCACCTTTTTATTGTTTTCATTATTACCATAGACAAATCTATACTCTTTAATTCCTCGAACAGGAATGCGAATCTTTTTCTTTCCATCTTGTCCGATTATTGATTCTTCAGCTACGATATCATGGATACCATCTTTGATAGCTTTTTCAATTTTCTTCTTATGTCTACGACGATCAGAGGCTGAACGATCTGCAATTGTTTTATGTTCCGTGAAAACAGACATTTATTCTCCTATGACTTCTTTTACCCATGATATCACAGGTCTCAAATATGGGTGTAGTTTATAAGATGCTGTATTAGTCGACATCCAATTGGCTGCATGATGCTCGTATTGCCCAGTTTCTGGGTTTGGAAGAATTATAGGCTCTTGGGTTGTGGTCGCAATAAAAAGAGTGACATTTCTAACCTTGGTTGTAACTAGTCCCCATTCAAAATTTAAACTAGTAATTCCGCACTCTTCTTCTGTCTCCCTACAGGCCGCGGCAAATAATTCTTCGCCGGGTTCAACCCCTCCCTTGGGAAGATCATAGCTTCCATATATTCTTAAGCAGAGAACTCGATATCCTTTATCTGTTCTCTTAAGCACAACAATACCAGAGCGTTGATCTTGTGAGTGTTTTTGTGTTCTAACGCTAGTATTCATTCTTTCTCCAACATTAATAACTAGGTTATTTGAGGCAGTCTCTAAAGCTATCAGGAAAAAGTTTCTTATTTCTAGAGAAAAATCTCTCCCAGTCTGCGTCTAAAATATAAGTGACTGCTGTATCTGTTTCTGATCGTACTGATCTTCCCACAGCCTGAATTATTGTTTTAGTTGTTTGAAATGGGTACCACCACTTCCACTTATTCATTCTTTTCTTTACTAGCTTATCACCCAAGAATGGATATGGAACCTTACAAACTACTTGAAATCTGCTACTATCTCCCTCTAAGTCCACACCCTCAGTCATGGATGGAGATATCAAAACAGTGGGCTTCTTGCTTTCTATGTGTTTTTTAAGAATTTCGTCCCTATTATTAGAGTTAGGAACTAATAGTCTTCTAGATTTGATTTTATGCTTAAGGTAATTTGCAATTTTGTAGGAGTGTGTATGAATAATCCCTTTGTCTGTCTTATGTTCTTCTAAAATTTTTCTAACAGCAGCAGCCATCAAAGGGAGAGAATTATCAATTTCCTTAGATGTCATTCGTCCTATGGGCACATAAAGAATTGGTCTATTTTTAACAGGGAACGGACTGGATAAAGAAAGGCTTTCACCTTCATTTGAATCTACACCGATCATTTCAAAAAATTTGCTAGAATCAATTAATGTAGCAGACATAAACAATACTAGATAACCCATTCTTAAGAGATACTTTTGAGCGTATAAAGATACATCAATCGGCTTGAATGACAACTTTGCAAGATCTTGTACTGAGCTTTTTTGGAATTCAAAAACCCAGTTTTCTTTAGAGTAAACATTTAAAAAGTACTTCAATCTTTGATGATGACTTGACATCATTTGAAGTTGTCGAGTCAAAGAAACAAACTGATTTAATTTGTCTTTTACGCTTGAGTATTTTTCTAGTGTATCTTCAACATGCTTCATATAAGAAGATAGCTTAGGATAATATACGTTTTTGACCCACTCAAAAGCTTGATGTTGTGTGTCTAGATGCGGTAGGTCAACTTTAAGAACTTTTTGTGAAAATCTTTCAGTTACAGATATCTCAATAAACTTTGAAAGTTCAGTTTCAACGTTATGTGCTTCATCAACTACTAAAAGTTGTCTAGGTTTTATTTTTCCGCTATAGTTCGACTCTGTCAACAGATATGGAAAATTTGTAACCGAAAGATTTGATTTTATAAAGTCTTCTTTAGCTAGTTTGTAGTTACAATTAAAAGTACAAACGTTCCAGTAAGATGATCCCTTTTCCTGTAAACGAATTTCAGTTTGTCCATCTGAACATGTATTGAATTTTTTATACTTGCATTTGTAGTTTCTGGAGCTTTTGATTGACTTCATTCCGGATCTTTTAAAATCTTTTTCGTACTGATCCTGGAGTAGTTTTTGTGTGGTTACAAAAATAGATCCATCTAAAAAGTCCTCTGGGGGAGAACAGTTATGAATCAAATATTGTGCAACAGTCGCCGCAATGGCACTTTTTCCCACACCGGTTCCAGCTTCAAGGGCAAAAAATTTCTTCTCTTGATTGAAAGCATTCAAGATTTTGTTAATTGCTTCGACTTGCTGGGCCCGGGGCTTTTTATAGGGAAAGAATTTAATCCAGTCTTTCTTACTAATCATAGAACCCTCAAATTATTTTGTCTATTAAACCTAGCTCTAAGCACTTTTGTGCATCTAGCCATAACTCATGCTGAAGTAGTTCATCTAACTCATCCTTTTCCATTTTAGAGTTATTCAAGTAGATGTTGGTTAATTTTTCATAAAGACTTTTTTGATTCTCAATTTCGTCTCTGAACTCATCCAGCTTTCCAGACCATTCTAATTGAGGTTGATGAATAAGCATAAAGCTGTTCTCCGTCATAAATCTCTTTTTACCCGAAATTGATATCAATGTCGCTGCACTGGCTGCAGACCCATCAATGTACGTAAAGACTTCAGTTTTGCAGCTTTTGATACTATCTACAATTGATAATCCAGCAAAAAGAGAACCACCGGGACTGTGAATGTGTAAATGAATAGGCACCGGCTTACATGAAAGTCGATCACTTAAATACTTCATTTCAACATCAAGACGTCTTAAGAGACGATTCATTTCTAAGGCTTCGTAATCACCTATAGGGCAATAAAAGTAAATTCTATTTTCATCAACTTCAATCCCTTTGGGAATCCTATCCGGACCTCCTATAGGTAGCATCTCATCAATATTTTTACTTTCTGTATCGTGTGATTCAGTGACATTCTCAATCTGCTTCTCATATGTTAAAAAATATTTTTTCATTATTTCCTAAAGACTTACTTCGCCCATGGGGGTTGTTATTAGTATCATTTCTGATTTATTGACAATAGATGAATCAACTTGAATTAAGTTGATTAATAGAAACCTTAGATTGCAAGAAAAGGTGTATAGATGATTATTTCTATCAACTTCTTCATACGTTATATCTCCATTTTCTTTGAGATAATTTGATAGATTTTTTTTGTTGTAGTTGAATTCTGCATCTTTAACAAAGAGCTCGAGACATGTTGGATTAAATTTCCACATAATCCCAGTCTGAAGTACTTTAGAAACTTCTTCTAGAAACATATAGTCATCTTTAGCTTCATCATAACTTACCGATCCCAATTTTGAAAAATTGACTTCTAGTTTGACAACGGCTGTGTGTGGATATGTTCCGCTTTTTAATATTTCAAACCGTGATTTATCTTGTGATTCCATTTTTTTCCTTTGCAAATGGGTCGATCTAACTGCTTTTCACATACCTAGAATTAAGGATACACACACAGCATGAGAATTACAAAGAGAGATATTATATTGACATTCGCATCAATTTTGATGACGACAGCCCTTATTGCAGGATGTCTTTCTGTTACTCACAAGTCAGGAATGAATTATGCACTTAAGAGAGACAAAGCTCCAACAGATGCTTTTGTATTAGTAGAGGTAGTACAAGAATTACATCCGACTGATTGTGTTGCCACCGAAGAAGATATTGATTGTCAAGAACTTTTAAAAACTCTTCCGGTTATCAAGGCACGAGGTTCCGGATCTGGAATGATGGTAACATCAGATATGGGTCCCGGAATATTGACGGCAGCCCATGTGTGCAATAAAGATACTCCGGACACGTTTAAACACGGTCCGGTAGAAGTTACTATCCTCACAGTAATAAAAATACGAGTTCATTCTCCTACACACGGATCTTATGATGCCACTGTTTTAAGAACAGATGATAAAAAAGATCTCTGTCTTCTCAGGCCAGATGTCATATTCACTTATCCCGTTCCTTTGTCTAAGTCGCCGCCTACAATGGGAGATAAGGTATATACCGTTGCCGCACCATTTGGAATTTCTGGTAAAAATCTAGCGCTGATATTTAATGGATTCTTTTCCGGAACGAGAGATGATGATAGATTTTATACCATCCCGACAAGACCTGGATCAAGTGGAGCTGCTGTTTTAAATGAAGAATGGGAAGTTATAGGCGTACTTCATACAGCTTTCAGAGATTTAGAAAATGTGGGTCTAGGTACGGGTCTAGAAGATATCAAAACTTTTCTATGGTCTCCTATTGAAGTTACCGTCGAGAGCCCTTTTTAGTTTTAATCTTACCCAGTAGTCGATTTCTTATTTTTTCATCTGCATCTCTAATAATATCTTTTACGATAGCAGTTTGATAATTTCCCAACTCTAGATCAATCACTGTAGCACAGGGTGTACTTCCCCCCAGGTGAAAGTATCGTATAACACCCACAGATGTTTTTCCATCAGACAGTCTTACATAGACAACTTCATCTTTGGCTTTAAGACCATCAAATTCAAGTGGATATTTTTTATGAAATTCGCTTAACGTCTTGGTCTTTTTCTTTCTAGGCACTTAGCTGAGTGTCTCCAACCCTGTGCCTATCGATAACCATTCTTGCTTGATGATATGCTTCATCGTAATCTCGATAAACAGACACAGGAGATATTTTTTTTCCCTTATGCTTAACTGTAAGCAAATATTCCCCGTTTACATCAGCAGTAATGTCAATGTTATAACCCGGGTAATCTTCGAAAGTGTAAGGAGTTGTATCAACTGTTCGCATACCTGAAGAGCCTCCTACACTGTCTGCTCTTGCAACCTGCTCTCTAATAAACTCTCTAAGTAAATTTATCGATCGAATCTTCATCATCTTATAAGTAGATGTTTTTAAGCTATTTGTTATGACTTTTAGATTTAATCTGCTGCTTAATTAAATTTTGCCACTGATAAAACATTACGTTTCTATTATCCAGAATTAATGGCTTATAGGAAATTAGTTTAGTTTCCTTGTCTTTTTGCAATGTAATCTCTTTGATTCTATCCACCTTAGACTGGACATGTTCTTTTAACGGAACTCCTGCATATGACATGGGAATCATTGAGAATCCCATTAAAAAGGTTGCTATTGTAAGTGTTGTAATTGTTTTCATAATAATCTTAGCGGCTGTGTGTCATCGCCTTTGTGCATCGTAGTATTATTTATACCCCTACTAATCAAAAAGTCATTTTATAAGTTTACTAATTTAGAATTCTATCTTGTTGTGATCCGGAGATGGGACCCAGGCCCCCATGGATTAATGTTAAGAAGGGGTCTTTTGTTGATTCTGTAATGATATCAGCAAATTCTTTCATCCAATCTTCTCTATTCAGTGCATAATGAAAGAAGTCAGTTATTAAAAGAATGCTAGCAGACTCATCTTCATTTTTATCATCCATCATCAGCAGGCGCATATCTCCGCTTTTTTCAAAAATTAAAGCACCTACTGGCATATCATTTGAATCTTTGCTTTCTGCATCTAAAAGGTCAGAAATTGATTTTGAAGAACTAGTGCTTCCGGACATTATCATAGTTTACGCGTCCCTAAAAGGTAGTCAAACACAGGGTTAGTTACACCCCAGTTTGAATTTTGATCTTTTCCCATATGATGTCTCCAATGCCAAGGAAAGTATTTCTTACACCACTCTGGGTCTAAGTGCATCCTTCTGTGAAGATAATAATACGCGAAGGTGTGAATTATTAAAAAAAACCAAAGCCAGTAAGAAATGAAAGAAAAGGGAAAAGAAAAAATTATTAGCGAACCTAGGCTGCAATTTCGTGTAAACCATTTGCCCACGTTGAAGGGGGAAACTTTAAATAATCTTCATCATATCCCATATTTTTTCTAGACTTTTTGTGATGTCGACCAAAATGATAACGTGATAAAGATTTGAATTTAAAGTTATGAAGAATGTACCTATGAGAAAACCATTCTATAAAGCTCCCAATGAAGAAAGCTGGAATTGCCCATAGAATTACACTCATGTTCCTTCTATTTCACCACCCTCTTCATCTGGAAGTATTAAAAGCTTAGAGCAGGCAGCCGGCCCAAAGAAGCAACACTTTCCACAAGAAACACAAAAATCACTAATTTCTTTTTCCGTCTTAGTCTCTAGAGCTTCATCCATTGTAAGAAGCCCTTCTTTTTCTGTACTGTAAAATTGACAGTCAGGAAATATTTGATTGGCAACATTCCATGGGTATTCGTCACAAGTTTTAGGACGAGCTTTATAAATTGAACAAACGTATCGCATTTTTTCCTAAAAGAATATTCAATGCTTAACTATGCTACAGAGTAAGCACTTGTTTTATTCTAACAAAGATTGTTTGTATTTACAACTAGGGATTAAGAACATCTTTGAGACGTTTCATTTGAATTCCCAAGTAGTCTGCTTGTTTTGCATCACCTGAGCTCTCTGAAGATTGTCGCTGTTTAGATAGATTTGCCATTTGTGTTCTTATTTGTTGTCGATCTTGTGGAGACATTGCTGCCCCTGCTTTTTTCTGAGCAGCGGTGTCTGTGGCACTAGTAGCAACCGACACATCACCAATTTGCATATATCCATCGTCGTCGCTAGAAGAATCCTGTGCCTTACCAGATGTAGCTTCTGACGAAGTAGAGGATAGTGAGTGATCATCATCACCCATAGGGTCATCATAAGATTTAGAGGGTGCCTGATAACCTACAACCTGCTCTAACAAAATTGATCTAATGACTGACCTTAATTTCCTTTCGGAAATTTTCATATTAAATCTCGCCCATTGATTGTGCAAGACTTAGTGCGGTCATGGATAATTTATCAGAGTCACCAAAAATCTTTTCCACAGCTGCTGCCAAAGAAGAGTGGTCTCCATCTGCCAACCATTGACTATCAACGTAGTCCAAAGATAAATCTTCTACTAATCGTGTAATTGTATCAAGGCGTTCATGGAAGTCTGCGTAGGATTGAGGATTACCACTTTCAGTTCGGCCGTAATTTCCGGGTGTTCCGGGACCCTGTGGTGTTCTATCTTCAACTCTTCCTGGAGCTTCTACCTGCTCTGTTAGTGATTCAGTCAAGAATCGACGAGTGAGATCTCTATATTCATCGTTAGACATACCCATTATTTTTTCTTCCTAGTTGATTGTTTAATATCTAGCAGTAAATTTTTGAGAAGTCTTTCTTCTAATTGTTCCTGCATAGCAGCCGGTGTTTGTGCAGGAACTTCTTCTACTGCAGCTATTTCAACTTCAGGCTCAGCAGGGGCCTTGGTACCAGCGCTCATTCCAGCTCGACTTAACACTGAACCCAGCCATGCCATAACTTCTTCTCCGCTCATTCCGCTAGAGGAAATTCTATTAGCTAGTTCACCTGGAGAGGGAAGCCCCTTAGGCTTAACAGATGAAGTTGCTTGTTCTTTTAAGTTTTTACGTTTTTTCATAATAAATCTCCTTAAGATCTCCACTCGTAATCATTCCATCCCGGGAATCGTGTATCTAGATGTTCTTCTAGAATACTAGAAGCAGCCTCTGTATGACCCGAAACATATGCATCATAGTAACGTTCATATATAATGGGCGGAAGCTTGTGCGACCTCCCCAGATCATTCTGGCCTCTATAAACTTGAAGTCGTCCTTCATTATTAAGAACCGGTTCTGCACTAGGCAACATTTCTGGACTTCTAGTTACTGGGTCTGATTTGGCGGCTTTTGAATGATCTATAGGAAGAACTAAATTTCTATCTTTTCCTTCAAGATCGCCTCCCCAAACATCTTCAACCGGTTCAACCTCAGAAGGGTTGTCAGCATCAAGCATTTCCGTTTGCTCTCTCACTAGCATTTTAAGATGTAACTTAAGCTTAACTCGCTCAGATATCTCTCCAGTCTGATATTCAATGTAATCATGAACATCTTGCATCTTATCAGCGACTGCAGCAACTTTTGATTGCATCCATTCTGGGAGTTCATCATCATCGTTAAGCATGTCAACCAAGTCACCTGCATCTTGTTGAATATGAGATAGCTGAGCTCGGGTCATCTTAGCTTCCCCGGCATCACTAGAATGCCCCAGATTTCTTCCTTCTTCTTCCTGGTCGATTTCAGGTCCGGAAAGCATATCAACAATTGCTTCTAGTGGAACTTCTGCTGCTTCCATCTCTTCCTTAATAATTCTAGAAAGATATCGTTTTGTAATTTTCATTAGTTAGAATTCCTTGATTTCCATGCGCCACGGCCACTATAGCCTCCCTGCGCACGTGTTTGCTGTCTTAGTCTTCTATGGGTTGAGGGATCTGGACCTTTAAAATCTGAGTCTTTTGGCGGCGCCGCAGAGAGATCATTGATTAAATCCTCAAAATCTCTAGGGGACCAATTACCAGAGATGTTGTCCATAACATCATCCTGCAACAACTCCCGAATCGCCCCGGGTCCCGATTGGGCGAGTGCTCTGTCTTTGTGATAATCAGCAGCCTTGGTGGTTAAGAAGTTTTCAACTTCCTTGCGTGACATCTCGTATGCTTCCCGAATAATTCTTTTCAGTTGTCTCTTGGTGATTCTCATATCACATTCTCCAAAGCATCAGTGTTCCTGGGTCATTCCACTCTGCAAAGAATCCGTAGGGCTCAATAAACTTTGAAAATTCTGGATGCACCCCGAATTCATATGGATCCATGTCTAAGTAATAATCGAACAAAGGTAAACCACCTGATGTTTCTGCGTCGCTAGACTCAGAAGCAATCCACACACCTCCAGGATTGGATCCAAACTCTTCAGTAGTTTTTACCTGCAGGCCATACTCTTTTTGAAGAGCGTCCATGAGTTGTCGTCTTTCTTCTCCGGAAACACCTGTCACTGCTCCAACGATATCAGGAACACCGCCTTTGGGCATTGCTTCTTTAAGAATTCTTCTCAACTGCTTCCGTGTAATTTTCATTATATAATATCACCAGGATCTAGATCATCGCGGTAGGTAGGTTGGGATGTGTTCCCCGACTTATACGCCTTATCTGCCTGAGAGCCGACAGGGGCCATAAGTTTCTTTAGTTGGTTAGAAAAAGAGAAGAAAGGGTCACCATATTCCTCGTATGCTGGATCGCGTTCAGAGTACTTTACAATTTCTTCTG
>Ga0209756_1000604_pt1 | contig 35035 bp, 20 predicted proteins | sample ETNvirenome_6_85_FD_184071 | JGI IMG/M metagenome (GOLD analysis project Ga0209756, IMG submission 184071) | Marine viral communities from the Pacific Ocean - ETNP_6_85 (SPAdes) (version 3) | ecosystem: Environmental > Aquatic > Marine > Oceanic | place: Pacific Ocean | collected 2013-06-19 | reverse complement strand
ATATGCGCCGTTATGTTATAACCCCGTCGGTTGTATAGCGGAATCCCGATAAGGTATTGGCCCCCCCTCGCTAAAAAAAGGCAAAGTCCCTAACCTACAAAGGTCCCCAAACGGCCATAAAATATTACAGCTAATAAAAAAAATCCCTATATAAAAAAATCCCCCAAAGGTATCGCGGCCCTATGAGTGTTTCAAAGGTATATCATATCTACTTAAAGGGAGAGTGTGTTCTCCATAGTTTGTCTGAGGAGAACTTCCGTTCATCATGGAGTACCTTACAGAACTTAGTAGGCCTGGTGAAAACTGACTATACACCTGAGGATCTCTCATATGAGGTAGAGTTACCACTAGAAAAAAGAGAGGATATCAGTAATTAAGTCTATCCACACAGGCTTCATAATTCTCCTTGACACTCTATAAATATCCGAGTATAATGGATTATGTTGGAGTGATTCTAATTCATGGCTAAAGGATTTACAGTAAAAGCAAATACACCTACGAAGAAAAATGAGGCATCCGAGCCTGAGTGGGACATCGGAGCAATTAAAGAACGAATGAGGGGTAAAGCAATAGTATTTTGTTTACCAGGAAGGGGAGTATCTTACACTTTTCTGAAGAACTTTGTACAGCTTTGTTTTGATTTAGTACAAAACCAGATGAGTATTCAGATCAGTCAGGATTACTCAAGCATGGTGAATTTCGCACGATGTAAGTGTCTCGGCGCAAATGTTTTGAGAGGGCCTGACCAAGTACCTTGGGATGGTAAGTTAAAGTATGATTATCAGTTGTGGATTGACTCTGATATTATTTTTAGTACTGAGAAGTTCTGGCAGCTTTGTGATTTGTCATTAGATGCTGATGGAACGGAGCGTCCTATTAGTGCTGGGTGGTACTCAACGGAAGATGGGCGGACAACCTCTGTGGCACATTGGTTAGAAGAAGATGACTTCAGGAATAATGGTGGAGTCATGAATCATGAGATGGTTGATGGTATTAGTAAGCGTAAGAAGCCATTTACTGTTGACTATACAGGATTCGGTTGGGTAATGATTCAGAATGGTGTCTTTGAAAGTGAGGGTATGAAGTATCCTTGGTTTGCACCTAAGATGCAAGTCTTTGAGTCAGGTGCAGTTCAAGATATGTGTGGTGAAGACGTTTCGTTCTGTCTTGACGCTATTGAGTCTGGATTTGATATTTGGTGTGATCCACGTATTCGTGTTGGTCATGAGAAGATGCGTGTTATCTAAGCATATCTCTAAGGAATACCATTACGTTTGCAATGAGTGCGGGGGGAAAGGATTGTGATGAGTGTCATGGAGGGTGGGGGTGTAATGGCCCCGACTGCGAAAAGTGTAAGAGATTGGGTCCTCCTAAATCCGGGGCCCGGCCAACTCGTCCTTTTTGACGGGTTCTCACAATTCCCAGAACTCGTTCCTGGTGATGTTTATTGTGTCGATAAGGTGAGATCTGTTCATACTGAAAGTGATCAGATCCAACTTTATGACTATGATAAAGCATGGTATGACTCTTACTTGTTCTCTCAATACTTTGAAGGAGATAGTTTTCAACATTATAAAACATCGAGCCCAAAGCATTTTAAGAGGAGATCTATACATGAGATAGGTGCTCCTCGTAATATTCGTTTGAGAAGATTAAACTGGATGAGAACACCTGATCGATTACAGGAAATTGATTTAACTGAAGTCGAATGGTACAACTATAAGAGTATTGGTGATGATGAGAAAGCAAGGAATAGTATTTCTTGTAAATGTTGTAATGGATACAAGATCATTAACTCAGACCTAGACTATCCTGGTATTCTACTTGATGGTACCTCAACAGATACTGGTAGGAGGTATTTGAGTTTAGATGGTTCACATCGTATTCAGAAACTTCTGTACTACGGTATTAAGAGCACACACTTCTGGGTGTGGCATTGGGAAGAAACACTTAACTATTGGGAAGATGGATGGGCGTAGGACAGGTTTTAATGTATGATGGGATGAATCAATATCCTGAATTGATTCCTGGCGATATCTATTGTCTGGAGGAAGTAAAGGATGATATGATTCGTATCTATGGATATGATGCTTGGTATGATGCATACCTCTTCTCTACCTATACTGAAGGTGATTCCTTTCAGAACTATGATAAGTCTGGTTGGAAGGATGAAACCACCTGGTACATCCCAGAGGTGGGTGAGGGATATCGTATTCGGTTAAGAAGACTGAATTGGATGCGGAATCCAGATAGGTTACAAGATATTCCCATTACTGATATTCAATGGTATCAAGAAGAGAAGATGGGTTATACTGGTGTCATGGACCATATGAATTGTCCATGTTGTAACGGTGATCGTGTTGTAGTGGCCGATACTACATATCCTGGTCTTATATTAGAAGGTACTACTACCATTACAGGTAAGAGATACCGATCAATGGATGGTTCCCATAGAATCCAAAAGATGTTATACTATGGGAAGAAAACAGCTCCATCTTATGTGTTTCATATAAATGAAATTGTAAACTACTTTGAACCTTATTGGGAGAAATTATGGCTAAGGTAAATAGATCTTTAAGTGGAGATGCACAATGATTGTATCAAAACCTAAAAAGACGCGACAAGGGTCCGGATCACATACAAAATATACGGCCAGTAGTCGTAATAGTAAACCAAAACGTTACCGGGGACAAGGACGACATGTCTGAAGACAAAAAGAAACCTTATGTTGATAAAGCACTTGCTAATGTTATTGACCATATAAGAAAGAGTGGTGGCAGAACTGCTAATGATATTCCTAAAGCAACTCCTCAACCAAAGAGGAAGCCTGAGAAGGATACAAGAAGTTCTGCTCAAAGAGAAGTAGATGCTCAGTATGGTAGAACTCCTTGGAATAAAAAGGGGAGTCTTGGAACATGAACATTTTCAAGGACGATTGGTTTTCATCCGTCATTCCTATAAAGGAATATGATACTGTTGTTGATCTTGATAAACCAAGACAAGGAGAATCTGATTGATAGATCACTCTTAGGATGGAATCCTTTAAATAAATAGTCAAAAAATGATATGGATAATAAAAACTTCCTAAGAGAGATTACAAACGATCAGAAGACACCTAAGAACCGTAAGAACGTTCGTGAAGATGGATTTTATGAAGCAAGTGAGGCAGATTATAAGGACTTCTGGGAGAATGAGGATGTTAGTGAGATGTTAACTGAATAATTGTCAGTTTATCACTATAAATAACTGAGAATTGTTGTATATTATTAAGTGCCTGTTCAAAGGGTTAGTAAAGGTTTTTTAGACGTTAGTGCGTCGTTTCAGGTCAATCCCATCAATAGTGATGTGATTGTAACGAGAAATGAGAATGCTATTGCACGTGCAATTCGTAATCTCGTATTTACTTTACCTGGTGAGAAACCTTTCCGACCCAATATTGGAAGTAATGTCTCAGGATTATTGTTTGAGAATCTAGATCGTATTACCGCTAGTTCTATTCAAACAGAAATTGAGAATACTATTGATAACTTTGAGCCTAGAGTGAGTCTTAATTCTGTTAAAGTTACTCCAAACTTTGACCGTAATGAGTTTAGTTGTGTCATTACCTACGACATTATTGGTATTGATGTATCATCACAACAATTATCATTCGCATTACAGCCCACTAGGTAAATGCCATTAGTTAACTTTAGTAACTTAGATTTTAATGGGATCAAGGAATCCATCAAGGATTATCTTCGTACCAACTCAAATTTTACTGACTACGATTTTGAGGGATCTAATCTAAGTACAATAATCGATGCTTTAGCGTATAATACTTATATAACCTCATATAATGCCAATATGGTAACTAATGAGGTATTCATAGATAGTGCCACGTTAAGGGAGAATGTAGTCTCTCTAGCACGCAATATAGGATATGTTCCGAGATCACGTAAAGCAGCACGTGCTAATATATCTTTTAGTGTAGATGTAAGTAACACCACCGCAGTTACAGTCACTCTTAAGGCTGGAGCAGTACTTACCTCCAGATCTACAGGTGTTAATAAGAATCAAAACTTCATATTCTCTATCCCTAATGATATTACAGTCCCTGTAAACTCGTTTGGACAGGCAAGATTCTCCAATATCGAGGTATATGAAGGAACTTACATCACACAAACTTATACTGTAGATGCAGGAAACCCAAAGCAGAAGTTTATACTACCAAATTCTGGTATTGATACTGATTTATTGTCTGTTATAGTCAGAGATACTAAGGATTCGACGGTTTCAAGAAAATTTGACCTCTTTAATAGTCTTTTTGACGTTACAGCTTCGACTAGATCTTACTTTATTCAAGAAATTGGTCAAGAAAGGTACGAACTTTTGTTCGGAGACGACATTTTTGGCGTAAAATTAGAAAATAACAACTATATTGAGGCCAGTTACATCACTACATCGGGTAGTGTGGCCAATAATATCACTAATTTTACCTTTATTGGTAACATGGCCGGCAATAATGGCAATTCCATTAGTCAAGGTGTGTCGGTTGTGAGTACTGATGTGCAATCAAGAGGCGGAAAACCCATTGAGAGTATTGCATCAGTTAAAAAATACGCTCCACAGATCTACGCATCGCAAAATCGGGCAGTCACAGCGGTCGATTATGAGGGTTTAATTCCTAAAATCTACCCAGAAGCCGAATCTGTATCGGCATTTGGTGGCGAAGACTTAAGTCCTCCTCAGTATGGAAAGGTTTATATTAGTATTAAGCCTTATAATGGCGTATACTTGTCAAGTGCCATCAAACAAAATCTTCAATTCCAGATCAAAAACTACTCAGTTGCCGGTATTAGGCCTGAAATCATCGATCTGAAGTATCTTTATGTTGAAGCTGATTGTGATGTTTATTATAATAGTAATTTAGCATCTTCCCCTTCTTCTGTTCAAAATATTGTTACACAGAATGTTGCAAATTATTCAAATTCTTCTGACTTAAATCAATTTGGTGCTAGGTTTAAGTATTCTCAGTTCCAGAAAATTATTGATCAAAGTAGTGATTCGGTGACATCCAATATTACAAATATTGACGTTAGGCGAGATATGGTTGCCAGACTCAACCAGTTTGCAGAGTATGAGCTGTGTTATGGTAACCGTTTTTACGTCAAAAACCATGGGCACTCTGCGGTTTTCTCTGGTAATTTGTTGGGTTATAACATTAGAACTAGTGGATTTACTGTAAGTGGTATTAGTGGTACCGTTTATTTGGGTGATAAACCTGATTGTACCCTCAGGAAAGGTACATTGTTCTTCTTTAAACTGAATTCACCCTCCGAACCTATTATTGTAAAACAAAATGTTGGTACCATTGATTATATGAAGGGTGAAATTAAACTGAATCCAATAAATATTATCTCAACCATCGTTAATAGAGACTCACCACTGATAGAAGTATCGGCTCAGCCATACTCAAATGATGTGATTGGTCTCCAAGATCTCTATCTACAATTGGATGTAAATAATACAACAGTTAATGTTATCGCAGACAACATTTCTTCAGGAAATGACATCTCAGGAACTAACTACATAGTCTCTTCAAGTTACGGTTCAAACCGTCTAGTAAGGGGTGTTCCCATTACAACTGTCGATGTTGGAATTTCTAAGTACAGTCAGTAGATATCTACTGACAGATCATCCTACTAATATAAAATGACCGTAGATAGAGTAAAGTTTCAGGAAATTGTTTCTAGTCAACTTCCACAGTACGTTAGAGAGGACTTCCCTCTATTAACGGATTTTCTGGAGCAATATTACGTATCTCAAGAATATGAAAGTGGTCCTATTGATCTTCTCAACAATATTGATCAATATGTTAAGGTAGAGAATTTAGCTAATCTTATAACGGACACAGAATTAACAGAAGATGTAGACTATACTCAAGATGATATTAAAGTTGAATCAACATTAGGTTTCTCTGAGACTAATGGAATCGTAAAAATTGATAATGAGATTATATTTTATGCAACAAAAACGGATACGGTCTTTGAAAACTGTTCCAGAGGATTTAGTGGTATTACAACATATATTACTACTGGTGCTCCAGAGCTATGCACATTTAGTAGTACAAGAGTTGGATCTCATACAGATGGAACAAAGGTACATAATTTAAATGTTCTATTCCTTCAACAGTTCTTTAATAAACTAAAATATCAGGTCACACCAGGATTTAGTAATAGAACCTTTTTCTCTGGAGTAAACAAACAGAACTTTATCTATAACGCAGATAGTTTTTACTCATCAAAGGGTACCGATCAGTCTTATGAAATATTGTTCAGGGCATTGTATGGTGAAGATGTTGAAATTATCAGACCATCTCAATTTCTTCTTACACCATCAAACGCTGATTACAAAGTAAGCAAGGATTTTGTTGTTGAGAAATTGCAGGGTGATCCTCTTGACTTGCAGAACCTTACCATATATCAACGTGAGACCAACGCTAGAGGGTCTGTAACGAACGTTCAGCAGATTCCCTATGATCGGTATCAATTCTATCAGATTAGCATTGACACGGGATATGATAGGGACTCAGATGTAGAGGGTTCAATTTACGGTAAGTTCAAACCCAATCCACTTACAAAAATTTTAGAAAATGTTGCCATCGGTGCAACTATTATCAATGTAGACTCTACCATAGATTTTCCAGAAAACGGTAGAATTGCTGTAGTTAATCAGAACGACGAAGAAGTAAGTATTGCTTATAGTGGTAAGACAGCAAATCAATTCTTCAATGTAGTAGGAATTGATGTACCACTTGAAAATAGAATAGATGCCAAGTTGGACAATTATTCTTATGCATACGTGGGAAGTAATACTGAGAAAGAAATAAAGGTTAGATTTACTAATACTTTGAAGGATTTTATTGGTAATGATCCTACGGCTTACTTTAGACTGAATGACACCATTCAAATAAAGTCATTAGGATATGAAGCTCCCGGTAAGAAGAATAATAATTATATCTTAAATGTAAAGACAAAGTTTAAAATTGCAAAAACGGAAGTAGTTGATCCGAATGCCTTTGTTTATAAATTTAATGTTTATGACGATACATTTTTTAAAGAAGGTTATTTTGTAAGATATGAGAATGAAGATTCGACAGTATCAATCTTGGGTCAGATTACAAGAACCATTGATAATATTACCGTCAATGTAACATTCAATACCCCCATTCCTCTAACAGGTCAATTTTATCTTGAAAATCAGCTTCTAAAAGGTAGTTCAACTAGACAGCCATACATTAATAATTTTGTTGCAAACGTTCAAAACACGTATGCCAAATTTGGTGGTGATACTCTGATTGCATCTAATTCTATCCCAAGATATTACAATCTTGAGACTAATCCTTACGATAGGAAGATTACGTTCTCAGCAAATCTCTCAAGTACACAAAATCTACCACTTCCAACCAATCCCACTACTTTACCTGACCACGGATTCTACACTGGTGATGCTGTATGGTTCCAATCAGAAGGAAATGGTTTCCAAGATATTGCATCTGGTGCATATTTTGTATATCGTGTTGATCAGAGTAATATTAAACTTGCTAGAGGTAAAGCTGATCTTTCGAGAGGCACATATTTTACATTTAATGGTTCGGTAGTCAACGCATCTATTAGTTATCTTGAGTTCTATGGTAAGAATATCAAACCTCAAGGTTTATACAGAAAGATTCTTGAGCCTGTCAGTAGAAAGGGGACAATCTTAACTGAATCCGGTTATACTGGTATTTTCGTCAATGGACTTGAGCTCCTTAATTACAAATCATCTAATAGTGTCTACTACGGCGATATTGTTAACTTTACAGTGACAAATGGTGGATCTGGTTATGATGTTATCAGTCCTCCCATTCTTTATATTAAAGATGAAGTAGGTGTAGGTGCCACTGGTTTCTGTAATGTTGTCGGTCAGTTAGAGAGGCTTGAAGTTACAGACGGTGGTATGGGTTACTATGAGGCTCCTACTATTACAATTACTGGTGGTAATGGTTTTGGTGCTGCAGCAGAACCCAGAATGATCTCCATAAAACTGGAGAATTCTTTTATTGCTGACTTCCCTAGTGATGTCAGATTAACTACTAATGAGATTGTATTCTCCACGGATCACAGATTCCAGGATGGTGAAAGTGTCATTTATGAGCCAAGAACTACAAAAACTATTACAGGATTGACCAATAACACTGAGTATTTTGTATTTGTTACTGGACAAAATTCCATGACACTCCATGAGTCGAGAGCAGATGGATTTGCTGGGATTAATACAGTCAATATAACCAATTATGGTAATGGTGTACAATATTTTGTTGCAACTGAGCTCAAACAGGTTGTATCAAGTGTTGTCGTCACTAATCCTGGTTTTGGTTATGAAAATAAAGAGAGAAATATTCCTTCTATTGGAGTAAACACTGCTTCTAACTATGTTCAGATTCCTGATCATGGATACAATGGACAAGATGTCGTCAAATACATCAAACCAACAGATTCTAGTGATTCTGTTGAAGGTTTAAACGAGAGAGATTCTTACTTTGTCAAATACATCAATAAGGATGAGTTTGGTCTGACAAGGATTGGAACAGGAAGTATCGATAGAAACTTCTATTACTCTAATAATATTTGTATTGATTTTGTAAATGCTGGTAGAGGATCATTTAACTATCCTCCAATTGTTATTGATGTGCAAGGTGCTGCAGCAACGTTCGATAAGACATTCGTTGAAGATTTTCAAGAACTGTTTGTTATTGAGTCTCCTGTTGAAGAAAATATAGCCACTCCTGTGGCTGTTCTGGCATGGACCGGTCCTGATGGTGGAGAAGCAGAGATTACCAGTAATGGTGCAATGTCTGATGAGTACTATGTCCTTGTACGTGAGGAAGCGAACTGGCTGATTAATGATGACCCATTTATTGGTAATATTCTTCTTTATGGGGCAAAACTACAACCAATCTTCAGAGGTTCTATTGAAACCATCAACTTGACAGATGGTGGAGTAGGATATGGTGCATCTACCATTATTGACTTTAGTAGACAGCCCGAGGTTGTATTTGATGCAGGTGAGAAGGCAAGATTGACACCTATTATCAACAACGGCCAAATTACTGAGATTGTTGTTAACTCTCCTGGTAGAGGATACAACTCTCCTCCTAATCTGGAGATTCTAAGTGATACAGGAAACTTTGCTGTATTGGTTCCTATCATCAATGATGTTGGTGGAATCAATGAGGTTATTGTATCTAAAGGTGGTGTAGGATATGAGACAGGTAAGACAACAGTTGCAGTATCTGCTGCGGGTCAGTCAGCAAGAATTCAAGCTAACATTAGAGCTTGGAGTGTCAACTTATTTGAGAAGAACTTCAGTAATTTGGGAGATAGTGATACTGTAGTACAAGAAAATATTAATAACAAATCACTACAGTATTCCGCACTATATGCTCCTAGACCACTAAGAAAAGAACTCTTTACTCTTAATGGATTTAATGAGGATAATGTTAATTTTGGTATTTCTGACCTTATATTAAACAGTGGTGGAGAAGAGGAAGAAAATCAATTCCACTCACCTATCTTGGGGTGGGCTTATGACGGAAATCCAATATATGGACCATATGGATTTGGAAACTTTGATGGTTCTGGTGGTATTCGTAGAATGCAGAGTGGATATAAACTCAAGACTACTGGTATCAATAGACCTTCTTATAATGCATTTGAGAACGGTTTCTTTGTTGATGACTTCATCTTTGCTGCAGATGGAGATTTAGATGTTTCAAATGGAAGATTTTGTGTTACACCAGATTTTCCTAATGGTGTGTATGCATACTTCTGTACAGTATCTGATAACCTTGATTCTCAAGGTCCATTCAATAAGTATAGAAGACCAGTATTCCCATATGTAATTGGAAACCAATATCATTCATTACCAGAGGCTTTCAACTTTAGAGCATCCTCCAATCAGATAGATTACGATATAACATCAGATAGTTGGTTTAGAAATACCAAATTCTACTTTACCAATGGTGGTAATAGTCAATATGATTACATTTACAACTCAGATTTGGTTAGAAATCAATCTGTTGATATTACAGCTACTTCGATTGGTTCTGTTGACAAGGTAGAAATTATTGATGCTGGTACAGATTATGCCATAAATGATAGAGTTGAGTTTAATTCTACTGATACTGGTGGTAGAAATATTACCTATAGAGTTTCAGAACTCAAAGGTAAGGAAGTAAACAATATTAGTCTTGCATCTACTTCTATTCCTAATGTGGAATTTGGTGGCAATTTGAATCTAAACGGGTTTATTGGATTTACATCTGCCCCCCACAACTTCTTACCTGGGGACATCATCAATATTGATGCCCTCTCAGAATTCTATAAAAACTTTACTGGTGCATATTTTATTGGTGTCAGTAGTGAGAGATGGTATCTTTCTGTCGGTGTAGGTACAGACACACAGACTGGTATCCAAACTCACGTCTATCTCACTGGTTCCTTAGAACCCAATTTTATTAGAGTTAACGATATTCTGAGATGTGAGGAAGAACAGATGAAGGTTCTCAACATTGATCCTCCTTCAGGTAGAATCAGAGTACTGAGAGGAGTCAACAATACACTTGCAGTAACTCATGTTGCTGGCACACTCTTACGAGATGATCCCAGAAAGATTAATTTCACATCCCTTGGTATCACAACTCAAAGATCTTTGGTAACAAATAGACAGTATTATTTCCAACCCAACGAATCTGTTGGTATTGGAACTTCTACTACAAGTGGTATTACAACACTTACATTCTCTAACCCTGGTATTGGTGTTACACAAGTTAGAATTGATCCACAACAGATCCTGATTCCTGATCACAAATTACCACTTAATACTCCTATGACTTATTATCCCAATGGTGGGACAAGTCTTCAGGTATGGAGTGGTATAGACAACACTCCAGAATTTACACTAACACAATCAAGAAATGTTTTCGCAATTCCATTCTCAAAAGATGTGATTGGTATTGCAACACAGCCAGTTGGTGTTAATTCTGTAGGTCAATACGTTGGTATCAATAGTGAAGCTGGAGCATTACTTTACTTTGTTGATAAAGTAGGACTTGGAAGTTATCACAGTTTCAATACTAATATTAAAGAAGTGTTGAGTGGTAGAGTTTCGGAAAACATTGTTACTGTTGCCACCGGAGTAACACATGGTCTGAAGAGAAGTGATGTTGTCACTGTTGACGTAGATCCAACTACTACAAAAACTATTTCTGTCAAGTATAATGACTATAATAGAAGAATCGTATTTGATCCCGACATTATTCCGCAGACGGGAGTCAATACCATCACAAACACCTTTAATGTTCCTTATAACAAGTATATTACGGGCGATAAGATCATCTATTCTGCCGATGTTGTATCTGAAGGCCTAATTGATGAGATGATGTACTATGTCTATGCTTTTGATAGAAGTACCGTTAAGTTAGTTTTAGATGCAGTAGAACTTCAAAGTGAAAACCCCAAATTTATCAATGTTGGATCTGCCAAGACCGCCACACTTTCTAGAATCAATCCAAGTGTTCATATTCAAAAAAATCAAAAGATAAAGTTTGACTTATCTGATTCATCACTATCATTTACTGAGAAGGGGATTGATTATGCAGCCTTTGATATGAATATTTACAGTGATTTCCAAAAGGTCAATCAGTTCTGGACAACCAAATCCACTAGTAAGTTTGAAGTTACTAAATCTGGTACCGTAGGTGTTACTCCTGACGCCTCTGTTAATATTGATGTTACCGATAGTATTCCCTCAAGTTTGTATTATGGGTTCGTTCCCGATAATTTTGATATTATTCCTCCAGTAAAACTAAGAATTTTTGAGGATACTACAGTATTGGAGCATAACAGTCTGAATGTCTTTAATAATAAGTTTGATGGTAGATTTAGTCTAATTGGAGTTACCTCAGAGACCTTTAACTATAACATTCCATTTGATGATGATGATATTGTCTATTATGATCAGACAACAGCAAATATTTTATATACCACCAGTTCTCAACGGGCTGTTGGTCCTATTAATAAATTAACATCCTCTGATAACGGAACTGGATATAAGTCACTTCCTGGATATGTTAAAGTTAATAGTAAGAAAGGTACAGGTGCTTTACTGAAACCAACCAGTACTTCAATTGGTGGTATTTTACAGACAAGACTTAATAATATTGGTTTTGGATATCCATCCGATAATACATTAAACATTGTGGCCAATCTTCCTCAAATATTAGAGATTGAAGCACTTGGTAGTTTTGAGAGTATTGGCATTTCCTCCGGTGGTGTTAATTATAGTCAGGCACCTGATTTAATAGTCCTTGATGGTGTCACTGATAAACAAATCTTCGATGTAGAACTCTTCTATGAGTTAGGTGATAGTGATGTATTCATTGTTGAGAACACCCACTCTCTCAGCAATATTTCACCTAAAATTATTCCAATTAACAATACTAACGGATTCAGTATCAGTTCCGTTACTTATAATGAAGTTTCTAAGATTGTTCGTCTTGGGTTCTCTAAGCAGTTTAGTGATCCTCCGGAGTGGCCCTTCAAGATTGGAGAGACAGTTCTTGTTGAAAACGTAGCTATTGGTTTTGGTACAGACGGTAGTGGTTATAACTCTGAGGATTACGGTTATCCATTGTTTGAAGTTGTGGCCCTTGATAGTCAATTGGGTGGATCAGGCGCATACATTGAGTATAGTCTTGAGAAGTATATTGCGGCTGGTAAATCTCCAGGCAAAGTCACTTCTCAGGTAGTTGGTTCTGTAACACCTAAAACATACTTCCCAATTTTTGATTCCGAAATTAAGATTAAACCATTCTTTACCGGAGAAAAAGTAGTCAATGTTGACCGTACAGGTTCTGTTGAAAGATTCGACGATGTAGGTGGGTATCTATTCATCACATCAGAAGATGATTTTGAGGTTGGATCAATCCTTAGATCAGAAACATCTGGAACTCAGGGTATTATTAAATCTGCGATTGATTATGATTCTACTATTGCCTTGGGTGTAGGTGCGACATTCGTCTATGGTTGGCAATCCAATTCGGGTATGTTAAATGACAATTTACAAGTAATTCCCAATAACGAATATTACCAAAACTTCTCATATTCACTGAAATCCAGAGTTCCCCTGGATACTTGGAATGATCCAGTAAGTGCTCTTAACCATACTGCAGGATTTGAGAAATTTGCCGATCTTGTGGTTGATAACAATGCTGCACTTATTGTGACACCAATTGAGACAGAAATTTCTACGGTTATTGATATTGTCGGTGAAGAGTCATTATACTGTTATCCTGATTTTGACGGTGCAACAGAAACTACTATTAATATTTCAGGTAATAAGATTATTTCGGATGAAATTATTTTTGAAAATAAAATTCTTCTTGATTACTTTGAATCGAGAGGTAATAGAGTTCTGAGAATTGATGATTTTAGTGGTAATTTTAATAGTAATCCTAGAGATACGGAGTATTCTATCGTTGACTTTTTTGATGACAAGTATGCATGGAACAAAATATTCACATTGGTTACAGATACTGAATTGCGCAACAGAAAGCAATTTAGCATTGTCAGTATGGTTCAGGATGGTACGAATGGCTACATGAGTCAGTATGCTACTATTGATAATGGCATACCATTAGGTTATTTTGGTTATATTGGTGCTGGGACTAGTCAGTGGGGTCTAACATTCTTCCCAACCCTCCCAACATACAATAATTATCAGATCTCATATCAAACCTTCAGTGGATCTACCATTATTGCCGGTATTGGTTCTACCTCAATCGGTAATATTGTCTCTATTGCTGCCACTACTACGGATATTCCTGTTGGAACTGCAACAACTGTGGTTACTTTCCCAACATCTGTTAGATCTGCCAAAGTTCTGGCCCAATTTGAAGATACCAATCAGAGATATTTCTTTAATGAACTGAATCTACTCCAAAATGGAACAAAAGTAGAAAGTCTCCATTATGGTGATATTGATAACAATCAAGGATTGGCTGGTATCTCCGGTTTTGGCACTTATCACACATATATTGATGGTTCTAACGTCATTGTCGAATTTGTTCCAAATGTAGGAACAGCTTTGACTGCTGACTGTAGTATTGTTGAGATTGCAGGTGGAGGAACTGGTGTAGGAACTGAAAGTCTGATTGTTTCCAATCTTTCTTCTTACGACACTACAATTGCTGCATCTGTATCTCCTACAGCCAATTTAGTTGCAAATTACGACAATCCTTTTGCTTGTGAATACTTTATTGTTCAGGTAACAGATACAACCAATAATGAATATGAAATGTTTGAGGTTGCAGTCCTCGATTCGGTTAGTAACGAGAACTTTGTTAAGTATGGTGACATTGTAACCAATGTCGGACTTGGAACAGTCGGTATTACAAAGACTGGTTCTACCACCAACCTTGTTTATACTCCAATTGCAAGTATTGACGTAAATGTAAGGGCATTCGGTATCTCTATGAAGAACTACGATAATGTCGTTGGTCCTTCCTCAATCACAATTGATAATAACGTACTATTCTCCGAATTTGGTAATTATACTGGAACTGCGCTTGATACTAAGAGGAACTTTAACATGTTCCATGATAATTTACCAATATTCCAAAGAGCATTCCTAGGAAATAGTGATACTGAAGTTGATTTAACCGATAACTATTTGAAACTCCCTAACCACTACTTTGTAACTGGCGAAAAATTAAAATATTCCTATGAAAACTCTCAGCTGTCTTCAGCCAATGCTATTGGTATTGGAACAACAGTAATTGCGGGTGTATCCACAGATAAACTACCTTCTACTGTATATGCAGTCAAACTTAATGATGTTAATGTTGGTTTAGCTGCATCTGCAACAGATGCATTAGCTGTTCCTCCAACTCTGATTGATTTAACTAATCTAGGTATTGGTACATTCCATAAAGTTACTTGTACCAACCAGAATGCAAGAGCTCTTATTGCTATTGATAATATGATCCAGGCGCCTGTTACTGAGACCCAAAACAACACAACTCTCCAACAAAATGTCGTATTTGATGTTGATTTCTCTGTTGCTGGTATCAGTTCCTTTAAGGCAAACGATATTATTAAGATTGATGAAGAATTGATGATTATTCAGGATATTGGTGTTGGTTCTACTAACAGTTTGAGAGTCCTTAGGGCTCAAATGGGTACAGGTGTTGCAACTCATGTAAGTGGGTCATCAGTAGAACTTATGGGTGGTAATTACAATATTGTGGACAATACTGTTCATTTTGTTGAGGCACCTTATGGTAAGACTCCTATGAGCACAACGACTGGTGCTCCTGATGAAAGAGACTGGGTTGGTATCACCACATACTCATCTTTCCAAGGTAGAACCTTTATGAGAAGTGGTATTGAGGATAGTGACCAAGATACATATGAGACCAACTACACATTTGATAATATCCAACTTCAGTTCAATGGACAATCAAAGTATTTCACTATCCTTCAAAATGGTGCGAATGTACTCGGTTTCTCCACACAACAGGCTATCGTCCTTAACTCCAATATCCTTCAGGAACCACAAGGTGCTCAATCAACCCTAGGTGACTTTAGATTGGAAGAACGGGCGGGCATTACGAGTATTACCTATCTTGGTGATAGTGTGTCGTCTGAAGACGATCCTAACAAGGCCACTATACCTAGAGGTGGTAACATTATATCTGTTGGTTCTACCCCAGGTTTGGGGTATCAACCCCTAATTGGTGCTGGTGCTTCCGTATTTGTATCTATTGCAGGTACTATTAACTCGGTTGCTATCGGTAACAGCGGATCAGGTTATCGGGTTGGTGTTCAAACCGTAAATGTGGGTTACGCAGTTTCTACAGTTGGTGTTGCCACTGTGGTCAATATTGGAACTGCTACTGTTGAAAATGGGCACGTTGTTGCTATCACCACTTCTTACATTGGTGCCAATCTTAATCCCAATAGTCCTCCAGTTATTGTTATTGATGAACCAATACCTTATGCAGGTATTCCACTGGTATATTCTGATGGAACCTCTGGTGTTGGTACTGGTGCTCGTGCAGATATTGTGGTTGGACAAGGATCTAGTGTTATTTCATTCAATATTGTAAGTACTGGATTTGGATATAGAGAAGGTGAAATCCTTAGAGCATCAATTGGTGGTACTACTGGTATTCAAACTGATCCTGGAATTCCATTCAATGAGTTCCAACTTACAGTTACCGATGTATATCGTGACAACTTTAATGGATTTACTGTTGGTGAACTTGATGTATTTGATCAACTTGACGATCAATTTGATGGAGTACAGAAGAAATTTAATCTGACAATCGCCGGGAAACCCTTCGCTATTGAAGTTGCTGATGGATCTCAAATCAATTTTGCACAATGTTTGATTGTTACTATTAACGATATCCTCCAGGTTCCTGATCAGGCATATAAATTCAATGGTGGTGCTGTTATTGAATTTTCAGAACCTCCTAGGAATGGTGATAAGTCTAAGATTATCTTCTATAAGGGAACACCCGATGTTGATGTTGTCTTAGTTGATACATGGGAAACCATTAAGATTGGCGATACATTACAACTCAAGAATGATGGTAAGAAGGGTCAAAGTTTTGGTTTTTATCAGGAACCAAGAATTGTGACTGGTATTACAACTTTAGATACTGTAAGAACCTTCCCATATGATGGTCCTGGTGTTACAACTAATAAATCGCTGGTTAGGCCACTTAGTTGGTGTAAACAGCAAAACGACATTGTAATTAATGGTCAGTTTATTACTAAGGATAGGGTTGAGTATGAACCATTCATCCAACCCGCATCATATCTAATCTCTTATGTCGGTACATCTAGTCAATTTGCTTATACAGATACTGCAAGACCATTCTTCAATTCTACAAATGAGACTAATCTTTTAGATTATCAGGATAAAATTACTATCATTGACCAAAAAACTATTGTTGGTGCTACTGCAACGACCGGGATTGGGTCTTCTAGTGTTACATCTATCACAGCAGACTTGGTTGGATCTGGATATTCTACATTCACACCAACAGTTTCTATCTCTACTCCTGATGATCCTAATGGTATAAGAGCATTAGTTACAGCAAATGTAAGCGGAAGTGGAGTTACATCCTACACAATTACAAATGCAGGTACTGGTTACACTCAAGCACCTCTTGTACAAGTAGAAGTTCCTAATGTAAGACTTGAGAATGTTGGAGTTAATTCTTACTTTGGTGATCAAGGTCAAATTGTTGGTTACGCACAATCTACTGGTGGACTTGGTACATTAGAACTGTACATTCCTGAGGACTCTTACATGAGAGATCCTATGATTGTAGGAACTGCTGTTACTGTTAGTGGATTGAAGAAAGGAGACTGGTTCACAGTCAATCTGTCAAATTCTAAGACAGTCAATAACTTTGACGGTATCTATCAGGTTGCTGAAGCATTTACGGTCATTAAGTATTCGCCTTCAGTTGGTGTTGGAACTACTGCCCTCAGAAGGATTGAAGTTAACAACGTTGCCTTCGGTGCTACTGGATATGGTGGTGTTTATAATAATGAAATTATTTGGGGTGAGTTTAGTTGGGGTAAAATTCAGTTCTTGAATAGAATTGTAAAAGGTGCTTTAGAGTTTACACCAAATTCATACACCGGTATTACAACTTCTCCTTTGATTCAGAGAGAGAAACCATTAAAGAACAACAACTACGTTGTTTGAAATAAATAAAAACATACAAAAGGATTTTGTAGATGGCATACCAAGGTATTAATACGGGGACCGGTCCTAATAGTGGGACCGGTGATACTCTTTTATCAGGTGCTGATAAAATTAACAGTAATTTTACTGAGGTATATGATTTACTCGGTAATGGGTCTACACTAGCTGTAGGAATTGTTACTGGTATTGTTGCAGGTGATAATGTATCTGTTAGTTCAACCTTTGGAACTGTAACGGTTTCTGCAGCATCATCGTCGATAGTTGTTACAGGACCATCTACATTTATTGGTCCGACATCGCAGATTGGGGATTGGTCTTGTACTGGAGATCTCAATTATGACGAAGCAACTGGCGTAAATCTCAAGATTACTGGTGTTGCTACTGTTGCTACATTGGGTGTAACGAGTGTCCTTACTGTTACTGGCCCAACAAATCTCGGTATTACAACATTTATTGATCAAGTAAGTGTTGGTTCATCATTGACGTTTGGTAATGCAAATAAAATTCTGATGGGAAATCAGGATGAATTCCATATATACCATACTGATTCCACTGGTAATGTTTTACAGACCACTATTGGTAACTTTAACATTATTGGTGATAATACCAACATGGTATCTGCAAGTGGAACTGCTGTAGTTTTCGCAACAAACCCTGATAGCAACTTTGGTGTTGAACTTTATTATAATAACCAAAAGAAATTAGAGACAAGGGCTGATGGTGTCACCATTATTGGTAATACCAGATCAACTAACTTTATTGGCGATGGTTCTAATCTAACTGGTATTGCTGTTACTGCAAATATCCAAACAGACTCCCTAGTTGTGTCTGGTGTCTCTACCTTAGGGGTAGTCACTGCATCGTCTCAGTTTAATACTGGTATTGTAACAGCAACTGGTGGATTTATTAGTGGAATTTCTACTCAAGCAGTTCAAATAAGTTTTTCTGGAGATCAACTCTCATTTAGTGTTGCTGGAATTGGTTCAACGACTCTTACATTATCATAATAAATAACAAAAAAGTCTAACAAAAATGCCAGCAATAATTACGGATCAATTGCGCATTGTGAATGCAAGGAATTTTGTAGATTCGGTACAAAATACTAATAATTCATATTATGCGTGGATTGGTCTTCCTAACGCCACTGAATATCAAACTGATTGGAATTCCAGTCCTCCTGCCCCAATGGACAGTTTGGATCAATCCGACTGGTATTGGGACACAATATTGGCTCTCAAAAAGATCAACCCTGGAGATGTAAGTCAAGTTATAAGAAAGATTCAGTGGCAATCTGGAACCACATATGATATGTGGAGAAACGACATCACAAGAGATAATCCTTCTCAACCAACTGGTGCGTTTGACATCTACGATTCAAATTATTATGTGGTGAATAGTGAGTTTAAAGTTTATATTTGTTTGTTTAACAACGCCAATCCTGAGAATAGTTATAGAGGTGGTCCTTCCTTGGACGAACCAAACTTTACCGATCTAGAACCCAGAGAGGCTGGTAGTAGTGGTGACGGGTATATTTGGAAATATCTATATTCCATTAAACCAAATCAGATCATTAAGTTTGACTCTACAAACTACATGCCAGTTCCAACTGACTGGTATACCAATTACTCCTATGATGCTGTAAGAGGTAATGCAGCTACTAGCGGTGAGATCAAAATTGTAACCATCAGAAATCGTGGCGTTGGTATTGGTACTGCAAACGTTACCTATACTAGAGTACCAATTCTGGGTGATGGACGTGGTGCAGAGGCCACAGTTGTTATTAATAATGATTCTAAGATTGAGTCTGTAACTGTGTCAAACGGAGGTAATGGATACTCTTTTGGAACTCTAGATTTAGAAACTGGTGGAGTTCCAAACGGAACAATTGATCCAATCTTTGATGTTATCATACCTCCTTCAGGTGGGCATGGTGCTGACATCTATCGTGAGTTAGGAGCATACAATGTTCTTTCTTATGCTAGATTTGAAAACGATACTCAGAATCCAGATTTTATCACGGGCAATCAATTTGCTCAAGTAGGAATCGTTAAAAATCCTACAAATTATAATTCATCTACATTACTCACGATTGACAAAGCCAGTTCGGTTTATGCTCTGAAACTTGTAGGAACTGGTTATAGTGAAGCAACGTTTACTGCTGATGCATTTGTTACTCAAACAGTCGGTCTAGGTTCTACTGCAGTTGGTAGGGTTGTTTCATATGACCAAGCAACAGGTATTTTGAAGTATTGGCAGGACAGATCTACAGCTGGTCTCAATACCAACGGTTCTCAAGATCCCTCTCCTAAGTTTGGTTTTGAGCAGTTACAATTTACTGCTTCTCCTACGGGATCTGGTAGCTTACAAATTAATCCAAATGTTGGTAATATATTGAACATTGATGTTCAATTTACAGGTGTCTCTACTACAATAAATAGTAGGACATATTACCTGGGTCAGGAATTCACATTTGGAGTTTCCAAGCCAGAGTCTCAAAAACGCTCTGGTGACATCATTTATGTTGATAACAGACCCTCTGTTACTAGATCATCTTCACAGAAAGAAGACGTTAAAGTTATCTTGCAATTCTAAGAGATATGCCACAGGAAACTAATCTCAATGTCGCTCCTTATTTTGACGACTTTGATCCTCAATCCAATTATTATAAGGTTCTATTTAAACCTGGTTTCCCTGTTCAGGCAAGAGAGCTAACAGGGCTGCAATCTATTCTGCAGAATCAGGTAGAAGAAATGGGCAACCATTTCTTCAAAGAAGGTGCAAAAGTTATTCCTGGGGATTTAACTTACCTACGCAACTTTTATGGAATTCAGATTGAACCTGAATTTTTGGGTATCCCAGTGGGTATCTATCTAGACCAGTTGGTTGGTACAACAATTACTGGCTCTTCGAGTGGTGTTACTGCAAAGGTCGTTACATATATCACAGATCAAGAGTCTGAGAGGGGAGTATATACACTTTACGTAAACTATGAGAACAACTCCATTTCTGATGCAGACCCTGACGTATTCAAAAGTAGTGAAATTCTGACGACTAGTAAAAATATAACATATGCATCTACCTTCATTTCTGCAGGAGAAGGATTTGCAACAACAATCCCACAAAATGCAGCCATTATTGGTTCATCATTTAATATTGGGCAGGGCGTATATTACTTGAGAGGATATTTTGTCAATGTCGATTCCCAGACTCTGATTCTTGATCAATATAGTAATTCCCCATCTTACCGAGTCGGATTAGATGTTATTGAGGAGATTATCTCTTCTGATCTTGATCCCAAACTAAATGATAACGCTCAAGGTTTTAATAATTTCACCGCACCTGGTGCTGATAGATTAAAAATATCTACAACTCTATCTAAGAAACCATTTGATAGTTTTGATGAACCAAACTTTGTACAACTATCTGAGGTAAATGATGGAATTCTTCGTCTTATTAATAAAAATACTGATTATAACTTCCTCGGTAAGGAGTTTGCGAGAAGAACTTTTGATGAGTCCGGTAACTATTACGTCAAGGAATTTGTAACCTCTGTCAAGAATAGTCTTAATGATAATGAGGGCAATAGAGGTATCTACAATAGTAACCAAACTACTCAGTCTGGTAGTACTCCTAGTGAAGATTTAGGAATCTATAGGGTATCTCCTGGTAAAGCATACGTAAAGGGATATGAAGTAGAGACAATTTCTCCTACACTTGTAGACTTTAGAAAGCCAAGAACTACGAAGAATGCTGAGAATCAAGCTGTAAATTTTGGTTTTGGCCCTACTCTTAACCTCACTAGAGTTACAGGTTCTGCTACCATTGGTATCAATACCTCATTGACTCTCAGTCTTAGAGACTCAAGGGTTGGCGTAAATTCTCTTACCGCTCCTGGTGCGGAGATTGGTATTGCACGTGTTTATGATTTTGTACTGGAGAGTGGAGCATATGATTCCGTACTCCCCAATACAAATGTATGGGACCTATCTTTATTTGATACACAACTGTTCGCTACCGTTCAACTTAACGAACCAGTTACTCTGAATGTATCCACTTTTATCAAAGGTGAGTCCAGTGGTGCGAAAGGTTATCTTAAAACAGCTGTAACTAACTCTACAACTCTTACAATTTATAATGTAGAAGGTGAGTTTTTCAAAGGTGAAAGACTTCTTTTCAATAATGTTCTCGACAATGCAAGATTTATTGTAAGTGATAGAAACTTTTCAATGTCTGATGTTAAGTCAGTCTTTGGTATTGTCGGTACTGCAGCAACATTTACCGGCGATACAGTACAATCAATTAATCGTAACTTTGGTTCTGCTAACGTATCTGCAGAGTCTGGTGGTGAATCATTAATTTCTATTCCTGCCAATCTTGGCTTTTCTTTCGTAGGTATTGTCTCTACCGGAAATATCATCCGATATTCTAGACCTGGATTTTACGTTTCAACTTTGAATAAAGTTGTAGGTGTGGCCAAAACAAATATTACGGTAGAAGCTGTTGCATCAATCTATGGTGCATGTGATGGAGCAATCCCCACATCTGTTGAGAATGTTCAGAACTTTGAACTCCTTCAAACAAGAGGAACTGGTGGTACTGGATCAGGTAATCTGGCCAATAATGAATCCATTTTTAGTATCCTCCCCAAATTTAACGTCTCATCAGTAGATCTTATCGATAGTGAACTGATTATTAGAAGACAATATAGCACATCTATTACTGACGGTTCTACTCCGCTCATCAATGCAGAAGACAATGAAGTCTTCTTACCCTTTGATGAGGAGAGGTATACCCTTATTAGGTCAGATGGAGCAACAGAAGTTCTAACAGAAGATAGGTTCCAATTTACTAATGGTTCTACCTCTGTTCAAATAAATGGACTTGGTAGTGATGACACGCAGACTAAACTTATTACTACGATTAGGAAATCTAATATAACATCAAAAACAAAGATCAGAAATATAGCTCAAAGTCTGATCATCAACAAATCAAGTAAAGTTGCATCGGGTATCGGTTCTACTACCTTGAATGATGGTCTTACATCTGGTAACTGGCCATATGGAACAAGAGTTCAGGATCATGAGATTTCATTGAACATTCCTGATGTATACAGGATATATGGTATTTTTGAGTCGGAGAATACTCAAGATCCCACTTCACCGTTTATGACACTATCCCAGATGGATGGTATCACTGCTACTACCAATGACCTTATTATTGGTGAGGTATTGGTCGGAAAAACTAGTGGTGCAAAAGGAATCTATCTTGAGAGACTTGACGATACAGCAATATGCTTCTGTTATCTGAATGATTCAACTTTTGCAAATGCTGAGGTCATCTCCTTTGAGTCTTCCAGTGTAAATGCAGTATCGTCCAATGTAAAAGTTGGCTCCCAGGACATTACGTCAGATTTTAAATTCTTTAATGGTCAAAAAGAGACTTTTTACGATTACTCTAGAATTATAAGAAGGGAAAGAGCTCAAGCCCCATCAAGAAAAGTTCGTATTTACTATGCGGCGTCTTCATATGATCCATCCGACACTGGTGATATCACGACAGTTAATTCGTATGTTGGTTACAATTATGGGAATGAGATTCAGACGGTAAATGGTGTTAGAAATTGTGATATTGTTGATGGAAGATTTAGAGTTGCAAATTATCCAATAGTAGAGGGAGGAAGATCACCTTTTGAATTTGAAGGTAGAAATTTTGTTAATCCTAATCAACACTCTTCACCTCATATTATTGCGTCCGATGAGTCAATGACTTTGGGATATGATTATTATCTCCCTAGAGTTGACAGAATCTTCATCAATACTGATGGTGCTCTTGGAGTTCTGTACGGTGCACCTGACGATACACCAAGACTTCCTGATAGTTTAAACAATGCAATGAACATTGCTAATGTATATCTACCACCATATCTTTTCAATGTTTCTGACGCAAATATTCAGTTCATTGATCATAAGAGATATCAGATGAGTGATATCTCTAAACTTGAACAGAGAATTAAAAATCTTGAGTATTATACATCATTAAGTCAACTTGAAACCAATACCCTAAACACATTTGTTGCAGATGCTAACGGACAGAACAGATTCAAGGCTGGTATTTTTGTAGATAACTTCTCCAGTACTGATTCTCAGGATTTATCTGCAGGTGTTAGAAATAGTGTCGATGTAACTAATGGTGTTCTCAGACCCTCCCACTACACTACAGCACTTAATCTCCAACTAGGAACTACTACAATCACTGGTATTGGTACTACTTCTGATGCAAACCAGGATGCAAACTTTGCAGAGGTTGTTGGTGCAAATATAAAAAGATCTGATAATACTCTCTCTCTTGACTACACAGATGATCTCTGGTTACAACAACCATTTGCAACTAGAGTTGAAAACGTAACTCCTTACTTAGTTCAGTTCTGGCAAGGTGATATTGATCTTATTCCTGAGGTAGATGTATGGATTGATGTTAATAGGTTAGGGACTAATTCAGTCATGATGGAAGGTTCCTTCCGTGGTGTAGCAGAAGCACTTGGTGCAGAGATTAGTACAGCAGCTGATGGTTCTAGATCTGGCGTATCTCCGATTATCTGGAATTCTTGGCAGACTGTAGGAGTTGATCTCGACATCTCATTGTCGAATGATGTCACACAATCTTCCAGTAGTTCCAGAAGAAGAAGATCTTCTTCATCTACTTCAAGATCTCGTGGCGGTAGGGTAACGACAACTGTTAGAAATACTAATACTACTACAACCGATACCACTACAAATAATATTTCTGCGACCACTTCCATCAATCTTTCACAGACTAGAGATGGAAAACAGTTCTTCGTTAATGAGCAAATTGACACCGAATCTCTCGGTGACCGAGTTGTAAGAAGAGAGATTATCAACTTCATGAGGATGCGCAATATCAGCGTCATCGGCACAAGATTCAGACCTTATACAAGAGTCTACTCATTCTTTGATGATGTAGATGTAAACAACTACGTATCGCCCAAATTACTTCAGATTGAAATGCTCAATGGTACATTTGAGGTTGGTGAGGCTGTAGTTGGTGCAATGAGTGATGGTGGTTCTGCGATCACTAATGGTTCAACAGTTCCAAATATTACATTCCGAGTTGCCTCTAGTAACCACAAGTATGGTCCTTACAATATACCTACCGATACTTATGATAGCAATCCCTATAATAGAGATTTAGAAATTCCTTCCACATACTCAGCATCATCCACTATTCTAAATGTTGATACGTTTAGTCTCCAATCTCAGGATGCTCCTGAGTTTAGTGGTTGGGTATCTGAATCAATGATCTTGACCGGCCAATCTAGTGGAGCTCAAGCAAAAGTTACAACAATAAGAATGGTCAGTGACAGAGTTGGTACCGTTATTGGTTCCTACTTCGTTCCAAACCCTGATAATCCTTCCAACCCTACATTTGAAACTGGTAGATCCACATTCAGATTGACAAGTAGTAGTGTTAATAGCTCTATTGAGGGTGTTACAACAACCGCGGGCGATAAAACATTCTATTCACAAGGTGATGTTGATGTAACTCAAGAGGCTACTTTATCTCTGAGGAATGCTACTGTTAGAAGAGAGGACTCCACAGAGTCTAGAACTATTGGCGATACAGCTACATCTAACACAATCCAGGTTGTATCTACTGATACTAACACCACGACTAGTACTAGGGTACGTACTAGATTCGTGGCTCCACCACCACCACGACCACCCCGGAGACGGCGGCGAAGGGATCCTCTCGCACAAACATTCTGGGTCGATGAAGAGAGTGGTATATTTCTCACTAAGGTTGATGTATTCTTCTACGCGAAAGATCCGAACATTCCTGTTCTGTTTGAGATTAGAGAAACTAATCTTGGAACACCATCTGCTGTAGCTCTACCATTCTCTCAGATATCGATTGATCCTGAGGATATAAACCTCAGTGATGATGGAAGTGTTTCTACAACTATCACGATGAAAGCACCGGTATATCTAAATGGTGGTACTGAATACGCACTAGTCTTCTTGTCTCACTCAACGGAGCATAAATTATGGATCAGTAGACTTGGCGATGCTGATGTAACAACATCAGGTGATACAGAGGCTGGACAAGTTCTAGTTACAGAACAACCACTTCTTGGTTCACTCTTCAAGTCACAAAATGCATCTGTATGGACACCATCTCAGTATGAAGACCTTAAGTTTAATCTGTATGCTGCTAACTTCAAGTCTCAAGGTACAGTATCATTCTTTAATCCACCTCTTCCCACAGATTTGTCTAAGGTTGGTCCTAATGGACTGACAATCAAATCAAGGGAGATTAGAGTTGGGCTTGGGACGACTGTTGCCGATCCAGATCTTGAGTTAGGTAATACTGTGTTCCAGAAATCTATTGGAGCAGAGGGTACTCTCGTAGCTATGGCTGGTCCAGTAACTAGTAATTATAGTATCACTAATGCTGGTGTTGGTTATACTCCTTCAGCCGCCACCTTTATTTACACTGGTGTTGCCCTGACTTCCATCACTGGTGAGGGTATTAATGCCACTGCTGACATCACTATCACTAATGGTAAAGCTACTGCAGCTGCAGTTAGGGCAGGGGGTTCTGGTTATGTTGTTGGGGACGTTCTCACACCCGTCACGGTCGGAAACGTCAATCTGGGATCTGGTATTCAACTTTCTGTTGATGCGATTCTTGGTAATAATACCCTAGTTCTCGATAATGTTCAAGGTAACTTTACTACAAACTCGGCATACCCATTATACTTTAATAAAGGTGTCGGTATCACAACCGAACTGAACTCTGGAGTTGGTGGCGACGTTATTCCAATTTCACCCATCAGTGTTGTAAATGAAGGAACTTACATTAAGGTCTTCCAAAGAAACCATGGTCTGTACTCAAATGTCAATAGAACAACGATTAGTGGTGTAGTGAGTGATACAATTCCAGCAAATCTTGCTCAAGATTATGGATTTGATACTGCAACATTCATTACCCTAGAAGGTTTAGCAGACGAATTTGAGACATTTGAAAATCTGGGTGTTGGTGGTACTAACCCTGGTTATGTAAGAGTTGGTGATGAGATCATCGGATATACTGGTGTTAACGGTAGAACCCTGACTGGTGTCACCAGAGGTATTGATAACACTATTATCTCAAATCACTCTCAAGGAGAGTTGATCTATAAGTATCAGCTGGACGGTGTTTCTCTAAGAAGAATTAACAACACCCACTTACTTGCGAATGTAAATCAATCGGAGTTGGATGAACCTGCAATTGGTCTTGATTATTACTATGTTGATGTTCAAATGAATGTCAACGGTACGAATAGAGCACCGGCCAATGCATCAGGATTCCCACCACTTTATTTCAATCAAGATAAGACTGCTGGTGGTCCTTTCGTTAAGGCTCAGTACAACTTAGCATTCAACCTTATCACACCTAAGGTCACGACCATTACTCCTCTTGGAACTAATCTGATCGCTCAGGCTAGAACAATCACTTCTGCCAGTGTTGATGGAAATCAAGAGTCTTATTTGGATGCTGGTTACAAGCAGATGACCATCTTTGATAAGAACTATTTTGATGGTACGATGATGATTGCTTCTCCTCAGAACGAGGATGTCCAGTTGAATAGTGATGTATTCCCAGGTAAGAAGTCATTCACCATGGTCTTTACCATGACGACTGATAACCCAAGAATCAGTCCTATGATTGATCTTGACAACTCTTCTGTTGTTTATACAATGAACAGGGTTAATCAACCTGTATCCGATTATGTTCAGGACTTTAGAGTGAATGGAACAGAAGATGATCCTAATAGATTCTTCTATGTCTCTAAGAATGTACTTCTTGAGAATCCTGCAACATCACTGAAAGTACAACTTGACGCTTATTGTTCAAACTTTAATGATATTAGAGTGTTGTACGCACTAGATCAAAATGGTCCTGTAGAAGAGACAATCTTTGTTCCATTCCCCGGATTTAAGAACATTGACTCTAACGGAGCAATCCTCGATATCTCTAAAAACAATGGAACACCTGACGTCAGAGTTCCTAAGACTGATGCATACGATCCTGACCCACGTATCGATGAATATAAGGAATATACGTTTACCATTGATGAGGTTAAATCTTTTAGGTCCTTCAGGATCAAGATCATCGGAACCTCAACCAACATGCAGATTGTACCGATGATCAGGAGTCTAAGAGCCATGTCGTTTGCATAATGGATTACTTACCTGTAGAAGGGATGGATGGCTATTTTAGAGACATCCATTCCGGTGCTATTATTAACAAGAATAATATGGAATACAAGTCCTATGTGACAAGTAGAAGTAGGTTGGATTCTGATAGACAGAAGTTTGAAAGTCTTCAGTCTGAAGTTGTCGGCATCCAATCCGATGTTGATGAAATTAAATCTATGCTCAATACTATTACTGATTTATTAAATAAATAGACAATATAGGTCTCGAAGATGCAGCCTAGTAGCAGACAAGAATTTACCGAGTACATTCTAAGACAGTTGGGTGCTCCTGTATTGGAAGTCAATGTCGCTGAAGAACAGGTTCAGGACTTAATTGATGACGCCCTTCAATTTTGGCAAGAGAGGCACTATGATGGTGTAGTGCAGACATATTTAAAGTATCAAATTACCGAAGACGATGTAAAGAAAGGATTAGCAATACCTCCCGCTACTCCAGGTAAAGGTGTAGGAAGTGTTGGTATTGTTACTACACAGACAGAAACGAGTGTTGCAGGAACTGCAACCACATTTACGTATTATGAGAATAGTAATTATATTCAATTAGATCCCGCAGTAATTGGTGTCAATAAGATTCTTCAATATGATAGTGCTAAATCCCTGAGCAGTTCAAATATGTTCAGTTTTAAATATCAGTTGGTTCTTAATGATCTCCAGTATTGGGGAACCATTGATCTATTGTCATACTCCATGGCTATGTCGTATCTGGAGACGATGAACTTTCTCCTGAACACACATAAACAAATTAGGTTCAACATTAGACAAGATAGGTTATATATTGATATTGACTGGAAGGAAATTCGTGCCGATCAATACATCATTATTGATTGTTGGAGAGCCATGAACCCTGTCGAATATACTAGGGTATGGAATGACTCGTTCCTAAAACCATATGCCACTGCACTGGTCAAGAGACAGTGGGGAATGAATCTTATTAAGTTCCAGGGTGTCAAACTACCTGGTGGGATTGAATTTAATGGAAGACAGATCTATGATGATGCTCAAGTTGAAATCGATAGACTGAGAGAAATTATGCCAACAACATATGAATTACCACCTCTCGATCTTATCGGGTGATAATACATGTTAAATCCCTTCTTTCTTAACGGTTCAAAACCTGAACAAAATCTCCTACAGAGTCTGTACAATGAGCAGATTCAGATGTATGGTATTGAGGTACATTATCTACCTCGTCAGTATGCAACTACAAATAAAATCATCAGAGAGGTAATAGAGTCTGACTTCACAACAGCAGTACCTCTAGAGGCTTACGTCAATACCTATGAGGGTTATTCGGGACAGGGAACTATCTTATCGAAGTTTGGTATTGAGAATAGAGATGATCTAGAATTAACTATTTCAAGAGAGAGGTGGGAAGATTATGTGGCTCCTATGATTAAGGGGCTAACTAAAGGTAAAATTACAGAAAGGCCAAAAGAGGGTGACCTTATTTACTTCCCTCTTGGGGACAGAATATTCGAGATTAAGTTTGTAGAACATGAGCAACCATTCTACTCTCTCAAGAAGAACTATGTTTATGAACTGAAGTGTGAGCTATTCAGATATGAAGACGAGGTTCTTGACACTGGTATTGAAGCAATCGATGATGAGATTGCAGAAATAGGTTATATCCAAACCATGCACCTTATTGGTGCTGGTGTTGGTGCGACAGGTGAAGTAGTGATGTGTCCTAAGGGTGCTGTGAATGATGTCTTCATCAGCAACATGGGTAAGAACTTTAGCGAGACACCTGTTGTAGCATTCTCTTCTGCACCATCTGGTGGTACTACTGCAGTAGGTATTGCATCTGTTTCTTATGAATATCCTGGATGTAGAGGTGAGTCTGGTGTTGTAAATTCAATCCTACTTACAAATGCTGGTTGTGGATATACAGAACCACCTATGATTACCGTACAAGGTGGTGGTGGAACTGGATTTGCAGCAACTGTTGGTATTGCTAACTCAGATTCTGTCAGAGATGTCATTATTACAAATGCTGGTTCTGGATATAGAACAAATCCAGATATTCGGATTGGTATCTATCCAACATTTGATGAAACTTATATATTCTTTAGTAGTACGCAATACAAATTCAACAACTTTATTCCTGGATCGGAAGATGTGGCTACAGGAATTACAACAATCAGTAGTGCAGGTATTGTCACTGATGTTTATGTTACGAGTGGTGGTGACAATTTCAAATCCACACCTGGAGTTATTATTGACCCACCAGCAGCTCTTGGAAAACTCCCAGATGGTTCAACCATCACCATTGGTGGTACATACATCTTCAATGAAGTAGTTAAGGGTTCTACTTCTGGAACTACAGCAAGAGTCAAGGACTGGAATGCTAATATTAACTTTATGCAACTCGGTGTGATTGGAGGTACTTTTGTACCAGGTGAATATTTGGTGGGCGAAACTTCTGGAGCAACCTTTGTAATTAATAGTATTGATACTGAAGGTGTTGATCCATATGCTTCCAATCAAGCTATTGAGAGTGCTGCTGATAATATTATTGACTTCTCAGTTACGAATCCTTTTGGTATGCCATAAATAGGTGTATAGTGGTGTAACATAATGTTTGAATATTTTTATAACGAGATCTTTAGATCCGTCATTATTGGTTTTGGTTCTTTGTTCAATGGAATTCAGATCCAAAAGAAAGATGATCAGGATGATACTTCTAGCGTTATTAAAGTTCCCATTGCATATGGTCCCACACAAAAGTTCCTTGCACGGCTGCAACAGAGCCCTGATTTGAATCATCCGGTTCAAATGACCCTACCTAGGATGTCATTTGAATTTACAGCACTGGCATACGATCCATCGAGAAAATCTACCCAAACTCAAGTAATTGTAGTTACTAAACCTGATGGTTCTGAGGCAAAAAAGACTTTTCTTCCTGTCCCATACAACATGACGATTACCCTTTCAGTTTATACAAAACTGAATGATGATATGTTGCAGATTACAGAACAGATTGTTCCATATTTTCAACCTGGATATACTCTTCCCATTAAGTTCCTTGGTGAATACGATCAGGTAGTCAATGTTCCTGTTGTTTTGGAGAACATTGAGATGACCGATGAGTATGAGGGCAATTTCGACACAAGAAGAGCACTTCTCTATACTTTCACATTTACAGCGAAGACTATGGTCTTCGGTCCTCTCAAGGATGTATCTGGAGACGTCATCAGAAAGACTACTATTGGTTACATCGCTGGTTCCAAATCAAGTGGATACGAGAGAGATGTTACCTATCAGGTCACACCTAGAGCACTCAAAGATTATGATGGAAGTGTTGCGACACTCCTTGCAGAGAATGTTGATATGGTCGAGAACATTATTGATGTTGAGAATGGTTCCGCAATCAAGGAGAACACATACATCTATATTGGTCAAGAAGAGATGTATGTTGAAACAGTATCTGATAATAAGTTAGTTGTTAGGAGATCACAGGATAAGACACCTTTACAGAACCACGTTCTTGGGTCACCCGTTTACAATATCACTCAGGCTGATAATATTAAGATTGAGGTTGGAGATGATTTTGGATTTGATGGAAGTACTTTCTGAGATTAACTTATGGATAAGTATGAAAAGCTCAACGAAACTTTCGACGTTGAACCTGTTGAAATAGAGAAGGTTAAGTCTGATGATTCCCAGGCTAAACTTGCAAAGTTTGAAAACTCCAATGAAGATATCCGTAAGGATTATGACTACACCAGGGGTAATCTATATTCAATCATTGAAAAGGGACAGGAAGCAATTAATGGTATCCTAGAACTGGCTCAGGAGAGTGAGATGCCACGTGCTTATGAGGTTGCAGGTCAGTTGATTAAAAGTGTATCTGATGCATCAGATAAGTTGATGGATCTTCAGAAGAAATTGAAAGATGTAAACGAGGAGAAAGATAGACCCACTACGGTAACAAACAATGCACTTTTTGTTGGATCTACAGCAGATCTTCAAAAAATGCTAAAGAACGTTAACAAGGATCTAAATAATTAGAAAGACTGATGATAGCACCTCAAGGATTAAATATTCAAATTAACAAGGGGACTGACTTTAATCAGGATTTGGAACTTAAAAATCCAGATAAGACACCATTTAATCTAACTGGATATAGTGGTGTTGCTAAAGTCAGAAAGTTTCCAGAGGCGAAGATCTCTCAGGATTTTACTGTTGGTATCACATCCACCACAGGTATCATTAGTTTAGCTATGACAGTGGGTGTAACTACTTCTATCACAGATGGTAGAAATTATTATGATGTTGTAGTCACTTCAGGACTTGGCACAGTATCTAAAGTTTTTGAAGGTAATGTAATGGCGCTCCCTACGGTTTCTGTCTAATGGATGATCTAGGGGATTTCTTTTCCGTAATTGGAGAAGTGAAGAAAAAGGAAAAAGAAAAAACTAAAGATATTGTTGGGGAAATCTCTCTTGGAGATCTTTTTACAAGTCTTAAGGAAGAAAAAAAGCGTGAGAAACAAAAGCAGAAACAAAAGCAGAAAGAATTAGATAAAGTCAAGAAAGATGCTAAAATATTTGAGAATATATTCTTCGATAAACCACAAGAACCAGTAAAGACTGATGACTGGAAACAAAACTACACACCGACAGAGGTTGAATCAGTTGATATTGTCTCTCCAGAACCTTTACAACCCTCTCCCGGTGCTGAGAAGTTTGAAGAAGAAATCGCAGAACTGGAGCAAGAACAAGAAGAACTCTCCGAAAACGTAGAGAGGTGGAAAGATAATCTAGACGTTCTTGTTCCTAAAGAAGAAATCATCTCTGAAGAAGAAAACGACGTAAACCGTCTGGGACGGGAATTGGATGTGCTTCGTAAGATGGTTTACGAGACCATTCAGAAGGTAGAAGTTCAAGGTGGTGGTGGAGAAACCAGACTTCAATATCTTGATGATATCGCAGGTATTACTACAAATATTAATGCCTTCGATGGATTGGCTCTCAAGATTGATTTAAATCAAACTGGGGAAGACAAGCATAAATTATTTAAATTTGGTAATGTTGGTGCAGCAGGAACGTGGGCTATTGATTCAGTTGGTATCCACACTGTCAAGTCTGTTGGTATTAATACAACGTCTGCTGTAACTGATAAATCTCTATATGTTGATGGTGATGTTCAATTCACAGGTAGCCTTGGTGTTGGTGGAACTATTACCTATGAAGATGTAACTAATATTGATTCGGTTGGATTGATTACTGCCAGAAGTGGAATATTAGTTGGTAGTGGAATCACACTGAGTCCGGAGGGTAATGGTTTCTTCGTTGGTGTTGTAACCGCAACTAGTTTCTTTGGTAATCTTATTGGTAATGCAGATACTGCAACCAATTCAATTCAGTTGAACAGTCAAGCTGCATCACATTACTTAGATTATAATAATTTTACCAATACACCTACAATACCAACCAACAATAATGAACTAACAAATGGTGCTGGTTTCATTACAACATCTTTCACTAATACTAATCAATTAGTAAATGGTGCTGGTTTCATTACAACATCTTTCACTAATACTAATCAATTAGTAAATGGTGCTGGTTTCATTACAGATGTAGTAACTGGAGTTCTTACTGCAACATCATTCAGTGGTGATGGTTCTAATCTTACAGGTATTGCAAATACTCATAATGTATCTACCAATACTCTGAATGTTATTGGAGTATCTACTTTTATAGGACAACTGAACGGTGGTAATGCAACCTTTTCTGGAAATGTAACTATCGGTGGAACCGTAACTTATGAAGATGTAACTAATATTGATTCGGTTGGTATAATAACGGCTCGTAAGGGAATTGTTTCTCTCGGAATTGTTACTTCTTTAGGTTTTGATGGAAACGTAACTGCCGGTGTTGTCACAGCCACCACATTATTAGGTGATGGTAGTGGGATGACAGGTATTGTCACAAACATCATAGCCGGTTCTAATATCTCAGTCGATTCAGGTCAAGGTCAAGTTACTATTACCGGTCTTGCTAACACCTCAAATGTCTCAACCAATACCTTAGTCGTATCAGGTATTTCTACACTCGGTATTGTAACTGGTGCCACATCAGTACAAGCAACAAAATTTTATGGTGATGGTTCATCCCTAACAGGTATCAATGCTGGTGCTGGTGGTACTGAAAATGTAAGTTCAAGTACCATCACGGCTGGTATCATTACAGCCACGTCAGAGTTCTATCCACCTACACTGACAACTGCACAAAGAGATACCATATCATTCACTAATGGTGCAATGATATTCAACACATCAGATCAGAAAGTCCAGCTCTACCTAGGTGGTGGTTGGAAGACACTCGCCTTTGAACTCGATACTTACAGTGTTGTAGGATTATAATATAAATAAGTAAAAGAACTCTTTATATCCATGCAAGGGAATAACTTTAGTGCAGCTCAAATAAAGGCAATCACTGCTGCTGGATTGGATGTAAAAATACTTTCTGAGAAGAAGGTTAAGTGTGAATCTGCGGTTCCTGGCAAACCAGCAGATTCACTTGGTCCTGTAACAGCTATCCCAACGAAGAAGCAGGATGCTGCTAGAAAAAGATTGCTTGATAAGCAAAGTGAATTGAAAAAAGAGGAAACAATCTTTGAAAGAGAAAGAGTTCTTGAATCTCTAAAGTCCAGAACTCAACGTGCTGTTGATCATCAGAGACAGGGTACTCATGGTGATGATAATGAGATGAATAATATGAAGAAGGATGCTGAGAAGAGCGTCAAGAGAATGAATGATAGAATGGGTGCTGACGCTGCTGGCAAGAGGTCAGAGAGAGATGTCAAGCGTAGGTTCCCTAAGAACGAGGAAGTAGAATACGTAGAAGAAGAGAGAGCAAGAGTAACCCAGAACGGTAATATCTACATCGTTGGATTTGTATGGCTTAGTAAGTATATGATCATCAAACTATTCTTCCCTGAGGT
>Ga0209756_1000602_pt1 | contig 35053 bp, 30 predicted proteins | sample ETNvirenome_6_85_FD_184071 | JGI IMG/M metagenome (GOLD analysis project Ga0209756, IMG submission 184071) | Marine viral communities from the Pacific Ocean - ETNP_6_85 (SPAdes) (version 3) | ecosystem: Environmental > Aquatic > Marine > Oceanic | place: Pacific Ocean | collected 2013-06-19 | reverse complement strand
TTAATTGTCCCCTCCACGACTCAATATCATCTGTGAATAGTTTCCATCCAATGTAGTGAGATAAAAAATCCAAGAACTCTCTAGGGCATTTATCGATGCTTAATAAGTTCGATAAATCATTAGATAAATTCTTTAAATCGTAGAAGTTATAGGACATAGCCCGTATAAACTTAAACAAAGGTCCGCCTGGTTCCCTACGAATAGTTAAGTTTCCTCCTAAATCCTGTGTGTTTAGGTATGCTTCCATGTACCCAAGAAGATGAGGAAACTCGGCATCGTTCTTATTACATAAGATATCAATATAGACTTTCAATGTCTGTATTAAATCCTCTGGCTCTACGCTCATTTCCCCAAGCTCAGTATCAGTTAATGTGTATGGGTGTGGTAAGTATGGTGGGAATGGGGCGACATCCTCTCTATTCCTCCATATACTTTCCATGAAAAGTTGAATAGTATCTGAATCTGTTATATCTTTACCAAGATATAACTTATCCATGATAAGCTTTATTACGCCTTCAGTTGGGTTCCAAGTGGCATCTGCATGGAAGTTGGACGCAGCACTGAAATTTAAAAAGTAAAGAATACCTAGAGAATCAATTAAAAACTGATGTGCTTCTGGCTCCCCACTCACGGAAGCTACCACCCTGCTCGAGGCGCCTGTAAAAAATGTTGACGTTGGGGAATTTATCCTTATATTGGGAAGAACTGTGTCAGTAATAAAAGCCTCAAATGAATCTTTATTCTCAAAATCTCCAAATGATTTATCAAACGCCCTTAAAATATTTTTATTAAATTCTGACGTTGTTGTTGTACTTTTCTTATTTCCTGGAACAAAGTAAGGGTGGTAGCCGCTAGCTTCAAATCCAGATACATTAAAAATAGAGTCTGAATTTACGCCAGAGTAGAGTAATTTAGAAAGTACAGTGTATAAGAGGTCGTCCTCTTCCCCGTGATTTAAATACTCAATATCCTCATATAAAGAAGGGATTAACTTTTTTAATCCTTCAATATAATTATATTTAAAATACTGTCTACTTACAGGCTCCTCAAATCCAGACATGTCATACAAACTCCACGTTTAACTCAAAATTATTAAGTTGTATAATTTCGTTGTGCCCAACACGAATATCGTCATCAAAATTATTAATTCTAAAGAACCGAACCTCTGGCACACTAAGGACATCTCCGACTAAATCAGCGATTTCCAGGGATTGTGCGAAGTCTCTATTATCCACATTAAAATAGGAGAGGAGTTTGTCGGCAACTTTCTGCTTAATCTCCTCTTCAGTCTTTTCTCTGTGTGCATCCACATAAAGAGAACAAACTAAATCAACTGTTCTCACCACCCCATCTACTATGGTAACCTCATCCGTTAACATTTTATACTCATTAAGATGGTCAAGTAACTCTTTCTTGAACGCGATAGATGCTCGCTCTAATTGCAACGCTGTAGCCTTTCCTAATACATAAATATCAATCATATTTGCTGAAGAGCCAGCTTGTCTAAGAACGGCATTAGCCTTTGCAGTAGACCCAGCAGTTCCAACGAAGGTGGATGCAAGCGTTGTATAGTCCTCACCTGTTACAGCGCGATACTGTGTTTTGAAGAAGTATGGTGCATACCGCTTGGCGTGCTCTATAGTTTCCGCTTCAAATCCACCGCTTCCATGAGTAGAGTTAACTACTGATGCTACTAATGTAGCTACGGGGGAGGAGCTATCTGTCTTGGTTACGTCAAAACTTAAATTTATCGTGTTCTCCAGTATATTTCCTCTTGAACCTCCACCAGAGCGATAATAAACTGTGTACCCGCTTCCTGGGGTGGGTGATTTGCCTCGGATATTATCACCAAAATTCAACGTACAAGAATAATTTGAATTATATACTTTTTCAAAAACTTCGTGAGTACCATCCGACGCCAAGAACAAATTCTTTATTTCTGAATACACAGACCCATCATCTAATACAACAAAAATACTCCCCTCAATAATAGATGGGTTAGCAATCTCAATTGACTGTAATGTTGATGCCGTGGAGAAAGTTCCTGTTTGTTGTCCGAGTGAACCCTCTAGAAGAATAACATTAGACCATTCTCGCCCACCAGTGTCATCTGATTCCGAATAAGTTAACTCTAAATCCTCTAATTGAGTGCTTTCGGTATTTAAAGAGCCATCTGTACTCATTTTATACATTGTATAAGTAACAGGGGTAGTATCTCTGGAATTTTGGGCGGCAACGCTTCTCTGGGAGAATGGTATTACTATTGCGTGGGCTGCGTCTGTGAGCTTATCCGCATCGGTTAGAGATACTAGTCCCGTTGCTTTAGCACTTGTGGGACCCTTCATGGATACTCCGATTAGCTGCAATAATTTTGTTAGATTAGTTTTGTTCTTTACAGTTGGGAGATACATCTCATTGGCTATCATGTCAGTTCTTAGAGAAATTACGCTTCCCATGTACGCAATCAAATCCATTAACATACCACCTAAATCCGAGTTATAAAAATTAGAATAATCCGTTGGGTACACAGCTTTAATATAATTATCAAAAGCTTCCCTATGCTCGTCAAATGTAATAACGGAATAATCAATTAGGCTTCTCTTTTCAGGAGCAGCTAGTAAGCCCAGCCTAAGAAAATCAGACTGTACAGTTCCATCAAAACCCGATGAATTGTATAGCCCGTCGAAAAAATTAGTGTCTGTCATACTATTACCTCTAAAGTTTGTATTGTTGCTAGGTCATTTTTTAATGCTATCGCTAATGATATTTTTATACGTGAATCAGATATATCTTTTGGGTCAGAGGTAACTTGTAACGAGTGCACGACAGCTCGGTCCTCATATGCTGCTATGGTCTCAATTATACTTCTTCTTATATCAGTTAAGGTGCTAGTATCATTGGGCTCAAAAATATTACCTCTTAAACTGCACCCAAATCCAGGTCTCATAACACGCTCACCTCTTGATGTAAGAAGCAGTTGTATAAGTCCCGCTTTTATTGCGCTAAGTCCCTCACTTTTAGTGAAACTGCCACCAAGACCCACGGAAGTTGGAAAAGAGAACCCGTAAATTGGATTTCTTTTAGAAGTGGTTACAAAATCAACCGTTGATAATTCTCTGTTTAATGTCATGTTATATCAATATTTTTGAAAAACCCCTTTTGGGCATTGTAGTTTGATAGAACTTCACTAGTAGTTAGGGATTTTGTGTACACCTTAAAACTACCAACATATCCTTCGAGCCCGCTTCGAGTTTGTCGTGATGTGCCACCTCTTCCCGATATTGGTGGGTAATGTTGTCCTAGAATCCAATTATTCCCGTCTGGAAGACCTCCTGGAGATGGACCGCCAGACACTTCGAGGATATCTCTATTGTTATATGTATCGTTGGTGTTAGTACCCATAAATCCCTGTGGTCCAATTGGTCTAATATTCCAGTAATCCTGAAGATGGTCTTTATCCCAAATATTATCAGTAAACCCACCACCTATAATCCAGGGGGTTGTTACTGGTACAGACGGGAGTTGGTTAGGGTCGTAAATTGACACACCTCGTTGGTTACTTGGATGGGTGTTAAAACTATCCCTAAAATCATTAAATCCTATCTTTATTGGGGATGGTGTATTAAGCTTCTCCCCAGCCACTCTATTAAAACATGTTGTTATTGATGATGCTTCAAGTAACTCACCGTCTAAATATAAACTTAATGTGTCCTGTTTGTAATCAAAATTAACAGAGATATGATAAAATCCTGCCGATACGTCACTCATCTTATACCCACTAGCCGTTTGTTTAGTCGCGGAAACTTTCATACCGAGTTCTACCACACCTTCAGATGTAGAACAGTCACCCTCTAGTCTCTTCTCTGCAATTGCCACACTATTCCCAAACTCCCCGCCATCTGGGTTCTGGGAAACTGTTGGCAACACAACAAATTGTAAATCTCCTTTGTTATAAAAATTTGCCGTTCCTGGGTCGAATCTCCAACCTATCATCATCCCGTGAACCTTTCTGTCATCTCTATTGCCACTTAATGAATAATTCATACCAGCTGTGATATAATCACCAATATCGCCACCAGAATTTTCACAAGCTAACAACAATCTATATCTTGCAAGCCATCCCTTATAACCGTCTTCATAAAAATCTGGAACGTGTACCCAGCTATCAAAAGTGGCGCCTTCATTCCTTACTAATAAATCATCTAAGCGAGAAGAACCAGGATAAAGAGACCATACACCATCCGCCCCCATCCTCCAGTTATTTGGTAACTCAACAAATTGTGGGACCCTGTTTATATAATCAGTACGCTCTACACCAGTAAGATATGGGATGGATAATCCTTTGGGGAACGTGTCCGCCATGGTTTCACCTACAAGTCTTCCGTTTAAGGCGTTTGAACCTTCAGCGGCATTAGATATATTAAATGAATTCCCACTGACGTGGTCTACTTTAGAGTTAGTAAAATTATAACAAATAAGTAAATTATCGGTTATGATGTCATCTGTCAAACTCTTAACATAAGGAGAGCTGCCAGATGCACTACCAGAAGCACCTTCTATTTTAGTCCAGTCTCCTACCGATAGTCTATCAACAGAAAACTGTTTTATGAATGTAAACGAGGGTTCTGGTAAAACCAGGTAAACGGGCTGTACGGGTTTAATTATATCATCTAAGTCCTCAGAGAACAGTGTTAGTTTTTTCTGTTGGTCTAAAGTCGGGTTTAAAACGCCTCTTAGATATGTAAAGTCATTTACAGGTACGTGTGGTATAATTTTTGTTGATTCAACATTTCCCGATATGTCGTATGTAGTCTCAACCACGTGACCTGCTCCCAGAGCATTATCGTAGTCTGTTAAACTAAACGGACCAAATAATGCAGCTAGCTGAACTTGTTTCTTTCTTTTATTTATTTTTGAGTCGTAGGTTTGGCTTACCGCTCTTAAACTTTCTTTATAGTTTATAACTATAGCTGATGATGCATCATACTCAGAGTATGCTAGAAGCTCATTAATTTGGTCTGATACCTTATTAATATGGACATTCTTATCAGATTCATAGGAAGATAATAGTGGGTCAACTTCATAAAAGGCTTTGACCACGGCGTTTTCAATGTCGATATCTATGTCAAATGCAGTATCCTTAATCTTATCTAAATCTATTTTTGAGAAATCAACTCCTCTGCCTCCTTTATTCGCCGCATATGCTAAGTTCCATAAATTTGAGTTACAACATTCCTGGACAATGTCGGGTGGTAACCCGCCAGACCTTGAGTCATAATATAAACCATCCTCTGACAGAACAAACTGTCCTTTCGTTGATACTGGAGGTCCGTAAACTAAATCAAACTTGGGTGCATCCTCTCCCTTTGTTACTACTTGAGATAACAAAGCTTGTATAATTCTTTGGTTCTCGTTGTATGGGACCACGATTGCATTCTCAACAAATCCCTCGTATTGTTTGATTGTATCAGAAAGGACTTGGCTTAGTGGGAAGTTTCCCAATATATCTGAATTTATGCAAGGCTCCTCAACGGTACCTTTCGCCCTCTCATCTAGAACTTCATTTATAGTTGCTATGTTTGTTCTTAAAGTTTCTATCTCAATTCTAACAGAACTAATTGATTTGGAATTAAGCTGTAACTGTGATTCTAAAAATAAATCTGCAGCCAAAACTCCAGAAACGTTAGTATCTTCATATACGCTATCTATATCATCCACCATCTGGTCAATCTGGGACGCTGACGGTGGGTTGGAGGTTCCTGAACAAAACACGCTTCCGTGACCTGATACTTCAATAATCCTCTCTACGGTCTCCTTAAAAGTTACAGAAGGCAAAATTAATCTTTTTTGCCTATCCCTCTGTGAATTCATGGATGTTGAGACAACATTTGTGCGACCTTTACTTACATCGGTTATTGTTGTTATTCCAGATAATTTTTGTTGCTTAGTATTTAATGCGGATAATTTTGATAACAATGAGCCTTTCTTTACTATGAATGCATTCTGCATACTAACGAGTGATGTACTCGGTACTAAGCTTAGGGATTGTTTAGTTAAAAGAGGCATTATACTATATTTAGGTTACGGTGAAAAAAGACGCTCCGTTGGCAACTGAATGAGGGGGTACGCAGGTTGCATTGTCGTCTTCTAGGACTACGGGACTTTCGTCGATTGTAAAAAATCTACTAGCGACAGTGACGTTCCATGCACCTGCACAATGTGTTGGGTCTGTTGGATTTGAGCCTCCACAGGGTGAGTGTAAAGCTCCAGTAGCCCCAGTTACAGCAATGAAATTGCCGTCTACTTTAACAAAAGAATTTGTAGTGGAGTTTAAGAGCCCACCTCCGACATCCGATACATCGATAACAGCTACTGCTTTCGCGGCGCCTACTCCGAAAGGGGCTTCTGGCTCCACGGGTGTGGGGCTGAAAATTGAGCGTAAAAGTGTGAGTAGTGTCATTATTATGTTTTCTTCTTAAACTCTATACTGCCCGCATTGACAATAAACGCATCTACATCAAATTCAACATACCCAGTAGTCATTCTCATTTTTTGTTGTCCATTCTCTAAGGTTATGCCGTCTGTATCAATGGTAATCTTCTGTGTTTGGTCCGTGTTGTAATACTTAACATGCCTTGTAATGACAAGTTTTTTTGTAAGACCCGTTGGGGTCAGAACTCTATCATCCTCCGTTTTTATTGTTATGTTTTGATTTTGGATACCTGAGGAAACTATAAAATTTCGTGGTGTTGAAGTAATCACATCATTATTAATAGTTGTTAACTTAACAGCCCCTTGACCCATATTAGAAATATCGATATCCGCTTCTGAATCTTTCTTAACATTTACAGATATTCCTCCCTGGCGACTTTCCACAGAAATATTCTCGCCCGCATACATCTCTATACTGTTTGGGTCTGGGTTATCTGGGTCCTTATCCAGCCCAGCCGTTCTTATTATAATCCTATTTGGGTCGCCCTCCCCATCTTGTATGATAATAGAGTCCGTAGGCAGCTCATCTATCATTATTTTTTTGCCCGTCTTTCCTGATTGTAATCCTATAAAATCTTGCTCTCCATTGGCGAGTTTTTTATCTGACATTATAAAGTGACTCTTATTTGGGCACATCCAAATAAACTGTTGGGGTTTGTCGTTGTCTGCGTATACGTTAAATGGGTCTGGTACACCATGCATCAACGTTATCTCATTTTTGCCGTCATCATCCCTTTCTTGATTATCTTTGGCGGTTAATACTTTTTCACCCTCCGTATCTCCATAAGTTTGGTATCTAGTATCCGCCGACTCCTCAGACAAGGCGTATAGACAAGAAAACCAAACATACTGAGTGTTCCATATCTTTGAGGGTTGTGGTCTCGTTATTAGTACAATTGCTCCTCTACATGGGACGCTAAAGAATCCATACCCCCCACCAGCATAGGTAGAAGCACACTCAACATCAAATGAAGGGGACATACCTGGAACGTCAGCCTCTACATGAATTACTCCTGATTTGTCACCGTCAACAATACTCTTTACTCGCGCCGTGTAAATATTACTTATTTGGGCTTTCCCGATTTCATCTTTTAAGGTTGTTAAGCTTTCATCTAACCCTACCAGAGCCGCAAGTAAATCTTTGGCTTCATCCTCAGCCAGTTTCGAAAGAATAGGTAAGGTTACCGAGGTTAAATCATTGGTAAATGCCATTATTTGTCCTCCCTACCCCTTACACTATATTCCATTACCCCTTCTTCTGACATACCTTTAGGGTACTTAAGAAGTGTTAGGTTGGTGAAGTATCCCCCACTTCCTAGTGAGTGATTAATCTCTGTAACTCGATAAATACCAGATAACCAATGAAGCAAATCAGGGTCTCTGGTTTCGTGCACGTGGAGAATAACTCTCCTACTCTGCATCTCCACTAAAGGGACATCCATCTCTGGTATACCTAAGGTTTGTATTTTAACCTCCCATGGTATTTCCTGTAATGAATCTATTAACTGTACTTCCATATTCATAACATCTCTAGGGTCTAAGTCATTCAATGTCATTGGATTATAATAGTGTCTAAAAACACGTTTAGAGCTTGATTTTCTTTGGATAGTCCCCCTTTGTAGTTTCAATATAGTTAAAGTCCCTACAGCGCCTTGGTAATCTATATTGCCTCCATCCTCCGTGATTCCTGACCTACTTAAAAACTGAATTCCATCATTTGTAGGTGGGAATAGTATATTTATAAAATTTTGATTGTTTAGTGCGTATATTAGAAGTCTTGCTTGCTCTTCCGTATAGTCACTATTATGGCTCTTGAACTCTTCCATTAACTCCTTTTTTAGTTCAGGGTCTTTAAGACTTTCTTTCAGGTTGGCGACATATTGCAGGGCGTCAGAACCTATAATCTCATACTCTTTAGCGATGCTGTTAACCCCTTGCTCCCACGCACCATGCTTTTCCATAGTCATATTGATGCTGCTGCGACGGTTACTGATTTCTAACCTTGCCACATTTTCTATTTCTGAAGTCGAAGAATCTCTATCTCCTGGGGTTATTTCTGAGTTAGAATTAATCAAGATGTAAATTAATTTAGGTATATCTACTTTATCCGACAACAGGCTCTCGGATAGGGACGTCCTCGCCAGCATCGTTGTGGGTGTGGACGCTAATTTAGCCAAGTATTTATTATCTCCTCTAAATTTTAACTTAGTAATAATAGAGTTGGGTGCATTATATTTTAACCACATCACATGGGGGTATTTATTGACATGGCTTGTATGTGGGAACGAATCTATTTTTCGTATTACACCTAAATCCCAGATTGTATGTAATTTTTCCATGTCGGTAACAAACAAAAAACCATCACACTTATCCGCCTCTGCTACGGTTAGTTCTGCTACTTCTTCTGCGTCCCACGGGGTGTCGCGTTCACTATCATTAATGGTGTTGACATCCTGCTCTCCTTTGTTGTAGTAGCTATCGGCTCCAAAGTTTTTATTCCAAGATTGGACAAAAGCCTCTTTGTCCTGGATGTTAGCAGCATCCAGCCAGACAACATCATATTTTTGGAATGAGTGCTCGCTGGCTATAGCATTTAATCCAAGATAGTTGGAACCACTTTCAACGCCTAAAAATTGTCTTACTACATTTCTTGCTTTTCTTGGAGTTCCACATGGTAAGGAGGCTCTCCACTCAACAGCTTGAGCTTCTAATGTTCCAACCGTGTACCCGTCATGACCCACCCAGTTTAGCTCCTCGCTGGGGGCGGAGAACTTGGGCTCGGCAAAATCAATTCCACTTGCATCTGGGTCTAGTTCGTTGCCTGCCAATTGCTCGTCCATCGACTCTTCATAAGCGTCTAAATTATCCTCAAACTCCTGGAATAGTACTTGCAGCATATCATAGCCTGATTGCGTAAGTGTACATGTTATTTCCTCCCTATATTTGACTGACATCCCGTAGCCAGTAGCAGTCTTGTCATCCAAGCCAAACACAGAAACTGTAGGGGTCTTTCCATGATGCCTCTTCTTGTGTTCAGAGACGAAGTCCCTCACAAGACCACGCGGAGCTACAGTACCACCATCATCTGTGCACTCTATAAAAATAATATCTGGGTGTAGGACATAACCTAGGGTGGAACCAGTATTAATATAGTAGTCCTTTGCTCCAATCTTGGCGTACTTAACGACGTCCTCTCTTGTGGCGAATCTTCTCCCGTCCCAGTCATTTGGCATTCTAACGGCTGGTGCACTGGATTGACTTGGTGAGTCAACTTGATTGCCCGCTAAAGTGCCTTGGGAGGGTTTCTTAGGTGGGGATTCTATATGCTTTGAAACACCACACCCTAACGCTTTTAAGCACCAATTATAAGCTACGGTTACTAAGTAAGGGGTAATCTCTCCTGTGTAGGCAGCGAGGTCACTTGGGTTGTAACCCCAACTACCTTGAGCAGGTGTTTTATCCTTGCCAAATATACCCTCTAAAGTCTTAATATCTTCTTCAGTAAAATGCCACCCACTCCCTAATTCAAAGTCAAAAGTATCATCTTTTCCCTGGTAAGCATTCTTAGCCTTCTGAAAGTTATCGGGTTTTTTAAAGGTCATTACAACACGCCACAGAAAATGGTCCAGGTTGCGCCTAAGAGTTTCATTCGACCTTAAGTCCACCATGCCAATAACATTAGGTTGTTGCTGGACGTAGTCACTTAATAGTTTAGTAACTGTATCGGAAAATGTGTTGAGCTTCCGTTGCATTTTGCCTTTGTCAGGTTTTTGAATGCCAAAGGGGACAGATATTGTCACGTCGGTATAGTCCCTCTGCTCTAAATCACTTAAAAAAGTAGAAATATCAACGAATGTCAAAGTTAGTAACTTGTCTTTATTATCACGGAAATCATAATCAATCTTAGCTAAAATTCCTTTGTGTACATGAGATAATCCTTGATTCAGCTCTTCCCCATAACCCCATCTTAAAAATACTCTAGGAAAGTCATTTTTTGGCAAATTGTCCATCATGGCTTTGTGCCTGCGCTGATTCCAACCCGTAGGGTCGTCACTAGGAGCTTCAAAGCCATTGTCTTCCACCCAATCATAAACGTCTTTGTACAGGTGTCGATAATGTTTAATAAACACCGCTTCTACTTCAGAGGATGGATTTAACAACTTAATGGTAAACCTTAACTTATCTCCCTTCTTTTCGAACCCGTAGGAAAAATCTAATAAACAATTTCTTAAATCAAACGGGTCCTTGTATGTGCTTAAATCCTCAACTGCGTGCCTGTCCCAGTCCATATACAAAAGAGCCGTTGTTGTGCTTCTGTCATCATACGCTCTGGTGTTTGTGGTGTAGGATTCAACACGAGTTGGTTCGTGTGCTAGCCACTGAGATGGTCCTGTTCCTGTCATAATTTATATTAAGGGAAAAATAATTTCCCTGCCACTCCATAAATCTTCTAAAGGGTCAAGTACGTCATTAGCGATACAGATAACCCACCAAAAACTTGTGTTTCCATAAACAGACACGGCTAACAAGTCAGGTCTCCCCTCCATCTCTGGCGGTATAATCCCAATTTTATAATCAGACTCTTCTATATTAGAATAAAAGTTTCCCCAGGCAAAACTTGCAGTAATATCTGGAACAGATTTATCCCTGTGAATTCTATTCAAAGTTGAAAATACTTTATTTCTGGATTTGAATCTACTCATTACCTAATTATCCTCCTCCCCCACATACCTCCTTCTATACCACGTTCGGGGCGGACAAACTTATCCCACCCTGGCAACCCTCTACTAGCATCTGTTAACTCGTGTTCTTCAAGTAAACCTAAATTGGTTGAAGTCGTGGAGCGTGAGTAGTGGGTTAAATCGGTTAGCCTGTTTACAGCATGAATTTCTTCGAGATTCATTCTTATTTTTAATACTCTAGGAATTAATGTTTTAGCGTCCATGCCTCCTTCATCATCTAAAGTTATATTGTAATCCTTTATTATGCATGGTACCTCATTGTACATAGTTCCCCATTTTAAATATGCTAATGGTGGACCTACTAACGGGTAAGTTACTGTTCCTACTACGGAAGCTCTTATATGGTCTACAACATAATGAACTAGCTTCATCATTGCTAAATGGGCGGGACTGTGCGGGTCATTAAGTTCCAGCATTCCTAGCCCTAAAGAATCTTTAAAATCTGCGGGTACAATCTCAGCTAGGGCTGACGGCATTCGCATACCTTCTGTTCTCTGTGATGCGCTTTGTTTTGTTTTTGCTGCATCCAACATCGCACTATCTCCTGGTCCTTGTACATCAAAATCACGTATCATACTTTCGTACACGGAAGGGTCTTTGTGGATATCGTACATAATTAAAGAATGTAGCACCTTCTCTAATTGGTACATGTACGTATCGGTGGAGCTTTCGTTAGGATTTGGTTCTCGGCTCTTATATTTATTATTCATTCTACTCAAAAGGTCTCTGGAATAAAATAATGCTATATGAGGTATGGTATAAGTCATCTCAAGCTCTAGTCTTCTAGGCTCGGCTCCCGTCCACAACCTAACAGGCTCGTTACGACCAAAAATTCTAGAGCTTGCGTAACTGGACGCCTTACTTTCGGTTATTCGGGGATTTTCGAAGAAGGGTATCCACCTGGAATACCCAGTGGGTAAAGCTGCTGTTCGTGCACCTTTTTTATTATCACTATCTCCTGATTGGTCAAACCCGTCCGTGAAAAATAATCTAATGCCACCTCGCTCCTCAATAGCTTTATTATACCTAATGTCAGATACTTTGTACAATCTGTCTAGGTTCCTTGGGTCTTTGCCATTTACAAGTTCATTTATTAAGCCACCGACAAAGCCAGCCGCCACATTCATTCCAATATCTTTAAGTTCGTGTGCCATTAGTTCATTACCAAGTTCCCTACGGCATCTCGTATAGGTTTATTATCGACTGAGTCATTTTCTACCCTTTGCCGTAGCTGGGTCATTTGCTGATTTTGCATTTTTGAGATTCTGGTGAGTTGATTAAGGACTGCTACTTGAGATTCTAGTGTCTTCTCAATATTATACATGGGTGACCCTTGTAAATTCTCTAATTCTTTCATAGTAGTTTGGCGTTCAGTAAGAGCAACTTCTTGTTGTGCTATTTCTATTTTCTTATCTTCTGTTTTATTCCACCACTTGAAGAGCTTGGCAATCCCCACACCTACTAAAATTACAGCAGCCAATATAAGCCCCACGACTCCCCCTTTCGCCAACATACCCATTTGCCAAATCTTAGTGAGAAAACCCATGGTCTTTTGCCATCCTTGATGAATCGTATTTCTAAAGAGACCCGACTTGGCGGTTAGCAGTTGCTGCTCTGTTAGCATTTTTTGGTAGCCTTGCGTTGCGAGCATTAATCTTGATACCATAATTAGAGGGTATAGAGCCGCTACGAATGCCATCGTAAGTGCACCCATAAAGGAGCCTTTGCTCCCTTCCTCACCTTCTTCCCCCTCCTCACCAGATTTGCCAGTGAATATTGCCGCTATACCCGCAATCAAAACAGCTGCAATGGCTGCGAATCCAACTCCTCTCCCTACTCCACCCATTCCAGATATCTTCATTTGTGCCATCTCTGCATTATGAATCGCAATCATGGTTGATTTTATGGATGTCAATTGCATCATAAGAGGGGCAACCGCAGTTGACCATAAAACTGCCCCGAAAGCGGCTGCAATGGCGAAGGGGAGAGTTTTGCCGAAAGCGTCAACCACCTTACCTACTAATTTTGATATCCAAATAATGACTGGTACAGCAACCTTCTGCATCTCGAAAATAGCTTTTTGCAACTCTCTGCTCGCGTCTGCCTCCTTCTGGGCTTCCTTCATCTGCTGCACTGCAGCTTCAGCAGCTAAGTCTAATTTTCCTCCGTGTTCGTCCATTAATTGCCTAGCAAGATTAAATTGCTGCTTAGAAATACCATAAATATCTCCCAAAGACTCAAGCAATATAGCCGCCATAGGACCTTCACCTGCTTGTTGTCGAACCTGCTCAACCTTTGCGAGCATTTGTTCTAACCCAGCACCTGTAACTTCCGCATCCCCTGATTGCATAGTAGCGGGATTTATCCCCAGCATCATCTGGCGTACTAAGGCATCCGAGGAGGCGCCTGCGAAATCTTTTAGCATCTGTTGGGCTATCTGTGCTTGTTGGGCTCCAAATGTCGCGATAAGCCTCGTGCTGGCTATCTCCATAGCAATGCCAGCTTCGGTACCAAAAGTAGCGGCAATCTCTTGGAAAAGAGGTTGCAGGTTGTTTATGCTTCTGATGAGCATGTTAAGGTCTTGGTGGCTCTGTGCTGCGGTGGATGCTATAATATCCGCTAAGTGCGCTGTCTGCTCATTCGACATCCCCAAAGCTTCCCGATTAAACGCCATATTCCTAGCGAAGGAACCCACATCTTTACCTAAGAACTGCATACCAGCTATAAGTTCCGATTGGGACCTATTCAATGATTCAATACCTTCGGCAAACACAACATCAGCCATCTTCGCGATTTCCGACATATTCAACCCGAGGTCAGTCATTCCACGCATTAATCCCCCCGAATGGAGCTGCTGCCCTTTGCCGACTGATATGAGGGTAGCAGATAGGTCTGCTACGCTCCCCATAAGAGCGATACTTCCATAGAGCATCTTCGCCAGAGCACCACCGAGAGAGAACGCTCCAAAGGTTACCTGGTTAAACTTACTCACAACTCCCCGTTGCCCCTTGATGGCGTCGGCGTTGGATTCCATCCGTTCTTCGTGAGACCTTTTATCCCTCTTGCCCTGGTTTTCAAGAGTTTTATCTAACTTCGCAATATTTGCGGTGAGTTTCGCTAGAACGTCAGCGGTAGAGTCAGCCATTAGAATAACCCTCCAAAGGTATCATCCTCATCCTCGTCTAAAGAAATAGCCGAAAAGCTACGAATCTTACGTATATCGTAAGTTCTAAATTTATCGGCGATAATAATAGAAGCCATTAGCATGTCATTATAGGAAACCACATCATTCTTACCTAATTTATCTATTAAGTAATCTCTTACCCCAGGAGGAGCGAGATAAAGATTAAGTCCCCTCATATATCTATACCCGTTGTGCGCAAGTCGAATTTTGGAGCCTTTGTGGGTAACCACCAAAAGTAGAACCCATGGAACCGTAGCAGTTGCGCTCCTGTAATTAAAATGGTACACACTGCCTTGCTGGGAGTCTGCTCTTGCGGTCTCCCCTAAAAACTTACGGGAATACCCACTGGCGTATTTGGCTTTTACGGGACTCTCGAAAAATCTACTTTTATTTTCAAATATACCCCAAGCACTTCTTCTTAGGCTTGTGAAGAATTTTCCTTTGATTTTTTGAGTATTTCTTGGTTTTTCTGGCATAACATCACTCTTATTATATACGTAAGTATATGGAAGAAGTAAACCCAATAGACATGCTAGAATTTATGGACCAGGTTGATTATGCCTTATCCTTAAGATTCAGAGATAAATGGAGACATAAATTCTCCGTGCACTTTATCTCGATATTCCAAGAAAAGCTAATAAAGGCGTTTGAGTCTCAGAAGCCAGTTAAAAAGTCTTCAATCATATCCACGTACACGAAAAAGTATAAGTATCAACTAGAGGTAGTAGAAGACTTCTTTAAGGAAATAGATTTATCCTTATACTACCCACTGGTCTATGAGGAAAGGGCAAAGAAATCTACTAAGTAGATTTAGCTTTCTTCTCTCTGGATTCTTTTATAGCCTTTTCGATATCCATTTCTGTAGCGCCGAAAGCGGGGCATATATCCTTATAGCCACACCAGTCGCAAAACCTATTAATACACGGGGGGAACTCCACTTTCTTCCTCTTTCTTATCTCCCAAGCCTTCTCTTTCATTTTACGTTCAAACGCAAGAACTTGGGCTTCCATGTACTTAATAGGGACTAGTTTGTCCAGATGGGGGTAGTAATGTGCGGCTGTAATGTCTGGTATCGGCACATTGTATGTTTTGTGGATTGCCAGTGTGTACATAATCATCTGAGGGTCGTTGTACAGGTCTTTTTTAGATGCTGGTCGCTTTGACGTCTTGTAGTCAATCACTAAGTACTTCCCAGACGTGCCCTTTATTACTCGGTCAATAATACCATTTAATTTTAGGTCATCACCAACATCCAAAGAGAACTGCATCTCTGCGCTAACAGTCTCCTCTAAGTTCTTGTTAAAATGGAAGAAATTATGAATGCACCTTTCGGTAAGCTTCCCCTTTTCCTGCCCAAAAGTAAACTGGCTGCGTAGAGCTTTAGCTATATCTAACAACCCGTCTACGCTATCACAGGTGTAGCCATCCTCAAAAACCTTATGGATAAATGAGCCAAATTGTAGGGCGTCCGTATTAGTGCCATCATTATAATCATCCGACAAATAATCAATATATCGAAATTTGTACTTCTGTTTACACTCGTCGTAGACTTTGATTTTGCTGGGACTTAATTTATTTAAAAACATGGATATACCTTCTGAAGTTATAAGAGACTACCTCGAGTCAAAATTTGACACATTTAAAGTAGCTCATCAAGAATTCTTAGCGAACTCGTTTCTGGCTGAGGACTACAAGATGCATTTGTCTGTTAACTTATCTACTGGTCTTTGGCAAGACTTCAAGTCTGGCGATAACGGCAACTTTTTCCATCTTATATCCTACTTGGAGGGAATCCCATTGGACAGGGCTAGAGCGTTTATTATGTCCAAAATGTTCGACACCCCAGAAAAACTGTTCCAAAATATCTCAGAAATAAAGAAAGAGCAGAAGTCCTTATACAGCAATAACATAGGAGATGAGTTTAAAAACTTCAAAGAGGTTGATTTGAAAAACTCCAAGAATTCGATTCATTTATCGGAGAAATTAGCCTCTAACTTTGTTAGGGAGAGAAAATTACATAGATGTAAATTCTATGTATCTCTTAGCGGTCAATACATCAACAGAATAATTATACCCTACACAAAGAATAAAAAACCTTATTACTTTCAAGCAAGAAACTTAACAAGCTTTGGTATGAAATACTTAAATCCTAAAGCTTCTGAATATGGAATTAAGTCTTCAGATATCTTATACCCCTTTAATAAAGATAAGAATTATATTATAGTAACTGAAGGTCCCCTGGACTCTATGAGTCTACAAATTAATGGGTTTAATTCTACTTGTACACAAGGAAGTAACTTATCGGCTAACCAGATTAAACAGTTAGGAGACAGAAAAATTATTCTGTCTTACGACAATGATGAAGCAGGTAAGAAGGGGATAGTGAAATCAAGAACTAATTGTTTATATAAAAACATGGACAATTTGTACGTTCTTCATCCTCCAGAAAAATACAAGGATTGGAACGAATTTCACGTAGATTCTAATGAATCTAACATAAGTGATTATATCACTGCAAACATTAAGAAAATTGATTTTGAGTATTTTCTTACTTCAAAATTATCGTAAACTTATCAGAGTAGACATATTCGCTGTGTAATCTGTGCCTGATTTGTATCTGATAGTCACCAGAGGTGAGTGCAGATGTGTCCCACAGGAGCTGAATGGTATTCATAGACGTTATGTTGACTCCCGAATCACCCCAAGCCCTAATCTCAGTGAATGGGTCTCCAGACATTTCGTGATTTATTTTTAGAATTCTAACGTCAGCATCATTGACAATAGTGTCTTCTATGATATTCTTAGTCTCGTCGTCAATGTTCTGATTAATAATAGAGATATCCACCAGACAGTCTACTTGCATGACTGAGCCTACATTGCCATACCTCTGAGAAACTCTGTGTGATACTGTGTAATTTATTGGTTCCGTAAAGGTAATAACATTCTTATCCGACATAGTAAAAGAATGAGGATAGGTAGTGAAATTCAAATGTGGACCCTTCTTTAATGTCCAGATGTCGAAATAACTACCATTTGCTGTGAGCGTGTTGGTCTTGATATTACCACTAGCATCCATGTATTGAGCCGTAGGGGTTAGTACAACGCCCAAATATCCGCTAATACCAGATAGGTTGAATATACCACTAGAGTCGAGTACACCGCCTGTAAAGGTCTCCTGCACACCAGCCCCAGAGAAGATAAACAGTGCGTCCTTTTCATAATTAGCATTCACTAGACCACTGGCATCGATGAAATACCCCGCATCTCCATTAGAGGTGCTAATATCGTCCTGGAATATATGGACTGATTTTACTTCGTTTGGGTCGAGGTACGCACCATTCTTAGAAAAATATAACTCTAAGAATGTTCTTTCGTTTACAGCGGGATGCTGGTGCCTGCGAGTAACAGAAACACTATTGTTATTGGGGAAATCTGACATGTCATATTATTTAGAGCTCCCGAGCTTATCATACTCCTCCTTTTCTCGGTCTAACTCCTCTTTATATAGCTGCAAATACTCCAACCCCTCCTTGGGGGATAGGAGAAGTGAGTCACGCAGAGAGAACCCACATCGGTGAACTAACGTGTATGTTTCCTTGGTGTACGCGCTAACCTTCTCTCTTTCCGTTAGCTCGCTGAGAAAAAATTCTCATTAAGGGGTATCATACCCTTGTTAAGATGACCACATTCAAGACAGTGGTAAGACATCTTCTGGTCTAAACCATAATCTACATTCAACACAGTTGCTCTCATAACGTCTACATCCCTAACCGACGTCTGCTCAATAAATTTCCTCACGACGACACCATCAGTATACCCGCCTACTGAAATAACAAATCTCCATAAATTGTTTGTTATACTTCCTAAATTTTCCATATAGCTCTCGTCTCTTGAGCGGGGAAGTCGAATTTCGACTTCTTGTTCGGTGTCTGGAAGTGTCACCTTAATAGGGTCTTCCAAATCTTCTTTAGCCGTGTTAACGGGAATTGAAGATATTTTTAGTTTAAGCATGTTATTTGCACCACACGTATCACAATTTAAAGTGATTGGGTAATCATCCCCGTATGAAATCTCTCTAAGCTTAAACAATAAATAGTTTTTATCTGGTATAGTAGATTCCTCGTAACTAAGACCCTCTACGCAGCGGTCAAAGATAGTTCCGATAGCTTTTTGTGCCCCAGACATGTTTGTCACCCCCCTGAGATGCTTTTCGTCCGCGTATGTAAAAGGGCTAATATTAACGTGACCTGCGTGTTCGTGGTAAGCTTTACCACCAGAGGGTAGGTCCACTAGGACTGAAGTAGTGTTAGATTTTTCCTTTAATAAACCCGCTAAGATATCCTCAACAGGTTTGTCTGCTGACTTACGTGGTGCTTCTTTGCCTTGAGACCTTTTTCTAGGTGTCTCAGGCTGTGGCTCAGGTTGAGGTTGTTCGGAGGGGGTAGCATTAGATTCAGGGGGAGTCGCCATATGCTCCGCCGCTAAATCTATAATCGTTTTTTCAGAATCTGTCATGGTATTACTATTATAGTAGTGTGGATGAAATTGTAATCAATAATACAGAGTGTATTCTAAAATCTGATAACGAAGAACTAAAAACAGCTTTAGAGAAAAAGTATAGTTGTAAAGTTCCAGGCTATGAGTACACACCGCAATATCGCGCAAATAGATGGAGGGGAGATAAAAAACACTTCTCCAAAAAGACGGGCAAGTTTAAAACGGGTTTATTGTCCGAAATTATCCGTGACCTTGAGTATCTAGACTATCCGTACGACCTCGTAGATTTGAGGGATATACCAGAGTATCAGGACTACACCATACCAGGTATAGAAGCTAGGGATTACCAGAAAATAGCCATTGAAAAAGCTCTAAGCAAAAAGAGATGTATAATCCAAGCACCTACAGGGTCAGGGAAAACAATTGTCATTGCCAGTATTGTGAAAGCGTTAGAGTCGTATGTTGGATTGATATTTTTCACAAAGAAACAACTAATGCTCCAAACTTGGGAGTTTCTTAAAGAGCATGGGATTGAGTGTGGTATTGCATTTGGAGAGGGGGTTGATATAAAACCAATAACCTTATGCACAATACAATCTATCGACAAGGTCCTCGATACTCATTTAACCACAGCTAATTTTATTATATTTGACGAAGTGCATGAGTTCTCCAAAGGGAAAATTGCAACAAAAGCCATAAGTTCTTTTCCTAATGCAGCTTATAGGTTTGGGTTCACAGCTACCGTACCCAACGATAAATTCTCTAAATTAAACCTAATAACTGGATTAGGGGAGGTCGTAAATGACGCTACCGCTAAAGATTTGATTGAGTTGGATTACCTATCAAACGCTGAAGTTATTATTCGCGAGAATGAGGAGATTGAGGGGTTAGACCACGCCCCATACATGGAAGTGTATGATTCCTATATTATTAATAATGAATCCAGGAATAGTAGGATAGCAGAAGAATGCGCAGAAATAAAAAATGGAAAGATTTTAATTTTAGTTAAAAATTTAAAGCACTTAGAGATACTAAAAGAAATGATTCCTGGCTCACTAACGTTGGAAGGGAAGGACAACTTAAAGTCTAGAAAATCAACGATTAAGACGTTTATAGATGAGGAGGGCTCAGTTTTGATAGGGACTAACGTAATGCAGACAGGCATAGATATTCCTGAAATAACCCACTTAATAAATGCGAGGGGTCTAAAATCGGAAATAGCAACCCTACAAGCTTTAGGAAGAGCATTAAGAAAGCACAAATCTAAAGACAAAGCCACTATAATAGATTACTATGATAATGCGCCGTATCTAACTAAACATTCAAAAGATAGGATAAAAGCGTATAAATCACTTAAATTAGATGTAGATATTGATGATGGAAAATCGAACTGAAAAGAAAAGAAACATTAACAAAATACAGGAATTAGATACAAAAAATATTGAACTCCTGATTGACGCTATTGGCAGTATAAAAGATAGAGGGCTTATAACAGAAGATACTGTCAAAGCCCTCGATAGCGTAATAAGTGAATTACTTATTTTACGTTCAAAATACTCCGAATGCTTAATTCAATGGCTAAAACAAGATTATATTCTAGACCCTGAATAAAAAAAACGAAATTATTAAACGTTTTCGTCAGGCATTGGAGCATCGCCGTCCCCCTCCACATCCACGGCATCCTCGTCAGCCAAGGCTTGTATAGCTAATTCTTCTTCGCTAGGCTCAGGAGATACCTCTTCTTCGGCTTCCTTCTGGATACCATCGAAGTCGATAGCGTCAAAAACATCTTCTAAATCAGCCACCAATTCCAGAACCTCTTCATCAGATAGCGCTGGTGCATCGGGAAGGTCTTGCTCTTCCATTTCTTTTTCCTCTGGAGTCATTTCACCCCCCTCCCCCATGCCTGGTTCCTGGGTGGGCTCTTCTCCTCCGACAGCAAATTCATCCTCCACCATCTCTTCAGTTCCCTCTATGGCTTCCTTAACTGGCTTAGCTTTTTTCTTTTTTGTACGCCGTTTATACGCACCTTCTTTTGTTCCCTTAGCCAGTTCATCATTTAGCGATGCTTTAAAAGTAGGGTCTTCATCTGAGTGAAGCCATCCTTCTCCCTCGTTATCTCGCCTAACTTGACGCTTGGCGGTTTTTACATCGTCTTCATCATAGCCTTCACTAGCTTCCGTAACTGGCTCCTCCCCTTTCTTTGCGAACGGGTTTTCACCTTTCTTGCCCTTCTTAGCTTTCTTCTTTTTTTCCGCCTTGATTTTCTTTCTATCGGAAGTTATCTTCTCATCGACGTTATCTTCATCACCATCCATATCGACGTCTTTCTCACCTGTCTTTTTGGCAGGGTCCATTTCCTTAGGAGCACCGTCGTCGTCCATACTTTCGATTTCGTCTTGACCTTCGTCGCCTACCTTTTGCTTAATCTTTTCCAGCTTATCTTTTGCATCTTTTAGGCTTTTCTTACCTTTTCCTTTGGCTTTTTTGGGCTTATTGTCTCCCTCTGAATCATCGCCTAAGTCGTCATCGGCGTCGTCTCCCGCTCCTAATCCGACTTCATCAAAGTAATATATTTTCACCTTCTCAGCGATGTGGTTCAAATCCACGTAGGAATCATGTTTTGCCTCTCTTAGTTTGTTTGTTTCGTCACCGAACAAACTTAGAATAAAGTCGTTTACATCTAAAGCAGCAACTCCCCCAAGCTTCTTAATGTTCGTGCCAAAATCAGCCATAACATCAGATACTAAGGCATTGTCCTTAGCCAGCTTAGCGAAAACCTCGAAGAACACGGACTGCGTTTTGCATAGATTAGAGAATGTAGGTGAGGTCTTTAAGTTTTGGACGTTAATTCCGTAAGTATCATTCAACTCCTTAAGAATAAAGGTCTTTGCAGGCTTTTTAAACTCATAAATTTTAGAAACAAATTCTTTAATTTCTTTCTTTGTAATTGTACCTGGGTTTGTGATATCGTAAGCTGGCGCGAAGACGCTCATTAAATCAGCCTTAGTCGAGAGCGCGATATAAGGAACCTCAGAAATACTTTCAGCTAATGTGCGCTTAAGAACCTCGTCTGCAGAATAAATGCACGAAGCCAATCTGGAAATCGTCTCATTGCCAGCCCATAGGTTAGCAAATCCTTTCTTAGACTCCATCAATTCCTTCCTTACCAATTCCTGAAAACAAATCATCTCATATAGAGACTTCTTGTCGTGGCTAGGTATATCCAAAATAGCACCTTCCAAATCCTCTAAATTTCTAGAGGGGGTGTTAAAACCTCGAGTAATAGCATTGGACAGTTTAATAGAGTTAACAATGTCTTCATTGTTTAGGATGGTCTCTGCGTTTTCTTTAATGTACTTCAGAATTAGAGGTTTTGCATCTTCTAGTTTTTGATACTGCTTAGATGAAGAGAGTTTTAATGTGGAGTCAAAAATTAGTGATTTCTTCTCAATTTTAGCTCTAGTTTCATTTATTTGGTTACGAAATTTAAACATCTCAAGAATATTTTCAAATTTATTATCGGCGCTGTCATAGTTGCTAGTACGCAAGCTACCAACAAAATCAGTAACACACCCAGCTACGGCATCATCAACGTACTCATCTGAATACACGGTAGACGCAGGAGTAATTTTAAAATCAGATAAAGATGTTTTATCATCCTCAAAATTGTAATTACACTTAATAAAATTGTTGTTTTCAGAAAGAAATACCACTTCTGATTTTAAATTATTTACGTCAAAAATAGTTAAATTTTGTCTGAGAGTACGAGCAAGATAATCTTCTGCCTCACTTAGTTGTGAGAAGAACCTATCACGATTATTAAAAATATTTGAGATTTCCATTCTAATTGTTTCCATTGTTATATACGCAACGTAAATATATCTTTGTAGAAGATTTACTGACCTTCTTCCGCAGGTGGCGGAGGTGCTCCCTCTTCAGGAGCCATATTCTCTCCCACGGGAGGCTCTTCACCTTCCATAGGCATTCCGCCCATTCCCATACCCATATCGGGTTGAGCCTCGGCTTCTTCTTCCTGTTGTTTTTCCAACTCATTTTTGATATCTTTAATTTCCATATCCGAAAGTTGGAAATAGTACTTGTAGATGTACTCATCTGGGAATAGTGCTAGTCCTTTCACAGCTGACACAATTCTAATTTTCTGTTCGTCCGTTTCAAGCCTTCTCTTAAGGAACATGTCAGAGGGTGGCTGAAACTCAACAGCAAGCTCCTTTACCATAGACTCAGGGAACTCACGCAACCTAAGGTGCCTACGTACAATGGTATTAATCCCAATCTCCACCTCTCTTTGTACCCTGGCAATTACTTTTGCGAACTTAACGTCTAACTGAGAAAGGTTAGCCTTTCTCTCTGGGGACGAATCTTTTTCGACAATAAAGTCTTTAGGTATCTTAAGTGCTGATAGTAACTTATCTCTAAAATACTTAACATCATCGATATCACCTAGATTTTGAGCACCTGGCAGTACATCAACTTTTGTGCCTTGACCATTACGAACGGGCACAAAGAAATCCTCATCCGCAGATAATGGATTGTACCTCTCGTCCACGTTCCCGCTTCTTGGGTCCAGAAATTTCTCCTTCTTGAATTTCTGCTTAATTCTTTCCATAAACGCTTCTACTTTTGTTTGGGGTAGGTTTCCTGTTTCAATGTAGAAGACTCTCCTCTCAGGAGCTCTTTGTAGTCTGTAGATAATCATAGCATCTTCCATCATTCTCAGAGATTTCCATGCTCTAACAGCAGAAGATAGAATAGATTTTCCGTATGGATAAAAATTTGAGTCAGAAGTGTATGACCTAAAGTGAACTAATTGATTTTTATCTAACTTAAGGACATTTTTGGTTTTGTGGTCTAAGGAGGGTGTAAAGTCCTGGTTCTGAGCGCCCTCCTTAGGAATCTCTTGAATGAATTCTTTTAAGTAGCCATACTTATCTTCGGAGCGGTATATGTAATTTGGATTTAATATCTTTAATCTTTGTATGCCTGCGGTAGGATTGTTTAAGTCAACAATATTTTCGACAAAACAATCACCAAACTTTACCGTATTGCGGACAATGTCCCAGATGTACTTGTTAAGATTGGTTGAATCCATAAAAGAATGCACGGCGTCTTTAACCAAGTCACTATCTGTGACTACGCGGAACACCTTGCTCTCGTTGTCTTTCTGGCATGAATCGTCTGCATAAATATCAAGAGATGAGCCTATCTCAGGATACTCCTCCATTCGCTCATAGTCCGCATACCGCTTTCTTCTGGAGTACTCGACCTTAGGGAGTTTGTACATCCCCTTGGTAACCCCAATAGCCCCATTAGCCTGAGCCATTACATCATCAGATGATGCCGCGTCCCCCATAAGCCTCTTTTCTTGTTTTAGAGACGGTCTCCCCCTTTTCTTTTTTCCACTAAAGAATTTAGAGAAGAATGCCCTAAAAGGACCCGCTGGAGTTTGATAACCCCCATCAGGATTATATCTTGGGAAGCTTGATTGGTCCTCGTTTAGGTTGGATTGATTTTCGTTTATTTCAGAAGCCATTTAGAATAGTCCTTTATGTCAGTATGCTCACTGTATTTAGACGTGCTGAGCGTAGGAGGTGGAGTAGATTTATCAGATTCCTTAGTTGTTATAGCAATAGGGGATTTAGCTGATATATCTTTCATAACATCACACCCCACAGCAAGACTCATAACCAAGTCATCGTGGTATCCTTCCTCAGCCTCGACCTTTCCAGTATCAGTAAAAATAAATACCCCGAGCTCGTCTGCGGTTCGTTGAGAATTAATTTTAATCCTAGAGCTTCTAATACTTTCCTCTAAGGAACTTAGAGTAGCCTCTCTAACCTTAGGTGTAAGCAAGAATCCAAATTCATTCTTTTCATCTGTCCAAATATTATCATATTCTTGAACTTCAAAAAGTTCTTCGATTAATGCAATACCTAGACCATTTCTTTCCACAATAACATGCGCTAGATTATAGCGCCTTCCTTCATCAGAGATAACTTTTGCAAAATTTCGTAAAGAAATCTTGTTAGAATAAAATTCAGCTACCTGCTCACCATTATACAAATTTATAATATGAAATGCAGAATAGTCACGTTCTCTACCAAAAGATGCATCTGCTGCTAACATGTATGTGTGGTATGGTTGTGGCTCTTTCCACACCCGCATCATGTTATTATTTTTTACGGTATACTCACTTGATACGTTATCGTAGACTCTTTTTAGTGTTTCTCCGTCGATGAAGGTGTCACCAGTCCCTAAGAACTCACATTCATATTCCTGTAACCACGCCCTACGACCAATGTTTGGCTTAATCTCCGAAGCCCACTTTTCTGTATACTCTGGATGTTCTTGCCACTTAATATCAACAACATGGAAATTGTTCTTCCCTTTATCAGCATCCCGATAAATTTCGTAATATAAGTTAGCCATACCATTCACAGTAGAGATAAGAACAGCCGAACCACCTGTAGAGATAGTTGGATACACCGCCATCCAGAACTCCCTCATCTTGTCAACAAATGCCGCCTCATCAACAATCAAAAGAGATACAGCCTCTCCTCGACCCGCGCCTGCAGGCTGAGCCTTAACTCTACTTCCCGTAGACAGCTTAAGGGTATGTTTATTTCTCTCTACTTCTTGAGGTTTTAACCAAGGTGGTAAATCATCAAACATATTTACTAGACGCTCTAAAAACATTCGAGACTCCCTATCACCAATAGACACCACCATAACAACCTTCTCTTCATTGAAGATGATTTGCCACAAAGCGTACGCAGCTGTCAAGGTAGTGATTCCAGCCTGCCTAAATTTCCTAACAATAGAAAATCTGTGACTTGTTATTTCAGATACAATTCTTTCCTGAAACCTGTACAAATTAAAGGGTATAATACCTCTAATAGGGTGTGAGATAAGAATATACTTCTTAATGAAGTATATTGGGTCGTCAGAGCATTTCAACCACTCATCTCTTATTTCTTGTGCTGTTTTCATAGGCAGTATTAATCATAGTATCTAGTAATGAAGAAAATAGCTTTTATTCCCACACGAGACGTTCCAGCTGCCGCCGACGAAGCAGTTGACGAAAATTCCACAGCAGGAAGACTACTTGCGTTTTTATCCGAGGCTGGATGGGAGGTTAACCTTTTAGTTGGGGAGTCATGTTTGTTTAGTGCCTTTTCACGAGCCGTGGATGAATTTAATATTAAAGGGGATGATTGGGTTATTTTGTGTCATGACGATATAGAAATCCAGACCAACGCATCGAGATTCAATGAAATTATTGAACAATCCATAAATAAGGACAATACAGGCTTTTTAGGAGTTGCGGGAGCTAAAGTGTTTACGGACAACGCTATTTGGTGGCATGAACATGGAAAGCACCCCTTCAATAGTTCTCCGTTGTCAGGCGCCGTTCTGCAAGGAAATTCAAGAAATTCTATGTATATGAATACCTTTGGTCCTTACGGCAAAGTCGCGGTATTAGACGGGCTGTTTCTTTGTGTGAAGGGGGTAACACTACTCCAATTAAATATGAAAAAGCCTTCATATTTTAAGGGGCATTGGGATTTTTGTGACATATATTATACCACACAAACATTCTTAAAGGGTCTTGATAACTATACAATCCCTATTGTAGTTTACCATGAATCCTATGGTAATCTAGCGGGAAGGGAATCTTGGCATTTAAACAGAGCGGCATACATAGAAAGATTTCTACCGAAACTACCACTTGTGGTTAATGGTTAGCGGTACCTAGTCCAAACACAGAGTTTATCGTTGTCGGTAAAAATGTCCATTTGACGTATAAATTCTTCAGTTGGTTTGCGCGAGGATACACCCAGCATAACACCACTACTATTAGAAATGTATTCAACCGCCTCATGCATTTTACTCGAGAATTTCCCTGCCTCCCCTCCATCTGAAAGCGCTATTAAAGTCTTGGAATTTTTACAGGCAAATATTAGTCTTTTTCTATCTTTTGCGGATAAACTTAAATAATATTTATTATGAGGGGTGACTAAAATATAAGGAATATTTAAAAGAGATAGCGCAAATGTGCAATATAAATTAACTCCTTTCGATGGAATAAGGTATACTAATTTAGGTTTAATGGTATTTAAGATATTTATTATTGACTGTGTAGCATTTCTCTTCTTGTTATTATCATACCCAGCACCACTCCTGGGGAACGTGAAGTCCCCAAAGAGCCCGACAATCTCATTTTTTGGTACATCGCTAATATCGAAATCTTGGTCTTCCATTAGTAAACATTATAGATTATTTTTCATAAAATTAGTCTATTATATTGTATGTTAGCAACATGGGCATTAACACTTTTTGGGATAGTCTACAGTTTAGGCAACTCCAAACTAACGTATCCGTACGTCGATAAACTTATAGAATCTCAAAACGTCATTCTCCATTTTCTAGGTGAATTACTCATTTGTCCTATGTGCCTCGGTTTTTGGGTAGCAGGGTTACTTAGCTTACTTTGGTATTCCCCAACAGACAGACTAATTTTAGATATGTTTTTAGGGAGTGGTATATGTTGGATTTTATACGTAATGTGCTACTTTTTATCTAGAGGCGAGATTTAAAGGATACTAAATTTTGACAATGCCTCTAAATAACTTAGAGACATGGAAAAAGTACTATTAGAATCTTACGTTAGAGCTGCCTCTCCTGAGGAATTGGCTTATATCACCGAGGTGCTCAACGAGTACCGAGCCATGATGAAGATGGCAAACCAGCAGAGCGTCAAAGCAACAAACCCATTTAGAAGTAAAAAAAGCCGCGCTAAAGCCCAGGGTCTGTCAGACAGATTTCGAGCCAGAGCTATAATAGGAAAGCAAGACGTATCAGACCGACTTAATAAATTTAAATCAGACAACGCAGAGGGTCAAAGTGGTCAAGCGCCTGTACCAGGAGGTCGTGGTCAAGCCCGCCGTCCAGGTCAAGGACAGATTAAAGTTGATAATACACTATCAAGGCAACCAAGAAGAAAGGGGGGCGGTAGCTTTAGTGATGCAACTCTCGAAAGGCGTGCTAAGATGAAAGCAGCAGCCATGAAAAGAGCAGCTGCAGACCCTGCAGAAGCTGGAACGCGTCCAGGAAAGTCTGGGTACCAAAAGCCTGCAGCACATGAGATGGGGGGAGACGAACCAAAACGCTCTAACCCTAACCTAAAGCCTTGGTCGGAAAAAGAAGCTGGTGGAGGGATGTCCAAACGAGACCGATTCAACACTATAATAGGAGGTCTTAAATCAAAAAGAAGCGCGGCGGCATCTAAAGCCACTGGGACTACTACCGTTACCACTCCGAAAATGAAAGCCTTGGGCACATCCTCGGCGCTTGAGGGTGAGATTATACCAGCACCGCCCAAGAAAAAACTGGAGGCACCACGGAAGCATCGTCAGACGATAGACCACGAGGATGTCAATAAAAAAGGTGCACTGGCATTACCACCACCGCCCAAGAGTGAGCTGGGTAAGGCGAAAGGGAAACTCGCCCTCCCAGCACCCAAAGGCACAGGTGCACCAGAAAATAGGCAAAAGAAAAAGCTAAAGCCTTTGGTTCAGCCTAACCTACCATTTGGTAACAAAGGACTTCAACAAAAGCCCGAACCAGACCGAGCAGGTATGGGAAATAAGTTAGCTAGATTAGCATCAGGACCAAGAAAATGGGGTCCTATGGGTGGACCCGCTGGACCTAAAAACCCTAGACAGCACGCACCACACAATTACGGCACACCCCCAAAGAAAAAGAAATCAAATCTTAAGCAAGGTACTCTATTCGGCGACCATAAATCTTTTGATAATTTTGCGGACTCTATTTTCGAAGTCAAGAAAAAGAACGAAATAAATCCCGTTGCTGTATTAGCCAGAGCTAGATTGGGTGGTGTTGTGGATAAACCCCTTACACACAAAGAAAAAAAAGCTCTACAAGCTCACTACAAGGAAAACCCTCACCATTTGCATCACGATGCAGGACTACACGGCTCTGAGCATGTGGGGGAACATGTATACGGGGACAATTAAATGGACCTTTTCAAGTGTTTAGACCTTCTCACCGAAGCTGATAAAAAAGAAGAAGAAAAGAATGGGAAGACAAAACCCTCAAAAACTTTGAAACCTCTTCCCAAATCAACCGAGGACGGGGGCATAGATTGGGAAACCGCAGTGAAGGGTGGTGTAGAAAACATCCCCGCAAAACTTTTAGGTCGTTCAGGCATCACCCACAGGGGAGTTACTTCAGGGCTGGGTGCTCTTACAACCCCATCTGGCAGACACGAAAGACATACCGAAGAAGGTGAGGAACACGGTAGAGAAGCCCCACTAAAGTCTTTAAAACAAACCGCAGGACGCAGAACAAGTCCAGAGGCGGTGGTAAAAGCTCGTAAGCGAGTTAAAACCGCTAAGGCAGAATTATCAGGCTCCGCGCATAAGGACGAAAAGTAAGTAAGTTTAGGCTATATACAGTAATGGAACAAGACATCTACAACAGAATTGGTAAGCTAGAAGATAGTATTACGGATGTGAAGGTTGACTTAGCTCAGACCTATAAGGATTTAATTAATCACCATAAAATGGATGAGATTAACTCGGCACATTACAAAGAAGCCCTAGCAGATATTAAGGAAGCAACAAAAGACCAGCACGCCGATAAGAGAGGGTTTTATAAATGGGTGGTACAAGTCCTCACTCCCCAAACAATACTTATTATTTTAACTATAATAGGCGCCGTGGTTGGAGTAAAAGTTTAACAGCTTTAGTCCGCAGGCGGTGCGGGATATATGGGCGAAACGGGGTCATCGTTAGAGTTGGAATCCCCTTTGCAGTATTCATCCAAATCAGGGCAGCCGAGTTCGGTGCCGAGGATGTGGGGAATAAAGCACCCATGCTCCCCGCAAACCACGTTTTTGGGATAGCATATCTTGCATTGTTTTCGCGTATTATCTGAAGTACAGGGGATGCGTGAAACGTCAAAATCACAGCCATTTAGCTTCACCTGGTTTACGCCGTCCCACTCGGGGACACTCTGAACTATCTCGCCAAATGTACTGAGAGCCCCTTTTCCACCAGGGTACTCGTCTCTGAAGTAGTCAGTAATCCACCCCTCCCACTGAGACATTGCCCCTTTGCCCAACTCATAATATACCTCCCCAGCGGCATTCGTACGGACTCTAAGACCTGGGACTTGACAGTATTTCGTCTCACAGGTATAAAACAAATCATAACACCTTAGAGTGTCTGATTCATTGGTGACTCTAGGACCTTGTTCCCTAGTTAACACTTTAATGCAGATGTAATTACTCATCAGGAAGGGTCCCTATACCCTAATCTAGTTCTGTAATAAGCGCCAGCACAGCCCTCACCAGTATCTGGGTCTCCACCAGGAGTATCGGGGTAATAACAAATAACATCTCCTGTGTAAGACCCCGCCAATAAAGTTCTCTTTGGTAGGAGACACTTACTGAAGTAATGAGCACAATCGGTATGGTCACACCCCAACAAAACCCCGTGAGTTGTCAAAACATTAGAAGCCGTGCCTGAAATGAAACCGCTGACACCACTAGCACCTGAAACTTCTCCTGCGTGTCCACTAACCCCAGAGCAATCAACTTCGTCCGCCCAGCCTGCCCAAGCCTCTTCCTTGGTGTCAAAAGGCAGTGTAGAAGTAAATAGGGTATCTGGAGCTTCTGGAGGTGGGTTGTCAGCGGTTCCCTCTGCAACCTCAAGAAAAACTCTAGTGAGGTAACCAGCAAAAGCCTCAATGGGGTGTAACCACACACCATCTAATCCTTGGTAGTGAGTCATATTATCTTGGTCGCCTATTTGCTCGTCTTGTGCATCTACTGTACCCTTAGGAGTTAGTTGAACTCTGACGTAGAATTTGCGTAGTTTCAAGCCAGCGTCGGCGCCTTGTGCAGGTTTCCCCCCAAAAGGAGAGTTTGGAACTGTCGGTGTTGGTGATGGTGTCATTTTATTTTCCTATGTTATCTAGAGGGCTTGCGGTGAATCACTTGAAGGATTATTTTCACCTGTTGCGGGTGTACTAGTAGAGTGTTGACTTGAGACGTCAAATCCAGCATCCACCCCAGTCGCCGCAGAATATGTGTTGTAATCATCAAGTACAGAAGAATTCGATGAATCATCATTCTTCTCGTCAAGACATGGTACTTTTTCTCGGGTTAAGAGTATTATGTACGACCACACTGCTTCCTCACAGTTAGTTCCAGCCGTCAGAGTTCCAGCATTTACTTCTTTGCAAAAGTCAACATTCGAATCCGCCAGGTCCGTGGTGTCCCAGTTCTGATACACGTTGCCGTCCGAACCTGTCACGGGATATCCATTACCATTTGCGTCTTCGCTTACTCCTCCCCAGTAGCTGTTGGGGTTTGAAGGGTCATACAAGTCTTTGCCCCCGTCCCCGTTCCTATTATCATTTACAAAGCCTCCCAGCAAGTCGAATCTATCGCCACCAGGAGGTGGGTGCCCTGTCCCACACTCTGGACAATCTTCTTCAAATTTACCATACATCTCCACAAGGTAATCTTCAAAGGCTTCCAAGTTACCTTCCCATTGTTCATTAGCAAAAGCGACTGGAATTGGGATGGTTTGTACTTGGCATTTTTTGAACCTTATTCTCCAGCACTTATCCTCTACGCGTTGAGTAATCGAGTCAACACCTCCTTGATGGAAAATATTATAACATTTAAAGCCACTGGGTGAATCCGTACTCGCACCAAGCCCCATACCGAGTCCAGCTGAGAAACTTGAGGTGCTATTGTTATTTTGAGGTGAGAAAAACGCAAAATTAGTGCCTTCACTATTTAAAGTGTAGGCATATGAATTGTCTCCATCCTGAAGAATTGTAAAATACTCTTGTCCTAGAACGAGATTATTATCAATAACATTCTGAATATCATTTGAATCTCTTTTAGGCATAAAGGAGGGAAAATTAGTAATTTTAAATCTAAATTCGCTCGATTTTTTACGCCACTCGTCTGCCTTGCTAGCAGTAATAGTGGAAGGATTTCTTTTTGCTGTATCGTGCGCAATCACTTTAGCTTCATACCTATCTGAGCCAACAGCCTTTGCGATTATAAAATCCCTCATTCGGTCCCAACTACGAATGGCTGTACTAATATCCCCGTCATCCCCAGAACCCACGGTAGGATACCATGCCTCCGAAAATACCAAGCTATTAGAGTGTTCACAAGTTAACCATCCTTTGTTTTCACCTACATTAAAAGAGTATGTACCACCAGATATAGATGAATCAGATAAATCGGAAGTAGTTCCCCAATTAGCAATAGCAGCAGCGGGTGAACTTCCCGATGCAATAAATGCCGTAATAGTATCTTCCCCAAGAAGGGTACCAACAGTAGTCGGAGCAGCTGCAATTGCACTATTTAAAGCCGCATCTACTGCATAGATTTGAGGCATAACAACATAAGGCACCCCTTGTGAATTTGCAAATTTAGTTGAGCGTTCATACATGCCTCCGTAAGGACTCTTTCTTTCTGATTTCCTTGCTTTATTATAAGTAGCAAAATCATTACCTATAGGAGCGTCAACCACATCTACCTGTGGTAAATGTTGAATGCATTCACGCTTAAATTCATTGCCCGTTGGGTCCATGTGCTTTACGACAATAACGTAAGAACCTGCAATTGTGATATCATTTGTTTTCATTTTTTCTTATTTTTTTGGTAATCCCATAGCATTAAGCTTTTTCCCTCTAGTAGCTTCAGCTTTTGCTTTCTTTTTCGTCGCGGTATCCATATGGTCTTCTGCTGAACCACCTCGCTTATCCGCATACGTTTGTGCAATTTGCTTGGTGGTACTGCTACGGATGGCGTCATCTCCTCCCACTACTCCTCCCTTTCTTTTAAGGTGCGACATTTGAACTTTTTCAAGACGCTTCAATTTACTTGGCTTTGGTGCAGCTTCGACTTTTTCTCCCTTAACCTTTTTCTCTCCCCTGGATTTATAGTGTTTACCTAGTCGTTCTCGCGTAGCTTTAACTCGTCGGTCTTCGCTGTCTCCACCACCTTGGTAATCCTTTGCCCAATAAGTATCGGATTCTCTCCTTTCACTCTTTCTTTGTTCATGCCCTTCTAGTTTATTTTGGGCTTTGGTGGAGAGTTTGGTTCCTTTAGGGACCTCCACGTGGGAGCGAGGCTCTGTGCGAGCTGGAGACTGTGGCTCAGGTCTTGTCTTTTTATATTTTGATAATTCCTTTCCTAACTTCTCCATAATAACATCAAGACCTTGAGGAGCTACGTTGCCCTCCATGGCATCCCTGCTGTGAACTCGGTTCTTAGGAACCGTCTTCCCGTATCGTCCTGGCGACTGAGACGTCACGGTCCCGCTTTCGTCAGTTTCCCACTCCTTTTTAGGCGTATTGTCCTGCCTTGGGGGACGTTCATGTGCTCTCGTGGTGTCGAGAACATCCTTAGGGATGGGTCTTTTCTTCGGCTTCGGCTTCGGCTTTTGCAGACTCGCCCACCTTTTCATGGTGGAGTTATCCTCCGACTTCCCACTAAGCGTATTTTTAACCTTCTTAGCCTTTCCTTTAATGTAGTCCACTCCTTTAGATATAAATTTTGGTATCCCGATTTCATGTAATCTTCGCTTAGCTCCTCCTTTAGAAAGAACCACTAATTTACGAGTTTGAGCTTCATTAAGCTTCGCCCCTCCCTCGGAGGGAGCTACGCAGTTAGTATCCACTTTCTCTTTAGGCTTATGCGCTGCAGACATAGAAATAATTTTCTTTGGCTTATATTCACCATGCTCCGCAGAATACAATTTATTCCATTTAGAAATAGCAGATTTGTCACCAAATAATACACCACCTTTACCATGAACAAAATGTTGCTGTTTGCTCCACTCCACATTACTTATTTTTTTTTCAGAAATGACCCTGCCTTTAAGAGTAAAAGGTTTTTTAGCTTTAGCTTCTATGAGCTCATTCGAATCTTCTTGATGGTCTTTCTTAGTACCCCATTCTGTCTTTGGGTGATAATGAGGGAACTTTTTCTTAACAGCAGCAAAATGCTCCATGTCGCCATCCATACCACGGTGAAATTTCCCCGCAATGCTTCTAGCATACTCATGAGCTTTAGCTTGATAATGCGGGTCAGTCGTATTCTTGTGGGCACCCTTCGGAGGATTAGGATTCACTCCTACAGATGTAGGCATGCCTTTACCAGTCTCCTCGGGAACACCACTACCAGTAATGCCTCGTTTCTTAAGCTCCTGACCTAAATTGCCTTCAGCTAAGAAATCTATAAATGTAAAATTTTTCTCTAGTACCTTTTTCATGGGTTCATTTTATTTAGGTATGAACTCTTATAAAGTGATGGCAAAACAATCAGACTTAGATAAAACCTATCTTCGCATGGCGCAGGAGTGGGGTAATCTCTCTTCTGCTGAAAGAAGGAAAGTAGGTGCTCTTATTGTAAGAGGTAATCAGATTATATCCGATGGATTCAATGGTATGCCATCAGGCATGTCTAACGCGTGCGAGGACGCCGAAGGATATACTAAGAGGGAAGTTCTCCATGCTGAGAGTAATGCCCTCACAAAGCTTTGTAAGAGCTCTCAGAGTAGTACTGGGTCAACGTTATACGTGACCCTGTCCCCGTGTTTCAACTGCGCCAAATTAGTTTATCAGGCAGGAATCAGCCGTGTTGTTTATTCAGAGGAATATCACGACTTGGAAGGTATTACGTTCCTTGAATCTTTAGGCGTTCAGGTAGAAAAAATTTAATCTTCTTTACAAGACTCTACCATGGCTTTCGCATCTTCAACGCAGGTCTCGTACGCCGCTTTAGCGGCGGCATAACAAGCCCTTTGCTCCACAGAAGGCAGTGCGTCACATGCAGCCTTAGCGCTAAAAGCTTGACTTTGACATTCGTTGGTCAATCCACCCTCAGGAGGACGCCACAATTGTGGACACAGACTAGGACTCCAAGGAAAAGTAGAGCCCCCAGAATTTATGTCAATATCCTGCAAAGGGTTATTATCTGTTGAAAGTGACTCGCAAGATGGTTTTGGCTTTTCATCACCCATGGGTCCAGGGGGTGTGGAACAGGAACAGTCAGAATTAT